>Ga0163150_10000486_pt1 | contig 74459 bp, 58 predicted proteins | sample OliLakLV19P2IB_FD_148628 | JGI IMG/M metagenome (GOLD analysis project Ga0163150, IMG submission 148628) | Freshwater microbial mat bacterial communities from Lake Vanda, McMurdo Dry Valleys, Antarctica - Oligotrophic Lake LV.19.P2.IB | ecosystem: Environmental > Aquatic > Freshwater > Lake >... | reverse complement strand
GCAACTCGCTGAGGAATATCTCGGTCTCCGATGCGCCAAAGGCGCTCGGCAACCCGCCGGACTGATCGTCTGGTGGGTTGTTTTTCTTCAACTTTGGACATCGGAGTGATGCCTCAAAAATCCAATGTGAAACGGGTGTCCGTTGAAACTTCGGTTTTCTATTCGTAACGATAAATAGTCAATTTTGCCCCACAGATTCTGCGGAAGAGCCTCTTGTTTTGGGATCTTTAACAAGATCCACTACGTTTTCAAGTATTCTCGGACATTATGCGGTATTGTGCTTTAAAAGGACCGATCTTATGAGATTCATGCTGGTTACGTTGTTTGGGATTCTACTTGGCCTAAACCTTCAGGGCGATAAGCGAGCGAACGCGGCCGATCTGCCAGTCGGCTTTCAAAAACTGGCGATCGGTGACCCCGCTCCAGACTTTAAGCTGCCAGGAATTGATGATCGCGATTGGACGCTCGATGACTTTCGAGATGCTAACGTGTTCATGGTTTACTTTACGTCGAATCATTGCCCCATTTGTCATGCTCACGACCCGCGGCTGATGAAGCTCGTAAAAGAATTGACGGGTAAGAGCTTAGCCATTGTCGCCATCAACCCTAATTCGGGAGACGGACTGAGGCAGGACGAGCTTGGCTATTCGAAATACGACGACAGCTTCGAACATATGAAATTCTACGCAAAAGACGAAGGGTTCACGTTTCCCTATCTTTACGACGGCGAAACACAGGCTGTCGCGAAAAGATATGGTTGCTTAGCCACTCCTCATGTTTTCATTTTCGATCGTGAACGCAAGTTGCGTTATCAAGGTTGGTTCGACGATTCTCGATTCCCCGATCCGTCGACCGTAAAACGGCAGGATGCGCGTGAAGCGATTCTCGCATTGCTCGATGGGAAACCCGTTCCTGTCGAAGAAACGAAGCCCTTCGGTTGCTCGACCAAATGGCGAGAAAAAATAGCCGTGGTTACGAAAGACAACGAAACATGGGAGCAGATGCCAGTAACGCTAGACAGTATCGATGCGGCCGGCGTAGCCAAGCTTGTCAAAAACGACACCGAAAAATACCGCTTATTCAACGTATGGTCGACGACCTGTGGTCCATGCCGAGTCGAGTTCCCTGGGTTGGTTCGCGTTTCGCGGCGGATGGGACTTCGGAAATTCGAGCTGATTACGATCAGCACCGACTTGCCTGAAGACCGTGAGGCTGCTTCTGCATTCCTGGACAAGCAGCGCGCCGCACTGCCGGCTAAGTTGCGACCGACCCTAGAAAAGGAGGGGCGAACTTCCAACAACTATCTTTACACCGAAGCGAGTATGGATAGCCTTATCCAAGCTCTGGATCCAGCCTGGGAAGGTCCTCAACCACACACCGTCTTCGTAGCGCCGGGTGGCAAAGTTCTGTTCCGCCACACAGGCGAACTTGGCGAAGAAGAACTTCTCGCGAAGCTACTCGAGTTCATGTCGACCGGCTATCAGCCTTAAAAAAGTTCGCAGTTCCGCCTTAAGGCGGTTAAAACTCTAACAGATAGCCAACGTTCAAGATCGCAAGCTAAAGCCGAAACTACGAACCGACAACGAAAAAAAGGCGAACGCAATGTTCGCCTTTTCTTTGCATTTCAATGAATTTCGACGACCTACAAGCTGCGTCGGCGGCGACGAGCAAAGCCGACTAAGCCAGCCACAGCGGCAAGACCGAGCGAGCTCGGCTCTGGAACGGCTGCTACACCAACATCGTCGACGCGAAATATTCCTTGTCCGCTAAAGGAAACAGTCGCACCAGTAAACGCACTTGTCGTATCGACGATCCCGAGGAAATACCCGTTCGTCGCACCCGAAATGAGTTGCGCATTCGCCGCAACCGTATCGGCAGAAGTGGTGTTAATACCCGAGGTAACCGAAAGACGCCCAAAGCTTGGAACAATACTTAAATCGGTTGGAGAAGACATCGTGAGTTTGACGGCGCGCGTTCCGGCTGGGAGGACCAAATCAAACGTATCACCACCGGTGAAGTCCGATACAATCGGATCGTCGAATCCTAGGAAATTCGTTCCCGACGGAGTAAATCCGCCAGAAAGTGTAGTTGAATCGACTCGCAACGGAGTTGCGGCGCTACCTGCAAATCCAATTCCAGCCGCAGTGAAAGCAAGCCCTCTGGAGCCAGTCGCTTCTGCTTCAAAATTGGTAAAGTTCTGGTCGATAAGGCCGCTCGTTACCAATTGAGCATCATAAGTCGCTTTGTTGAAAAACGTAAGTAAAGCAGCCGAGGCCGACTTGGGAGCAAGGAGCATTGCGGCTAAACCAGCCGCGAGAAAAGCGTTCCGTAGGATCATCGTTGTACATCGCTCCAAAATTAACCGTGAAAAGAATTGATTAGTTAAACCTCATAGCTACCTAACGCCCTCTTAGTACTCAGAATAACCCGACTGGGTAAGAAATAACACCCTGAAGTCAATATTTTTCAAAACTTTTCCGGAAAGTCGGCTTTTGTGATGGCAATCGGCTGTTCGATTTTTCGAGGCAATCCACGTGTTTTTGGAGCCCGTGTCATGCGCCCAATGCCGCTGACTTTCGTAGCGGTACGCCGCGAGGGGGCTTGTTGATTCATCTATGTGAAAAACCCGAAGTTATTTTTGACCTGTTGCTTAGATTATACGACTTGCGGTTGGATTGTTAACACGTTCATCACTTCTGAAATGCGCAAGTCGCAAAGCGACTCGGTCGATGCAAAGGTCTTGAGCAGCGAGTTGACTTTGGATTCATCTAATCTTTTTCCGGCGTTGTACCGAAATTTCTTTCTGAGCGGTTCAATGGCCTCATTCCTTCGCCGACGGTGCCCCAAAGGAAATTCGACTTCTATCGGATCGGTTGTCGAGCCATCGATAAATTGGACTTCAATGCGATTGGAAATCGATCGCAAATCGGGGTCTAAGTAGTCGCGAGTGTATCGAGGATCTTCGATGATCTTCATTTTGCTGCGAAGCTTGTCGATCCGTGGGTCAGAAGCGGCCGCTGCTTCATAGTGCTCGGCATTCAGCTCACCGTGCAGCATGGCAACTGCGGCGATGTACTGTAAACAGTGATCGCGATCGGCCGGGTTTACCAAAGGACCTTTCTTATCGATGATGCGGATTGCGGACTCTTGTGTATAGATACGAATTTCTTGGATTTCGTCGAGTCGAGTTTTTAAGAGCGGATGCAAAGTCATTGCGGCCTCGGCAGCCGTCTGCGCATGGAACTCGGCAGGGAAGCTGACTTTGAAAAGGATGTTCTCCATCACGTAGCTGGCAAATGGTCGGCTAACCTCGACCGACTTTCCATCCAAGACCACCTCATGGAATCCCCATCGAGGTGCTGTCATGGCGGAGGCATATCCCATTTCACCTGCCATCGTCCACAATGCCAATTGGACTGCTCGTTGCGTCGCATCGCCGGCTGCCCAACTTTTTCGAGAGCCAGTATTGGGAGCATGTCGATAGGTTCTGAGCGCCCCGCCATCTAGCCAAGCAAGGCTGACGGCATCCGCGATCTGCTTCGCGCTTCCTCCTAGCATCGAACAGGCAACGGCCGTCGATGCGATGCGAACTAAAAGTACATGGTCGAGACCTACTCGATTGAATCCGTTTTCGAGTGCGAGGATCCCTTGTATCTCGTAAGCTTTAATGGCTGCTTCTAATACATCGCCGACTGTCCATTCTCGTTGAGCCTGCCAGGCGTTATCGGGATTGCGATCCAAATAGTCGGCCAATGCAAGGATCGCGCCGAAATTATCCGAAGGATGTCCCCATTCGGCGGCCAGCCATGTGTCGTTGTAGTCCAACCATCGAATCATACAGCCGATATTGAATGCGGCTTTGACCGGTTCCAATTCCCAGGCCGTGCCTGGGACGCGGGCACCGCCATTCAAAGTTGCGCCAGGAACGACTGGTCCTAGCAATCGAACGCAGGCTGGATACTCGAGGGCCAGTAGTCCGCATCCGAGACTATCGAGCAAGCACCAACGAGCCGTATCCATCGCCTCACATCCAAACTCATGCTTTTCAGCCGCATACTCGGCAATCGCAAGCAGCACCGGATCATAAACGCGAGCCGAACTCGCAACCGTTGGTTCCATTTGTCCCATCATTTCCATTCTTTTTATGAAGCTAGAGAAGGTCGCAAGATTACATCAGATCGAGAATTATCGCTACCATCTTGTCAATCGACACGCAATTCATTCGAATCCAGTAATGTGGTATTGATCGAACCATCTATATTCTTAACTAAATCGCCGAAGCCAAATTGATGAATGACCCAAGCCCAGGGGCACGATTTCGACTTGCTATGCAAAGCGAACGTCCGTTGCAAATCGTAGGCGCGGTGAACGCACTCTGCGCAATGCAAGCTGAACGAGCTGGATTTCGGGCACTTTATCTTTCAGGAGCGGGCGTAGCCAATGCTTCTCACGGTTTGCCGGACCTCGGCGTAACAAGCATGAACGATGTCGTTCTCGATGCAGCACGAATTACCGCTGCATCGTCGCTGCCGTTGCTGGTCGATATCGATACGGGATGGGGAACAGAACTGACGATCCAGCGGGCGATCCGCGAATTTGAACGAATCGGTGCCGCCGGGGTCCATCTCGAAGATCAAGTCGCCGACAAACGTTGTGGCCACCGACCCGGCAAGCAACTCGTCGAGACAGGCGAAATGTGCGCTCGAATCGAAGCGGCAATATCCAGTCGCCTCGACAACAGCTTTGTGATTATGGCTCGAACAGATGCAGCCAGTGTGGAAGGAATCGAAGCTGCCATCGGTCGCGCGCAAGCTTATGTTGCTTCTGGTGCCGACATGATTTTCGCTGAAGCCATTGAGTCGCTCGATGACTATCGGCGTTTTGTCGACGCTGTTTCCGTATCCGTCTTGGCGAACCTAACGGAATTCGGGCGCACGCCTTCATTTTCATTAGATGAACTCAATTCGGTGGGCGTTCGAATGGCACTCTATCCGTTGACTGCTTTTCGAGCGATGAACGCGGCAGCGAAAGCGACTTACGAAGTGATTCGCCAAAAAGGTTCGCAGCGTTCAATCCTCGATCGATTGCAAACTCGAGAGCAACTTTACGAAATTTTAAATTACCACGTAGCAGAGCGCAAAATCGACCAGCAGAAAATTCAACCATGAACAAAATAGCCAAGGGCGGACTTGAAGGAATCGTCGCCGGTCAAACACGACTGTCGACCGTCGGCATCGACGGCGTTGGTCTGACGTACCTCGGTTACTCGATCGAAGATCTTGCCGAGCACGCCACTTTTGAAGAGGTGGCCTATCTGTTGCTCTACGGTCATTTGCCTAACAAGTCCGAGCTACAACAATTCAAAGGACGGTTGGCAAAGCAGCGAGGGATACCTGGGCCTTTGAAGATTGTCCTAGAGCAACTTCCGAAATCATCGCATCCGATGGACGTGCTTCGCACCGGATGCTCGATGCTCGGGGCGCTCGAGCCGGAAAGGGATTTCTCGGAACAATGGCAAGTTGCCGAGCGGTTGCTGGCTGTCATGCCATCGGTCTTAGTGTACTGGTTTAATTTCCAGAGCTCGGGAAGTCGCACGGACGTCGAAACAGATAGCTCGTCGATCGCCGAGCATTTTCTTCAAATGCTGCATGGTCAGAAACCTTCGGAGCTTCATCAACGGGCGATGGATGTCTCGCTGATTCTCTACGCCGAACACGAGTTTAATGCTTCGACGTTTACGGCCCGCATTGTTGCATCGACTTTATCCGATATATATTCGGCCATCACGGCTGGCATCGGCGCGCTACGCGGACCATTGCATGGCGGAGCCAACGAAGCGGCTATGGAGTTGATCGATCGCTTTGAGAGTCCAGAGATCGCCGAGAAAACATTGTTAGCAATGTTAGCTCGAAAAGAAAAGATCATGGGCTTTGGTCACCGCGTCTATAAAAAATGCGATCCGCGATCGGACTTGATTCAAGTTTGGGCTCGGCGTCTGTGTCAAGCTAAGGGCGACGTGCGACTTTATCCAGTTTCTGAACGGATCGAACAGGTCATGCGGCGTGAGAAGGGGATGTTTCCTAACCTCGATTTTTATAGTGCCTCAGTCTATCGTTGCCTGGGAATACCGACCAACATGTTCACGCCGTTATTCGTGCTATCGCGAATATCAGGCTGGGCCGGGCATATTTTCGAACAGCGAGCTGATAACCGACTGATTCGACCCTCGGCGGACTATACGGGACCAAGCGGGCAAGCCTGGGTTCCGATTGAACATCGACCAGATTTGACCCACTGAGTCAATTCGGCTATTCTAAGTTATGTAAACTTCTCACTACAGCTTGCATTTTCCCACCTTACTAGCCCTCAAGAGCATCTCTCTGATGAATCGAATGCGGCGTCTGAAAACATGGTCTATTTTGTTTTGCTTGATCGGCTCGATGAGCATCGGCTTGATTGCGTCAGACGAAACTTCGTCGGCTGCCGATCTTGCACCGATTTCCTTCCAGCGCGATATCCGCCCGCTTCTTTCAGACCATTGTTTCGCGTGCCATGGCCCTGACGAACAGAAACGTGAATCCGAATTGAGACTCGATCAATTCGAAGGTGCCATGAATCGAGGAGCCTTGGTTCCTGGGGATTCGGAAGAAAGCTTGGTTTGGCAGCGGATCTCTAGCGATGATCCTGAGACGCTGATGCCACCGCCGCATTTCAATAAGCCACTCAATCCAACGCAGCGAGAACTCATTCGACGCTGGATCGAGTCAGGTGCCGAATTTCAACAACATTGGGCTTTTGTCGCTCCGCAAAAACCGACTGTTCCGGCCAATGGTGAAGAAAATCCGATCGACGCGTTCTTGTTGCAACGACTACAAAAAGACAATTTGCGTTTGTCTCGCCCTGCCGATCCTCGGACGCTTATTCGCCGAATTACGCTCGACCTTACGGGACTCCCACCCACGCCGGCGGATGTCGAGGCATTTGTTGCCGACAAAAGTGATGATGCCGTAACTCGATTGATTGAATCGTTGATGAGCCGAGTTAGCTACGGCGAGCACATGGCTCGTTACTGGCTTGACTTAGCGAGGTATGCCGATACTCATGGATTGCATTTGGATAATGAGCGATCGATGTGGCCGTACCGAGATTGGGTTGTTCGAGCGTTCCAGCAAAATATTCCTTTCGATGAATTCACGCGATGGCAATTGGCGGGCGACTTGCTCGATAACCCGACCCGCGAACAGCTCATTGCATCAGGTTTCAATCGGTGTAATGTTACCACCAGCGAGGGTGGGAGCATTGCTGAAGAATGGGTCTATCGTTACGCCGTCGATCGGACGACGACGGCTGCCGAAGTTTGGATGGGATTAACAGCAGGCTGCGCCGTTTGTCACGATCACAAATTCGATCCGCTTTCGACGCGCGAGTATTATTCAATGTACGCATTTTTTCACAGTGCCGCCGACCCGGCAATGGACGGAAATAAAGTGGATACGCCACCCATCCTCAAACTGCGAAGCGACGATGAAAGCCAAAAAATAGCTGCCTTGAATCGAAAGCTTACTAAAGCCGATCGCGATTACAAGAAAGCCATTTCTGAATTCGATTACGTTGATCCAGGTGAACAAGACCCGCCGCCGCCGATGCGAACGCTCGATAGCGTTTGGTTCGAAGATGCATTTCCGTCCGGTGCCAAACTCCAAAATACCGGAGAGGCATTGATGCTGATCGATGACGAGCAAGGCCCTGTCTTCAGCGGTAAGTTTGCGGTGCGACGAAAAGCAAGCGGACTTGGTCAAGATAATTTTAACGAAGGTGCGGAAGCGATGGTCTTTCCAACTGGCGGGAAAATCTTTGTCCAATGCTTTCTAGATCCAGACGATCCACCAGAAACGATCATGCTTCAGTTTCATACCGACGGTTGGAAGCATCGCGCGGTGTGGGGTGCTGAAGAGAAGATCGGATTCGGAAAAGCCAATACGCCGGAAAAGTTTTTAGCAGGCGAACTACCAGCGACCGGCCAGTGGGTTGAACTGGAAATCAATCCGGCAAAAGTTGGATTGAAAGCCGGGAGCAAAATCACTGGTTTTGCGTTTACGCAATTCGGCGGGACGGTAACCTGGGATCAGCTCTGTGTGCGGAGCAAAATCGACACGGCCAATGATCCGACGTGGTCGTATAAAATTTGGAAGGATCGCAACGCTGCCAAACCGGTAAAGGAATTGCCGGACGATTTGAAAGAGATTGTTCGCTCGAAAAAGATCGAGGATTGGACGGAAAAGGAAGCTCAAAGAATCTTTGAACAATGGCTCGAAAAGATCTATGTCGACGACGATCAAGCTTTGAAATCGTTCAAGGATAAAAAGACTTCGATCGCAAAGGAAATCGAAGCGGTGGATGCGAATGTTCCGTTTACTTTCGTAATGGCCGACCTTCCGAAGTCGCGAGAAAGCTTTGTGATGATTCGCGGTGCGTACGACAAGCCAGGCGAAAAAGTTACACGACAAGTTCCCAGCTTTCTCCCTCCGTTGCCTGCAAAAATTGAAGGAAGCGAATACGACCGACTTGATTTGGCGAATTGGCTGGTAAGCGGTGCGCATCCGTTGACGGCTCGGGTGACGGTGAATCGATTGTGGCAACAGTTTTTTGGAACGGGCTTAGTTAAAACGAGCTCCGACTTCGGCTCACAGGGTGAACCGCCAAGCCATCCGGAGTTACTGGACTGGCTAGCCGTTCAATTCGTTGAAGATGGCTGGGACGTTCAGCGTTTTGCGAAGCGAATACTGACCAGCAAAGCTTATCGTCAAAGTTCTGCGGTCACCGAAGCCTTGCTACAGCATGATCCTGAAAACCGCTTGCTTGCTCGCGGTCCTCGATTTCGTTTGGATGCAGAAATCATTCGAGATCAAGCGTTGTTTGTGAGTGGGCTCTTGGTCGATGAAGTCGGCGGCAAAGGCGTGAAGCCTTATCAACCGCCGAACATTTGGGAACCTGTTGGCTTTGGGAATAGCAATACTCGCAACTATACACAAGGTAGCGGCGACGAACTCTATCGGCGAAGTCTTTATACGTTCCTCAAGCGAACCGCCCCGCCGCCTTTCATGTCGACCTTTGATGCTCCCAATCGCGAACAGAGCTGTGCTAATCGTGAACGCAGCAATACGCCGCTGCAAGCCTTGCAGCTCATGAACGACATCCAGCATGTCGAAGCGGCTCGGAATTTTGCTCAGCGAATTCTCTTAGAAGGAGGCAAGCAACCTAAGCAGCGGGTGCGTTGGGCTTGGCAAATAGTGACCGGTCGATATCCCAATGGCGTCGAACTCAAAATGGCTAACGAGTTTCTTGCTCAACTATTAAAGCGTTATGATCAAGACAAGGAATCGGCGAAACAGCTCGTCGGCTATGGTGAAAGCAAAGCCGACGCGTCTGTCGAGCCAAGTGAATTAGCAGCCTATACCCTGCTCGCCAATTTGATTCTCAACCTAGATGAATCGATTTCAAAAAACTAAACACTCGATCGACACTAAGCCACCATTATGAAACCACTCTTCGAATACATCCAGCAATCGACGCGGCGGCAGTTCTTCAACAGCGTTGGACTGAACGTCGGCGGTTTGGCTCTAGCGGGCTTGATGAATCAGTCGAACGCTGCTCAGTCGGGACGCATTTACCCACCGCTTCCTGGTCTACCGCATTTCCCGCCGAAAGCCAAACGCCTGATCTACTTGCACATGAACGGTGCGCCGTCACAGCTCGATCTGTTTGATTACAAACCCGGCCTCAAAGAGCACTTTGATAAAGATCTACCTGAGTCGGTTCGAAACGGACAGCGGATTACGACAATGACGAGCGGACAATCCCGTTTAGCCGTTGCACCGAGCATGTTTGATTTTAAAGCGTGCGGGCAAAGCGGTATCATGATGAGCAGTCTTGTTCCGCACATGCAGGGTATTGCTGACGAAATCGCGATGATTAAAACCGTCAACACCGACGCGATCAATCACGATCCGGCATGCACGTTTGTGATGACGGGGAGTGAGATTCCAGGGAAACCAAGCTTAGGATCTTGGCTCAGCTATGGATTGGGAAGCGAGAGCAACGATCTACCGGCGTTCGTTGTATTTACTCCATCGTTTCCAAAGGAGAGTCAAGCACAAGCTCTTTTTACGCGCATGTGGAGCAGCGGCTTCCTTCCGACAACCTACGACGGAGTCGCGCTGCGTGGCTCAGGAGACCCGGTACTGTATATTCAGAACCCGCCAGGTGTCACGTCGACCGATCGTCGCAAGATGCTCGATGCCTTGAATAAACTGAACGAGCAAACGTACCATCGGTTCGGGGATCCTGAAACACAAACTCGGATCGCCCAATATGAAATGGCCTTTCGGATGCAGACCAGTGTCCCCGATCTAACGGATCTATCGAGCGAGACCAAAGAGACGCTGGAAATGTATGGTCCCGACGTCGAGAAGATGGGGACGTTTGCCTCGAGCGCCATTCTTGCACGCCGATTGATCGAGCGTGGTGTCCGCGTCGTTCAGCTCTTGCATCGCGGATGGGATCAGCACAATAACTTGCCGAAGCTCATCAAAGGTCAAGTCAACGATGTCGATCAACCGACGGCGGCCTTGATTAAAGATCTGAAACAACGAGGCCTCCTCGAAGATACGCTGGTTGTCTTCGGCGGCGAGTTTGGACGTACTGTCTATTCGCAAGGAAAGCTGGCTGCGGATAACTATGGTCGTGATCATCATCCTCGCAATTTCTGCATGTGGCTGGCAGGCGGCGGGATTAAGCCTGGAATTACATACGGCGAGACTGACGATTTCAGCTATAACGTCGTCGAGAATCCAGTCCATCTCAACGACCTCAACGCAACCATACTCCATTGCATGGGGATCGACGATCGAAGGTTAAGCTTCAAATTTCAAGGGCTCGAACAACGACTCACCGGCGTTGAAACACCACGAGTCGTCAAAGAAATTCTGGCGTAGCCCCAGTTCGCACTGCCAGTTCGTACTGCCGCCTTTAGGCGTCTTCTCGTTTGAGCTACGCGACATCGCGACGCGTAGGTTTCTTGCCTTCATTGGTCTTGTCCGAGTTACGGTGAGCTGATTTATTCGCCTTCTCACGCGCCGCTACGGCAGACGCTCTACTCCAAAGAACCGCTAGTTCACCAAGCAAGCTTACTTTGACCGTCTCGCGAAGCGGACTGTCGGCAGGTAAGCCAGCCATCAAGGCGCGATGAGCCTTTCCAAGGTTATGGTATGGAATGCTCGGAAATAGATGATGGGTTGCATGGTATCGAGTTCCAATCGGCCCCCAAAGTTCCGTAAACCATGGACGATGTGGGTAGTCGCAGGAATCGAGCAACTGCTCTTGGAAGCTTAGTTCGCTTCCGTCTCCCGTCCAACGATGTGCTCCGAGTGTTCGGATGTTATTCATAATCAGCAAGCCGAGGCTCACGAAATAGGCTTGAACCCATAGCGGATCAAAAAACTTTCCTTGCAACGGATTGCGCAGTGCAATGAACATGCAAACACCGAAGCAAGCTAGCTCTTGCATAAACATCATTCGGCGTACGGCTTTACCGGCATCTGGTCGAAAGTACATGATGTCCATTACCATCGAAGAAGCTCGATGAAACATAACATTACGAATGCGAGGAAAGACCCAACCGATGGGAGCGATCACGGCGAAGCGAAGGAAGCCAGCGAACGGCGTAATCAGGGTAAGGAGCATGTAGATTACGATGGCACGCGGCGGTTGATGGCTCAAATTCAAATACTCGCCATCTTCTTCGGTTCCATAGCTTTTGCGGCGATGATGGTCAACATGCGGATAGTACATGAACGACGGGATCATAAACGGAATTCCGCACAATAAGTTCCAAACAATTCTAAAGCCTCGAAAGCCATCTTTGGGCAGATGGACCAACTCATGCGTGAACATGACCGATCGCAAAAACAAAGGAACCACCGCGCAATACAAACTTGCTTTGACTGTCAAGGTGAAGGCCGTCGAACCGGCAAGCCAACGATCACTGAAGAGCAACGCGTTGAAAAGAACGTGACCGGTGATGATCGAAACCAAAAAATCGGTCCAGTAGATCCAAGCGACCGGACGGTTGAACGTCTTGACTAAGCCTTTGGCTTGGCGAAGAGAAAATCTTCCATCACCTTCTTGGATGGAAATCTCGCGATCATCGTTGTGTGTGATAGACATGTTCGAGCAGCACCCTGTCAAAAGTCAATTTGTTGGCTCGCTAATTTTTTTCCTAGAACCTACCTTTAGCCTGCAATGGCTAGCAGATAATAGAAATCTTCTCCGTTTTCTATCGACAGTCAACACCTATAAAACGCGGAAATCATTACGATTCTTGGTGAACAACAAAACCTTGCGACATTTAAGGGGCGCAGTTGGACGGCGATCTTCAAAATGTAACGTTTGGCGCGATTGTGGCGTGCCGGAATAGCCTGTGGCACCTTTCCAATCGTCTGGAACATCGGATTAAAATGGCTTTTCCAGGAAAAACATCTGGCCAAACCTTGTGGCCATGACATACATTACGTTGATTGACAATTTACTTGAGTCATTCGTGTCGAATTCGTTTTGTGCCGGTTATAACGGTTTTTGGGATAAGCGTAAGATGAGTCGTAAAGCAATCTTAACAGCGTTGGTCGTCGCCTTGTGCATTTCGGCATGTGCAGAAGTAGAGGCTTGTCCGTTCTGCTCGGCATCAGCGCAAACCCTTCGGCAAGACATGCAATCGATGGATGTGGTCGGCCTGGGCGAATTGATTGAGTCGGGCGAGACAGACATCAACGGGCAGGGCGAATTCAATCTGCTAAAAGTTTGGCGCGGCGAAGCTCTGTTGAAAGGGGTCGCAAAGATTTCGGCTCCGTATTTTGGGCCTGGAAAAGCACCTAAAAAATTCTTGCTGATGGGCGTGGGAAGCGATGAATTGCTGTGGTCTTCGCCATTGCCCATTTCGACCGAAGCCGAGCAATACTTGCAAAAGGTTTCCGAGCTACCTGAAGACAACGCAGCGCGGCTCCGGTTTTATATTCGGTACTTAGAAAATGCCGAGTCGCTGTTGGCCCGCGACGCCTATGACGAGTTCGCTCAAACTCCTTATGAAGACGTCAAACTTGTTCGCGACGCCATGGACCGTTCCGTGATACTGAGCTGGATCAAGGACAAAGACATCGCTCCCGATCGGAAGCGATTGTACTACACGATGCTTGGAATCTGCGGTCAACCTGAAGATGCGAATCTATTGGAATCGTTAATGAAGAGCGAGTCACCTGAAGGACGAACTGGATTGGACGCGTTGATCGCTTGCTATTTGACTTTAAAGAGCGAAGCGGGACTTCCGTTGATCGAGGAACTTTTTTTGAGCAACACCAAATGTGTCTATGCAGATACTTACGCTGCGGTAATGGCGTTGCGATTTCATGGAACCGACGGTGGTGTCTTGCCGCGTGAACGTGTCGTCAAGTCGATGCGGCTAATGCTTGAGCGACCGGAATTTGCTGACTTGGTCATTCCTGACTTGGCTCGTTGGCAGGATTGGTCCCAAATTGATCGCTTGGTGAAATTGTTTATCGAAGCTAATGAAGACACAAGTTGGGTTCGCGTTCCTGTCGTAAACTACCTTCGAGCTTGCCCGCTCCCCGAAGCAAAAGAGCAGCTCATTGAACTTGAAAAAATTGATCCTAAAGCCGTAAAGCGGGCAGCAACTTTCTTTCCCATTCCAGTACCCAACACCCAGCCTGCTGGCCCGGCCAACAACGATACTTCTTTTCAGTGGCCTACTAAGCCAAGCGTGTTGAGAATGCCGTTGGGAGCTCGAGGCAAGCCGCTTCTGGCATCTTCGAACTTTACGGTGATGTCGGACATCTCTTTTACATCGACACCCGAACCCACGTTGCCATTGAACCGCACTTGGCTTGCGACCGTAGGATTCTTATCATGCCTAGGGCTAGGCTTGACGATGTGGTGTGTGATTTCCGGCGGTTCATAATCTTCGATGTTAGCTAGCTATAACGAGAATTCATTCAGTTCGACTGCCGATGAAGGCGTTTATCAAGCGGTTAGTCGGGCTGCGATAGCAAGTTGCGTTTTGGGCGTGATGGGCATACTCAGTTTTTGGCTTGTTCCGATCCTGTTGCTTCCCGTTTTGGGTTTCGTATTCGCCATCATTGGCTTTCGAAATTTGCGGCGTTACAAGGGGGAATTGACGGGTCGACCAGCCGCTATTCTAGGACTTGCAATTTGTGGCATCACGCTTGCAATCGCTCCTGCATTGCATGCGTATGTTTATGTTACAGAAGTGCCTGAAGGCTACGAACGTATCAATTTTTCGCAACTCAAAAGCCCCTATATCGATGCCGACATTCCGCCCGAGTCGGCCATGGAATTGAATGGCAAAAGCGTATTCTTGAAGGGATATATTCATCCGACTTCAATCGCAAGTAGCAGCGCTCGACGCTTTGTTTTAGTGCCAGACCTTGGCACGTGCTGCTTTGGTGGTCAGCCGAAATTGACGCACATGGTTGAAGTCACGCTGAGTGGCGATAAGTTTGCGAGCTATGGGATGCGACAAGTAAAATTGGCTGGAACGCTTCTGGTGGATAATCAATTGAAGCCAGTCTCAGACCTGCAGGGCGTCTACTACCAACTCAAGGCTGACGTCTATCGAGATTGACGTGACGCAATATCCAATCTCGCCATTCAATTCCGACTTAATCGATTCCGAAATCGAAGCCATTCTGGTTTCGTTAGCCAGAACGGGAGCATGGTCAAGTTACAACGGCCCTTATCTCGATGCACTGATATCGTCATTAAGCGAACGATGTCAACGAACATATGTGCAGGTTTGCAGCAGCGGTACCATCGCAGTCGAACTTGCCCTTCGCGGCTGCCGGATTGAAGCTGGCGACGAAGTTATATTGGCCGCTTATGACTTCCCCGGAAACTTTCGAGCCATCGAAGCAATAGGTGCGACAGTCGCAGTTGCCGACATAGGTCCAGAGAGTTGGAGCCTTGTCGACATCGACGAGCTCGAGCGACTCGTCGGACCGAAAACGAAAGCTGTACTGCTGTCGCATCTTCATGGAACGACGGCTTCCATGGCCGCGATTAGCCAATGGGCAATCCAACGCGATTTAAAAGTGATCGAAGATGCTTGCCAAGTTCCCGGTGCTTCGATCGAAGGCCGGCCAGCCGGAAGTTGGGGTGACTGCAGTGTCCTGAGTTTCGGCGGCAGCAAACTTCTTTCCGCCGGACGCGGTGGGGCGATCCTTACCAATGACGCACGGATCGATCAACGTATACGAATTTATCGAGAGCGAGGTAACGACGCTTTTCCTCTTTCCGAACTCCAAGCAGCGGTGCTTGGCCCACAATTGGCCAAACTGGATAAACGAAATCGGCAACGAGCATCGGTGGTCGCACAAATCGAGCAGCTTGTGTTGCCATGGAAGTGGATGATGTGTCCAAAACGGCTAGAAGCGACTTCCAACGCCGCCTTTTATAAATGGGGATTCCAAGTTGCTGGTTCTCCATCGCATCCAAATCGTTTGCGTGATGAAGTACTTTCCATCCTACAGAATCACGGAGTCGTCGCTGGTCCTGGCTTCCGTGGATTCGGCGTTCGATCCCAAGCTCGCTGCCGCCGCAATAACGATTTGCCCTATGCGACACGAGCATCGCAAGCAACGGTGTTAGTACATCATACGATGCTTGGACCTCAGCTTTCAAAAAGACTTTTGCTGGTCGACCAGCATTTGCGAGCGGCTAGCTTGATCGACTGATAAATGGTTACGAGCTTTCGCAATTCAGACTACATTACAAGTATGGAAACACCAGCAACGGTTGGACAGGCTGTTTATCGAATCCTCGATGCGAATTGCAATCGCGCCTCCGAAGGGCTTCGTACTCTCGAAGAGTATTTTCGCTTTGTAGTCGAAGAAGTGGAACTTGCGACTGCGTTGAAGCAATTGCGGCATGAGCTCGCGACATTGACTGCATCATTTGATCGGACGGAATTGCTTAAGTCTCGGGATGCGACCGGCGACATTGGCCAGTCGATCAAGATGGATACCGAAATCACTCGCGTCGACCTCGCCTCGATCGTATCTGCCGCCGCCCATCGTGTGCAGCAATCGCTCCGCTGCCTCGAAGAGTTTAGCAAAATCATCCAACCGACAACTGCCCGATCGATCGAATTGCTCCGCTACCGAGCGTACGATGTTCTCGCAAAAGCCGAATTGCATTCGCAGCAACATAGGTCGTGGTTGTTTCAGGCTCGGCTCTATGTGCTTATCGATTGCCAATTACCATTGAAAGTGTTTCTCGATCGCGCCCTGGCACTGTCGATGGCAGGTGTCGAGATCCTTCAGATTCGCGAGAAAAACAGGCCTGCGAGAACCATTTCGGCGTATGCAAAATCGTTGTCGGATTGTCTGGATACGAATCGAACGCGTTTGATCATCAACGACCGCGTCGATATGGCAACGCCTGCCATGAGTGGTGTGCATCTCGGGCAGGAAGACCTTGCCATCACCGAGGCTCGTCCGCTTCTGCGAACCTATCAGTGCATTGGTATCTCAACACATTCGATCGAGCAAGCGCACGATGCTGAAAACTTCGGTGCCGACTATATCGGTTGCGGCCCGACGTTTCCTTCACAAACCAAAGGCTTCGAAGATTTTCCAGGTCTTGATTTTCTGCGGCAAGTCGCCGATCAAATTGCGATCCCAGCATTCGCCATTGGAGGCATCACGCTCGATCGGCTCGATGAGGTTTTGGCGACTGGCGCTAGCCGAGTGGCGGTAAGTCGCGCTATTTGGCACGCTGATAATCCCGGCCAGATGGCAAGTTTGTTTGCGTCGAGATTAGCTTCGCATGTGAGCGGCAACAAAACAGATCGAACCGAAAATGCGAACGATTCAGTGTCGGTCGAGCAAACGACGGAAAGCGAATAGGTGCCAAGCCAATGGAAGCCAGCTTGCTTGAACAAGCGATTTCGCACCACCGATCGGGAGACTTATCGCGCGCCGCGCAAATGTATCGCCAGATCCTCCAAGGCAACCCGCAGCATCCGTCGGCCTTGCACTTGATGGGTGTACTCGAAATGCAACTCGGTCGCAATGACATCGCTATCGAGTGGATTCGGCGAGCGATAGCATTGGCACCTAACGAACCCACCTTCTACAACAACTTGGGACTCGCTCTCATCAATCGCCAAGAGACCGACTCGGCAATCGATGTTTTTAAGCGAGGCGTGCAGCTTCAGCCAAATGGCAAAGAACTGCATTTCAATCTTGGCATCGCTTACAAAGCAGCAAATCGACATCTAGAAGCATCGCAGTCGTTCCGCAAAGCTATCGAGCTTTCACCTGAATCTATCGACTATGCCTTGGCACTCGTACATGAATTGCAGCAACTCTGCGAATGGAACGAAGTGGAGCGACTGGCTCAAAGAGTTGTCGATGCCGTCGACAATCGCAACTTGGATCTCGCGGGAGCCTCGATTTCTCCTTTTTCATTTCTCTCGCTGCCAATTCCGACTACGGCTCCACAGCAACTTCGATGCGCCCGCATTTGGACTGAAGGCCGACAACCAGGCTCGACAACCGATTCTCATATTCAGTTGCGTAGAGTTTCAGAAAAGCGACCTGCAAGCATAAAAGTCGGCTATCTCTCAGCTGATTTCAGAGACCATCCCATTGCGTATTTGATGGCTGAGCTTTTCGAGAAGCACGATCGAGAGCACTTCGAGATTTTTGGATATTCGATTGGTCGCCGAGATGGAAGTGATATTGGTGAGCGAGTCATTCGAAGTTTTGACCACTTTCGAGATCTACATCCGCTGACTTACATTGAAGCTGCTCGGCAGATTTCCCTTGACGAAATCGACATTTTAGTCGACCTACAAGGCCACACCGATCAGGCTCGTGTAGAAATCCTTGCCTGTCGACCCGCGCCTATTCAAGTCAATTATCTTGGGTACGCCGGTACGATGGGAGCCGATTTTATCGACTACATTCTCGTCGATGATTATGTCGTTCCGCCAGATCAACAAGCCCACTTTTCAGAATGTCTCGTTCATCTTCCCGGCTGCTATATGGTGAACGACCGGCAGCGAGAAATTGCGCCGCGAACTCCGACGCGCGCGGAAGTGGGACTGCCCGATCAGGCCATTGTCTTTTGCGCGTTTAACGCGTTTTATAAAACAACACGGCAAATGTTCGACGTTTGGATGCGGCTGATGAACGCTATTCCGGAAAGCGTCCTATGGCTGCGTGAAGGCGATCTCAATGCGATGATGAATCTACGCCGCGAAGCGCGATTGCGCAACGTGACGAGCGATCGCTTAGTATTTGCTCCGTCTGTTTCGATGCCCGAGCATTTGGCTCGACAGCGGCTTGCCGATCTTTTTCTCGATACATTTCCATATAACCAACATTCGACAGCCTGCGATGCCTTGCGAGTCGGCTTGCCGGTTGTAACGTTATCGGGCGAGACATTTGCGTCCCGCATCGCCGGAAGCCTCCTTCGAGCCGTCAATCTAACGGAATTGATCGCCAACAATATCAATGAATATGAAAAGATCGCCGCTGATCTTGCGAAAAGCCCGAACAAGATGGCGAATATTCGAAGTAGACTTCAGCGTGAAATCGAACGAACTCCCTTGTTTGATGGAACTGCTTTTGCAAGAAAACTCGAGCAAGCATTCCGATCGATGTGGCAAACGTATGTCGATGCCCCTTCGTCGGCAAGGCTCTAGCTTCGACATTGGAGAATCGAGATGTTTTTGTTCCTTTTTGTAACGTCATTCGTTTCCGCTGGCTTTCTGCCTAATGTCGCATCATAGCCAAGAATTTGTATAATGTGACACAATTGCCTTCCACCGAAACTTTCCCGAGGTTATTCGATGAAACGTCGCTCCTTCCTATCGTCCGTGGCTGTCGCTGCGGTTGCCGCCTCTCACAAGCCGTTGCTTGCTGCCCAAACGACGACCGGGCATAAAATTGGGCTTGGGATGGATAATTTTGCGGTTCGAGAAATGGGGTTGAAAGCAACTGGTTTGCTGGATCACGCGGCATCGCTCAAGCTTGACTCGCTTTTCATTTCGGATCTCGATGCGTTTGAAAGCCTCGATGATGGCTATCTCGGCGACGTGAAACGAAAGGCCGACGAGCTTGGCATTGCATTGTACGTCGGGACTTGGAGCATCTGCCCGACGTCGAAGTCCTTTCGTACCAATCGCGGAACGGCCGAAGAGCACTTGCGACTTGGCTTGCGAGTTGCGAAGACACTCGGCTCGCCGGTGATTCGAGTTGTCCTCGGCACTGGTAACGATCGAAAAACCGAAGGAGGCATTCAAGCTCGAATCGTCGATACGGTTGCCGTTCTCAAAGCTTGCCGCACCCAGGCTCTCGATATGGGGATCAAAGTCGCTGTCGAGAATCACGCCGGCGATATGCATTCGTGGGAGTTAGTTCAGCTTATCGAATCCGCTGGCAGCGATTTTGTCGGCGCGAATTTCGATTCGGGCAACGCTGCTTTTACACTCGAAGATCCACACGACGCGTTTGAGAATCTCGGTAAGTACACGATCTGTTCGAGTTTACGCGACTATATGGTTTGGGAAACGCCCGAAGGCGCCACCGCGCAGTGGACGGCTGCCGGTGAAGGACTGATCGATTGGAAGAAGTTAGCGGTTCGCTGGTCCGAACTCTGCCCCAACGTTCCCATCATGATCGAAACCATGTATGGCCGACGAGATTTTCCTTATAAGACGGCCGACTTCTGGGAGCATTACGATAAGCGACCTGAATCGTTACGCAAGTTCGAAGCGATGGCCAAACGCGGTAAACCGATCGAAGCTCGCAAACCGTCCGGTCCCAATCAAGACAAGTTAGAGGTGATTGAATATCAAAAAGGCGAGCTGGCTCGATCTATTGCTTATCTTCGCAACGAGATTGGATTGGGGATGAAGTAGAGCAGGAATTTAGCGATCGAAGGATGTTTGTAAGCCGTTCTAGAGCAACGCTTCCGGGTTCACGCAGTTCGGCGGTTGTTTGCCATGGCATGCAGCAATCAAGTTATCGACGGCGATCATTCCCATCTTGGTTCTGGTACCTATAGTAGCGCTGCCAAGATGCGGTACCAGTACCGCATTTTCGCACTCGAAGAGACCTGGCGACAATTGCGGCTCTCGCTCGAACACGTCTAGCCCCGCCCCTGCAATTCGCCGCAACTTGAGAGCGTCCACCAACGCTAGCTCGTCGATTACCGAGCCGCGGGCAGTGTTGATAATGAACGCTGCCGGTTTCATTAACGCTAACTGTTCGGCACCGATCAGATGATGTGTCTCGGTGTTGTAAGCGACGTGCAGCGAGACATAATCGGACTCGCGTAACACGTCGTCCATCGATGCGTAATTCGCGCCGGTGTCCGCCTCTTCTTCGAGACTCAGTCGAGTGCGGTTCCAATAAAGCAGCTTCATGTCGAACGCTCGAGCACGTTTCGCCATCGCTTTGCCGATACGCCCAAATCCGATGAGTCCCAGTGTTGATCCAGCAACATCGGTGCCTAGCAATTGCATCGGATGCCAACCGGTCCACTGGCGCGCTCGCACCAGTCGCTCGCCTTCTCCCATCCGTCGTCCCACGGCCATAAGCAAGGCGAATGCCATGTCAGCGGTCGCGTCGGTCAGAACGCCAGGCGTATTCGTAACCGGGATTTTCAATTCAGTGGCAGTCCCGACATCAATGTTGTTAAAGCCGACACCAAAGTTCGCCACAACCTTGAGATTCGAGCAGGCGGTCAAAATTTCGGCATCGATTTTGTCGGTGATGTTGCACAATAGCCCATCGCAACTTTTCGCGTCGGCAATGATTTCTTCCTTGGTTGCCACTCGATCTTCTTGATGCCAAGTGAGATTCGTTTCTGTTTCGAGCCGAGCCATAACTGTCGGGGGCAGTAGCCTTGTCAAGTACGCTATTGGTTTCATGGGCTATCGAAGTTCAGGTAATACGGGAATCATCCACTGAAAAACATAAGCTTGCGACATTACCAACACTCCAACAAGAAAGGCTAGTGCCAAGCTATGCCAAAACACTGTTCGCAAGACCGTGCCGACATCCGGGCTGTCCTCGTGCCCGCCCGTTGCAATGCTTGCGACGACGATACTCTGCGCATCGATCATTTTCCCCATGACGCCGCCGGAACTGTTCGACGCCGCCATTAAAATCGGCGACAGACCAAGCTGTTCCGCCGAAACTTTCTGCAAATTGCCAAATAAGACGTTAGACGATGTATCGCTACCTGTCAGCGCAACTCCCAGCCAACCGATGATCGGCGAGAAAAAGGGAAACAGAAATCCGGTCGAAGCCATAGCGAGTCCCATTGTCGTGTCGGTGCCGCTATAGCGAGTGGTATATCCTAAGGCAAGCATCAATGCGATCGTGATCAGCGATACTCGCACACTCATAAACGTTTTCCAGTAAGTCGTAGCAATGCGCGTCGGATTCATCCCCAATCCAAAGCCAGCCGCAATACCCGCGAGCAATAACGCAGTACCTGTCGCGGACAATACATTGAAAGTGAATACGGCTTTTTCAGCCTCGGGCTCGGCGACAACCGGTGGAACCTTGGTTACGGCCAAATGCAATCCAGGCACATTGATCTTAGGTTGGTAAATCTCGTCTAAAAACTTTTTGGTTTGCGGTAGACCCCAGATGAACACAAACAGCGAGAGAAGTATCCAAGGCAACCAAGCCTTCATCGGAGAACCGGTGGCACTCGCGCGTGCAGGTGAACCACCGACCGATGCGTTGGAATTTGTCGACTCATCTCTGCTGGACGGTCCTCGAATCTTCATGAAGGCAACCAGCGACCCCATCGATACGATCGCGGCGATGATATCTACCAGCCACGGTCCGTGATAATTGCTGACCGCGAATTGCGCAACGCCGAAGCTAAGACCAGTCACAAGGCAGGCCGGCCAAACTGCAATCATGTCGCGCCAACCGACTTGAGCCCAAACCAGCCAAAAGGGTACGATGAGCGAAAAGAAAGGCAATTGCCGTCCCACCATTGAACTCAATAAGTGCAAGTCCAAACCGGTTACCGAAGCGAGTGTAACGACGGGCGTCCCGAGTGCTCCATAAGCAACGGGTGCCGTATTTCCGATCAGCGCTAACTTGGCTGCTTCGAGCGGGCGAAAACCTAATCCAATGAGCAACGCGCCGGTGATCGCCACCGGGGCACCAAACCCCGCCGCGCCTTCGATAAAGGCACCGAAACTAAATGCGATGAGCAGCGCCTGGATGCGTTTATCACTTGAAACGCCTGCGATCTGCCTTTGCAAGACGGCAAACTGCCCCGTATCGACCGACAGGTTATAAATAAAAATCGCGTTGAGAATAATCCAACCTATCGGAAATAGTCCGAAGGCGGCTCCGTAAGCTGACGCCGCCAAGGCGAGCTGCGCGGGCATTCCGTAAACAAAAACAGCAACGATAAGCGCCGTTGCGAGACCGGCCAATGCAGCAACGTGCGCTCGAACATGCCAGAAAGCAAGTAGACCAAGTAAAACTACCACCGGAATAGCCGCGATGAGAGCGGATACGCCGAGGTTCAATACTGGAGCGTAGTTTTGAGTCCAAGTCATGAATTGCTGTTTTCTCGTCGCAAGGTCTTGTAAGCCATGTGTCCTGCAGGACTTACTTTGACTGAAGTCCGACGGTGTTGACTGAGATTACTCGATATTGGTATCGCTTTCCGTCTTCCTGCGTCGAGTCCGTGTAATGCATCGCGACTAGTGGTTGAGACGGAGTGTCGCTGTATTGAAGGTTTTGGAAGATCGGACGTCCAAATGGATTCTTGCCTTGTTCCGGGACATTGGCGAGGAATTGACCATCGCGTTCAACAATAAAGCGAGCGAGTCCGCTTTCAAGATCGGCTTCTGCTTGCCACGTCAGCTCGTTACCTTCGATTCGCAAGTTGGTAGGAGCGGGTGGAGGTGTATCATCGACTACTAACGTGTCAGTAACATACTGTGTCCATGCTTTGGCGATTTTTGCGTTTGGTAACCATACCGACGTTTGCAATTCTCGATCAAACTTTGAAATGGGGATTGGAGCCACAACGACTGCCTCGCCAGTATACAAAGGTGCTAACCATGCTTCGTTAGTCGGCATTGCCATTAAGGAAGCACCGCTCTTCTCAGCCAATCGAGCCGACAGGCATGCATCCATCCAAGGAATCGCCAAATAGCGTTGATTTCCGCATTCGTGACTTGTCAGTGGATCAACCGCCACGCTGACGAGGCCGCCTTTTAGGCGAAGTACCCGATAGAATATCTCGACTCCACCCCACACGCCCGCGAAGCGCCCATCTTTCACGGTGACACCTTCCTTGGTTCCAAGATTGCACATGATGGGAATAAGGTAGGCAGCATCAGGAATCGAATAGGGCTTCGGCTTCCCTTCGATCGCAGTAAGTGCCGGCACGCCGGATCGAAGCCACGCTGCGGCAACTCGGTCTGGATGCAGAAGAACCATGCCACCTGCCCAATGACCGCCACCACTGTGCCCCCAGATTGCCCACGGGACAATTGCAAGTTCTGGATGTTGCGATTGATTCCCCAAATCGATGAGCGACTGTTGAAAAGCGGCATCTGAACCGTTGCGAGGATCACACCACAATTGACAGTCGGCTTTGTCCGGCTGCTCATACGAAGGTGCCATCAGAGCGCAATGATGCCTTGCAGCTAAGGCTTGCCAGTGGAGATCAAACGCGCCCGTTTGACCTGACTTACACGATCCTTCGCCACAACCGTGCTGATGCACAATCAGACCTCGGAGCGGATTACTGCCCGGTGGCATCCAAACCGTGTAGCTGACAGGATAAACAAGACTACCAGGATCTGATGACGCTTCGTATCGCACTCGATAGTACGGCGGCTCTACGGGTAAAAGATTTTCATACGGCGGAACCTGTGCAAGAGTGGAGCCAGAAATTAGGAGCAAAAGGAGAGCAACGGAACGCATGCTTGGCGGTACTCACATTTCTTAATGATTGAATTCTATCCATCGATCAATTTGCGTTGCCATCAGTGGACACGCGGACGGATGCTTGGTGAGCATTGGAATTGATGAACGCAAAGTTACAAGCAGCGGTGCTCGATATTCGGTACGTTCAGCTAGGTAGGTCAAATAGTTGAGATTGGCTGCCGTGACGCTATTTCCTGACGGAACAGCACCGTCGACGGGATCGTGAAATCGTACGATCAATTCGGCGTGGTCGCTTGATGTGTAAAAAAAGACGCCCGAAGTCCTATCTTGAAAGAATTCCATTTGAACGTCGGTTAGTGCCGTTGCTTCGTCAAGCCATTGAGACTGCAAGGTAGCTTGATGTAGGCTCAATAGTCCGTATACGAGAAACGCATAGTCGTCCAAATATCCGTTGAGTTTCGCTTCGCCGGCCGCAAAGGTTCTGAAGAGACGCCCGTCTTTAGTCTTCAACTCTGCCAGAACAAAGGTTGCCGCTTCGGTTGCAGCCGCGATGTAATCCTCTCTTTTGAAGATGCGACCGGCGTCGGCTAAACCTGCGATCATCAATCCATTCCACGATGTCAAGATCTTTTCGTCCGTCGCCGGTCGCACGCGTGTCGATCGTATGCTCGCCATGCTTCGTCGAGCCGATGATAAGGAGCGATCCAATTCAGTAAACGATTGGCTCCGCTCAGCCGCCAAAGCCGTCAACGTTTTTTCAGGTTGCGGTGCGTAAAATTGTCCCTCGAAATTTGGAGCTTGCGTGAGTTGATAAACTTTCTCAAGCTCGTGAAAACCTTCGACCGTCCGAGCAGCCGCGTCTAGTTCGACTCGGCTCCAACGATAGAACTTCCCTTCTTCGTTTTCGGAATCAGCATCCAATGATGCGAAAAAAGCACCGTCTTTAGACCTTAGTTCTCGGATCGCGAAATCGCAAATACTTTCCGCAACTACTTGGTACTCATGACGACCTGTCAATTCAAATGCTCGAGCGTAGACTTGTGCAAGCTGGCCATTGTCGTAAAGCATTTTTTCAAAATGGGGGATTCGCCAAAATCGATCGGTGCTGTATCGATGAAAGCCTCCGCCAAAATGATCGAAAATGCCGCCAGCAATCATCGAATCGAGAGTTTTGGTAAGCATCTTCCTTGCTAGGTTTTGTTCTGCATCGGGCGAAGAAGCTTGTTTTGCTCGCTGAAGAAGAAAAAACAAATTGGACGGCTCCGGAAATTTGGGACGATTCGAATTAGCATCGTCGTAACTGAAGCCACCGTACGCAGCATCAAATTGTTCGACGAGACGTTCTTCGGTCTGTATCGGTAACCGACTTAACGATTCAATGAGTTCGGCGGTGCTCTCGGATTGCATTTGAACGTTGGCTTTCGACATCGAAGCGACGATCGCATCCGTGACTCGATCGGCTTGTGTGAGGACACCCGCTGAATCGCTCTTCCAGAGTGACTGCGCGCGGCGGATGACGCTCAAAAATCCTGGCGATCCGCCTCGGTCGCCATCTCGAGCAGGAAAGTAGGAACCTCCGAAAATCGGCTTGGCATCGGGCGTTAAGAATACCGACATGGGCCATCCGCTCCGTCCCGAAGTCAATTGGATCGCCGTCATGTAAATCTGATCAATGTCAGGTCGCTCCTCGCGGTCAACTTTAATGCAGACAAAATTTTCATTGAGATAGTTGGCAATCTCTTGGTCGACAAACGATTCACGCTCCATCACATGGCACCAGTGGCAGGCAGAGTAGCCGACTGAAAGGAAGATTAACTTATTCTCCTTCTTCGCAAGGTCCAACGCTTCGCTGTCCCACGGATACCAGTCGACCGGGTTGTGCGCATGCTGCAGCAAATAGGGGCTCGACTCTTTACTCAAACGATTTGTAACGATGCGATCTTCCGCGAAGGCAAACCCGGAAAGACACGCAACCGCGCTCAACAAACCGATAAATGTTCGCGTGCTACGGATCGTGGTATGAAAATAAAGGATCATGAGCAAGTCTCTAACTGCGATCTAACGCTTTGTCGTTCTAAGCCATTATGGTAGAAGGTCACAACGAGAGCAATCTTGCTCCCCTCGCCCTGTACTCGGGGAGAGGGGCTGAGGGCTGAGTTGCATGGCAGTTCAACGCTCTCTCAATCGACGACATGGATTTCATGTCGGCCCGACGAATCGGCAGCCGCTCGCGTCATTCCTTCAGAATTGAATTGCATCACAATGGTTCCTTGAGTATCCACCGCAATAATCCCGCCTCGAACCTGATGTTGCGGGTGCTTGAGTATTTCCTCCACAGCTTTGGCAAGTGAATCCTTACGATACTCGACTCGCGCCGACACATCGTAGGCGACCGCATGCCGGATAAAGTCCTCTCCAACTCCAGTACAGGAAACCGCGCACGTCTTATTATCAGCAAATGTTCCGGCACCTGGGATGGGCGAGTCACCAAGGCGTCCGAACTTTTTATTGTTTAAGCCTCCGGTCGACGTTGCCGCAGCCAAGTTTCCAAAGGTATCCAGGGCCACACATCCAACCGTTCCCATTGCATCGGACTCGGTCTGCCGTTCTTCTTCTTTCGTCTTCTCCAGCTTTTTTCGTTGATGTTCGGTTGAGAAGTAGCTATTAGGAACGCGAACGATTCTCGGGTCCGTGGCATATTGATCGGCAAAGTTTTCGGCGCCAGCCGTTGCCAGCAATACGTGCGGCGTGTCGGTCATCACACGCCGAGCTAGCGACACCGGATTCTTCACCGTCGTTACACCGCCCACAGCTCCTGCAGCGCGATCTCGACCATCCATAATCGTTGCGTCAAGCTCATGTGTACCGATCGCATTCATAACCGCACCCTTGCCGGCGTTGAAATAGGGTGAATCCTCGAGAAGCCGAACGACTTCTTCCACTGTATCCAAGCTGCTCTTACCACTGCTGAGCATACGTGTACCCGTCGCCAATGCCAGTTCGAGAACATCGGTTCGATTGGTCCGCCATTCATCTGAAGAAGGCGCCGAACCAGCGCCACCATGAATGACGATGGCATATTTTTCTGTGGGTGATTGGGCATGGGTCTTCAAACACATTGCCAATGCGAGGACGAAGAAACTCATCAACTGAATCGGTGTGATCGAGTGCATGTTGCGTTCCAATAGAGAGTTCGCGGCTAGTTGATAAGACGATAACCTGGGTGGTTCTGCAATACAATCGGAAACTCGGGTCAACCGTCCGATGTTGGGGCGTCGATTCCGTATTCCTTGAGCTTCTTGTGCAGCGTATTGCGATTGATGCCAAGTTTGGTTGCGGTCTTGGTTTGCACTTGGTTGCATTGATCTAATACTTGAAGAATCAGTTCCTTTTCCACGCGATCGACAACGCGACGATGCAGGTCATCAGCATCAGGCGGCGCGGTGCGAATTCCTTCGGCGACGACTTCTGCCGTCAGCGATTCTACGTCCATGGCTCTCGATGTCGCCAGCGTACTCTTCTTTTGGGTGCCAAAAAGCGAACTTGGTAACTGTTCGATGGTCAACTCGTCCGACTCGGCCATGACCACGGCTCGTTCGACATAATTCTGCAACTCGCGAACATTCCCTGGCCAGTGATAGTCCTGTAACGCCTGCATTGCCTCGCGCTGGATATGGACGACGTAGCGTTCATTGATCGAGCTATAGTGATTGAGAAAAAAGGCAACCAGGGACGGGATATCTTCTCGGCGTTCACGAAGCGGCGGGATCTCGACAGGCACAACGTTCAATCGCCAATAGAGATCTTCGCGAAAATCATTGGATTCAATTTGTTCTGCAAGGTCGCGATTGCTAGCCGCAACGACTCGAGTATCCACCGAAATCGTTTCCGTATCCCCAACGCGTTCGAACTCCTTTTCTTGCAATACGCGAAGCAGTTTGACTTGCACATGCAAGGATGTACTGTTGATCTCATCCAAAAAAATGGTACCCGTGTGGGCCGCTTCGAATCGCCCCGTACGATTGCTGACTGCCCCAGTAAACGCACCGCGCACATGGCCAAAAAGCTCGCTTTCCAACAGGCTCTCGCTGAGCGCACCACAGTTTACTTTGACAAAGGGTCCGGCTTTGCGGTGGCTCAGTCGGTGGATTGCGTTGGCGATCAATTCTTTGCCCGTCCCCGTCTCACCGAGTATTAAGACTGATGCATTTGTCTTCGCGACGCGACGCGTCATGCGATAGACTTCTTGCATCGCTAGCCCCGCTCCTATAATTCCGCTGATCGGGCCACCCGAGTCGAGATCGTCCGTTTGTTTTCCGTAGGGTGCCATCGTAGATGTAGTAACGAAATTAAGTCTATTTGCCTTCGAGCGGTTCGAAAATCGAGCGAAAGGTGATTCTATCGATCGAATCCATTTGCGGGATCGGAGATGTTTCATGCATTTCATCAAGCAGTGCCGAAGTCAATTCGCGACTGTGGGTCACCGAAAAATAGTGAACATCATCGAATCCCTCTATTTCCAAATGTGTTCTCTGATCCGAAGAAATTCTGTCCGTGAGCACAGCTAATGGCAGCAAGCGTGTACGTGGGCTGGTGCGAAGCCGCTGGACCAGTTCCGAAAGATTCATCTCTAAGACTTTGTCGACGATGAATACATACTCGATCGGATTTGGCTTTTGAATAAGTCGCATCGTTTCGCGAGCACTTTTCGATTCGAGAGTTCGAATCCCTAACATCGATAGTTGCGTGGCCAGTGCATCGCGAAGTTCACTTGCCCCTCCGACGACCAAGGCTAATGGCTTGCTTTCCAGCTCCAGCATCTCTTGCTTAGTCTGCTCGAACGTATACCGCCCTTCAAATTTCGTGTCGCTATCGAGCAACTGCGTCAGTGCCGAGGCGGCCGAATAGCGAATGGCCGGTGGCGAATTTTTTACGGCAGCCATCAGTCGAGCCATACTAGTTGCTGTATTCTGAGGAGCTTTTCTGATCGCATTGCCGATCGCTTGAATGCTTCGAAGCTGCGACCCAAGCAAACCGTTTTTCATGGACGTATCCGAAACGGCACCTAAGTATTCGAGATTCTCTGATTTCTCGAACGGTTTGAAATTGCGTTGGAAAGCTGGAAGATCGAGTTCGATCGTAGGGGCGATTCGGTAGTTTCTTTCAAGAATAATCGACGTTGCGAGCGGCGAGTCGATGCTGGTGTGCGGTGCGAGTTGAATCGCTAAATACGCAAGTCGGTAGGCTTCTTCCAAATGGATACTCGCTGCATCGTCAAGTTCCGACAATAAATGCTTTCCATCCGACGACCATCGCCAAACACCGTACGTTTTAACTGTCGCCTCGCGACGCAGAGAATGGTAAAGCTTTAATTGAGCTTCCATTCGCCCTAATACCAAACGTTGAGCGGCATCAGCGCTCGGCAGTGTTTGTCCGGAAGGAGCGAGGACTTTAGCTACCACCTGATAGGTTGGGCTGGTTGGCGGTAAAACGCTGACCGAAGCCATCAGCTCGGCAAGGTAATCGTTTCCCGGAGTTCGAGCAGCGATTAGTAGCAATCGTTCTCTTGCAATGGAATCCGACGTACTGATGCTCGCCTTCAACGCCGCCTTGCCTTCATCGCCCATCGTAATGATCAATTCCGAAACAATCGGCGCAGCCGGCTTACTCGACGACGCGACCGATTCTAATAATGCCGCGATGCCCGACTCACCTGCTCCTTGAATCGCCAAAACGCCTCGCTTTCGATCGAGCAGCTCTTTCGAATTCAATTGCGAGATGGCGTTCGAAACCGACGTTTGGCTTCGAACGGCTCCAGACGACAATTCGAGAATCTTGTGAACCAACGCTCGTTGTTCTTCTGAAACTTTTTCAACATTGCTGCCTACTTTGAACCAAGTTTCCAAGCCGACCGACCGCGTCATTTTCGATGCCGTCGTCGCGTCGAGCGGTAGGGTCGCTAGTTGGTTCAAATAGCGTCCGACCTCATCCCATCGCTCAATCCGAACCATATACAGAATAGCTCGACTGATATCGATTGCGTTTTGCGGTGGACGTTGTTGAAGCGACTGAACAACGACGTGACTTTCTTCGACAATTTTATTCGTCAATACGCTGCTGGGGACTGCGGTTGCATTAGAAATTCCGCCAAAGGGTTGGGCTGCAGCTCCTGGTTCGCCAAAGATATTCTCTGGTTGGCCAAAGGCATGCATCGGTACGAGGCCACTCAGTAGGAATGATAATAGCGTTAGGCTAAACGGAGTTCTCATCACATATCACCTATCAAAAGCTCTTTTTCCCATCGCTCCATCTGTTCTGCGACCATCTTCGGATTGCTTGACCCATACGACATATATGAATCCACCGCACCGCTGATTCCTAAGCAATTCCGTAGCGATCCATCGAGTTTCGCGTCGACACTCTTTAACTCAGCATCGGTCAGCTCGACTAACGGGACAGACCGCTTCCTGGCCAATCCTACCAATGAACCGACCAAATGATGTGCAGTACGTTGCGGGAAGCCATTTTTTATCAGATACTCCATCAGGGCTGTCGCATCCAAATATCCCTGATCGAGTCTAGCTCGAATATTTTCGCATTGTAGCTCGGCACCTTCGACAATCGGGATGGCAAGCTCCAAACACGCCTGCACGGTATCAAAAGAGTCGAACAACGGCGGCTTGTCTTCTTGCAGGTCGCGATTGTACGCCAAGGGCAACCCCTTGATGAGTACCAAAAGCGTTTGGAGATTGCCGATAACCCGACTGCTTTTCCCTCGGGTCAATTCAAGGGTATCTGGGTTAATCTTTTGTGGCATAATCGAACTACCAGTGCAAAACTGATGCGGAAGCTTCAGAAACCCGAATTCGAATGTCGACCACAAAATCCATTCCTCTGCCCAACCACTGAGGTGTTCGGCGATCATCGTAAGGACAAAAGCCGACTCGACAGCAAAATCGCGATCGCTGCTGATATCGATACTGTTGGCTGCCACACCTTCGAATCCAAGCTGCTCGGCCGTCCAAAACCGGTCGATCGGTATGCTCGTTCCGGCGACTGCTGCGCCTCCAAGCGGACAGACGTTTGCTCGTCTTCGACAATCGACGACTCGCGATCGATCGCGTGCTAGTTTTTCGATGTACGCTAACCAATAGTGCGCCGCAAGTACCGGTTGGGCCCGTTGGAGATGCGTGTATGCGGGTACGATCACACCTTCGTCAATTCGACATCGTTTGAGAAACGCCCGTTGCAAATCGAGCAACAATCGATCGATTCGATCAAGCCCTTCTCGAACCCATAGTCGAATATCTGTCGCAACTTGATCATTTCTCGATCTCGCCGTATGAAGCTTGCGTCCGACGTCGCCCAAGCGATCGATCAACGCCTGCTCGATATGCATGTGGATATCTTCTAATTCCGTACGCAGTGGAAAAGTACCCGCTGCAAGTTCAGCTCCAATTTGATTCAGCGTCGACTCGATCGACTCGGTCTCCTTCTCCGTTAGCTCGCCAATACGATGCAGCATTTTTGCGTGAACGATCGAGCCGCGAATGTCTTGAGGGTAAAGGCGTGCGTCGACGCTAATGCTTTCGCTGAAGAGCTCGAGGCGTTTGTCGGTAGAGGTCTCGAAAACACCACTGCGAGATAACGGGATCAAATCAATGTTCCATCAAAGGGGAGAGGTACGTACTCAATTCGCTCTATCGATTCTACCACCACCGGCTTCCCAATAGAGTAATGCTTTTCCAACGATTTAACGCGACGTTCGAGGCTTGGGTGCAACCAAGACTCCTTTTTCGCGAGCGTTCGAGGCGTCAGTTTCTCAAGCGACCGAATCAACACCCTTGCCGCCGTTTGATGGGAAGCCAACGTCCCCTGGGGCAATTCGAAGGTGTTTTGCAAATTTGGCGACCGTGCGTCGATACTCTGAATTGTTCGTCCGCTCACGAAATCAAACGATCCTTGAACCGCCAGAAGGACGGCCATCCGATCGGCATCCAACTCTGTCCAGCGTGCGACTCGAGTCAAAAGTCCGAGCATGGCTGCGACCGAACCTAGAATCACCACCGACTGAAATAGCGGTAATGCTCCCGACGGTATGCCTAACTGACTGAGAAGCAACAGACTGGGCTGTTCGAAAATGAGCGGCAGTATCAACACGATCGACGGCAGCATCCTCAGCCAAGCATGCCGTCGCACTACATGTGCTGATTCATGGTAAACAATCAACCTAAGCTCGTCGTGGTCGAGCCTCTCCAATAGCAAATCGCTCAGCAATAGTAATTGATGACGCCGCCAAATCCCAATGATCATGGCGCTTGCAATCGTTCGATTCGTTTTCCAATGGCGAATCGCACGAGGATTTCCGTTGGTTGCTTGCCAAGCATCGAGTATACAAGATCTCTTCACTCCATCCGGCATCTTTTCCGTCGATAGTATCGATGATAACACGTATGGAAGTAAAACAGTCGTGAGCAAGATCAAAGTGGTCGCGGCTAGAATCGTTGACCAGGCGTTTGAAGTAAACAGAAAGTCAGAAAGAAAGATCAAAATATCCCACAGCAGACACGAAACAAAGCATGGAACAAACGCCAACAGCCAACCATGTCTCGCATTCAACGACGCGCGGGCACCGAGCGACGATTGTAGCTGAAATCTGGCAACGTCGATTAGGGTTAGCAAGAGGATCGATGGAAAACACCATCCAGCGATGATCATTGCGGCGCTGTTCCATTTCGGAATAATCGATTCGATAAAGTCCCCCCAACCAATTATGGCGAGATAGCATGGTGCTAGCCCTGCCCAAATCCATAGCCAGGCTTGACTTCGCCACTCAAAAGTCATCAATTGAGATCTGCTAGATTTACGAGAGACAGTCGATGTCGAGCCACGATCCAGATTCCAAGCCAGGAGTTTGGCAATTACCCCAAAGACCCCAACCAATCCCAGGCACCAACTCAAGCAAAATGCCGATGCTGGATACTCGACAAAGTCATCGAGCATCCAGCCGGAAAATACACTGAGAAGCATCCCAAAATAGATCAACTGCATAGATGGAGCCTTGTTTCCAACAAACTTCGTGGATGAATTGACGATAAACGAAAGGTCCGATTCTATCTATGCCGCCTACAAACTAGACAACGGAGTAGCCAATACGACGCGCCAGTCGGTTGGATTGTATCGATAATGCCAGCAACTCAGCGCCGTATTACATTGCTTATCCATTCGCTTGCTGGCGGTGGAGCTGAACGACAGATTGCTAGCCTGTCGAATCATCTGTCCCAACGAGGATTTCGATGCACTTTGATCACGCTCGATAGTGCCAAATCCGATCGGTATCCGCTCGATCCGGACGTCAATCGAGTTGGCTTAGACGTCATGAAGCCGAGCCGATCGCTTTTCGCCGCTTGTTCAAAGAATCGAATGCGTATCAAAGTCTTGCGAGACGCGATCAAACGCAGTCAGCCTGATTGTGCAATCAGCTTTTGTGACAAGATGAACATTCTTGCCCTGGCAGCTTGTCAGACGCTTTCGGTTCCAACGATAATTTCCGAACGCAGCGACCCTCGTAAACAACATCTAGGCTGGATCTGGGAAGCGGCTCGTCGCTGGCATTACCCTAATTCAACGGCGGTTGTTGCACAAACCGAACCCGTCGCGGCATACCTTCGAACAATCGTCGGTTCGAACGTGAGCATTGAAGTCATTCCGACGGCGATCGATATTCCATCGCAAGGGCTTGACAATCGCACCGACTCTTTGGATAGAAACACGATCATCTATATCGGCCGACTCTCGAAAGAAAAAGGTCCCGATCGATTGCTTCAAGCGTGGTCTACCGTTGCCTCGAAACATCCATCCTGGCAGCTTCGCATCGTTGGCGATGGCCCGATGGATTCGCAACTTAAAAATCAGTGCAACGACCTTTCGATTGCCCATCGAGTGGACTGGGTTGGGTGGAGCGACAATATATGGTCGCACCTAAGACAATCGCGGGCTTTCGTTCTGCCGAGTCATTACGAAGGTTTCCCGGCAGCGCTCGTTGAAGCAATGCATGCCGGCTTGCCGGTGATAGCCACCGACTGCTCCGATTCGATTCGCGAAATTATCCAGCACGAGCAAAATGGCTTGATCGCATCGAACAATCGCGAAAGTTTAGCGAATGCAATCGACAGACTTTTGGCCGATGCGAGCCTTCGGAAAAGTCTTGGGGCATCAGCATCGGCTTCTACGTCAAAATATCTTTGGCCATCAACCATCGAACGATGGATTCAGCTAGTGGATCGAGTCATTAAACTGGCCTAAGCTGCGACTATTTCTTTTCAGCGACTTTAGCAAACTTCGCCTTTGCAAAAGCTTTTTCGCCAAAGATCGATGTTAGCTTTTCTTCGTCTTTCATCTTCTCGGCTTTGCCCTTGCAGATGTTGCAACAGAAAGCCACCTTGGTTCCGTTTACATCGATTGCGGTACTCGCATCGAGTGGTTTACCGGAAAATGGGCAAGCGCCTTGTTCATACTGCTTGGTTGAAACAAGCTGTTGATTTGCCTTGGTTGTATACGTTGCTTTATCGGCTTCGAATTTCTTTGGGCAATTCCCGCAACAAAAGTAGACGTTCCCATCCAAGTGCTTGACAGCATGCTCTTGCTTGGCAGCGGTACCACGGACAGGGCACTTAATCCCTTCCATCGAGATCGATTTCTCGGCAATCGCAATTCCGCCGACTACCAAACCAACTAACGCCATTGCAAATGTAAATCGCTTCATAATTTTTCCTCTGACAATTGGAACAAGGAATCAGTGCGCTGGCCCGGGCGGTCCAGCATAAGAGCACTTCGCTTTAGGTGAGCGGCAGGAACGAACTCAATTGTCGTTCGCCGTAGAACAGGCACATCCTAACACTATTTAGCGTGCCGGGTCAAGAATATTGAGAAGAATGATGCTTAATATCGAGAATCAGCAAGGAATCGTGCTGGTAGATATCGCATCGAAACCGCGAAAAAGATCGATAATTTGCTTTTGGACTTTTATTGCTCGAATAAGCGTCCAAACGTGGGAAGGTGAGAATTCTGCCGGATGCGTCGAGGCGAGTTGGTCGAGTTCCTCGGCGACGGCAGCCTCTTGATCTTGGGCCGAATGCAGTTGCAACTGCAGCGGCACTAATCGATCGACGATCGAAGAGGAATCGGTGAACTCGTCTATCGAATCGGAGCAATCCTGAACCAACAACAGCAGTAACTTCGCGAGTTGCGAAGGTGGCAATTGAGGATAAAGTTCCTCTATCTGTTGGAGTAGCTTCGCAAGGACCATCAAAGATGCTCTATCGAGGTAAGGGTGGTACATAGAATCCTAGCTTTGCCGTCGAGTCGAGGCAAATTCGCCAAGTGAGATTCTTAGAACTGACTAGAATTAGCCGTCGGGGTAGCCAGAACGACCTACTCAAGCGTTATAATCCGCAACGTTGGCATCCCACCCTTGCTTTCGGCTGCGTGGTTGTTTTGGAATCGCCCCTGAGCTTATTTTCGGATCAACTGTCGCTAGCCCAATGCCACTCACTTTCGTAGCGCCGTGCCGCTCTCCAAGTCGAAGTCCAACTAAACTTTCAATATAGCCTTTCACCAAAACCTACGACTTCTTCAACGAGGAACCCTAAATGTATTTCGCAAAGCTTCGCTTCGTATCGATATTGTTCGTCGCTTGCGCGATGCATCATTCTAGGACGATCCTCGCGGAGACGTACGATGTTTTGCTGCGGAACGGAACGGTGCATGTGGGAGATGGAAATCCACCAGTCGTCGAAGATGTCGGAATCAGAGACGGACGCATCGTCGCAATCGGTGTAAACTTGGCCGTGTCTGCCAAGCAAGTTTACGATTGCAAAGATCAAGTCGTCTGTCCAGGTTTTATCGACCTCCATACACACAGTGACGACCCGATCCTCGAACGCGAAACGAGGGCGAATCGCAACTATTTGATGCAAGGTTGTACCACCGTCGTTACGGGTAACTGTGGCGGCGGGCACGTCGATGTCGCTGCATACTTTAAAAAGATTGACAAAGACGGTGCGGGCACGCATGTCGCTCATCTTTTGCCGCACGGAAGTCTTCGATCCAAAGTGATGGGAAAGGACGATCGAGCTCCAACTGCGGAGGAACTCGCTGAGATGCAAGTCTTAGCGGAAAAGGCGATGATGGATGGTGCCTTTGGAATGTCGACGGGTTTGATTTACATACCGGGAACCTTCGCAAAAACGGATGAACTCATCGCGATTGCAAAGAGCGTTGCCAAACATCATGGCATCTATGTAAGTCATATCCGAGGCGAAGGGTCGGGCTTATTAGATAGCGTGCAGGAAGCGATCAAGATCGGTATTGAAGGCGGATTGCCGACGCATATTTCACATTTCAAAGCGAGCGGAACCGATTCTTGGGGAAGTCTACATCTGGCAGCGGCTATTATCGAAAAGGCTCGAAGCGAAGGGAAGATCGTGACGGCAGACCAATATCCTTATATCGCATCGAGTACGTCGCTTGAAGCCACCTTGCTTCCCGATTGGGCTCGGGCTGGTGGACGAACGTCGTTAAAGAAGCGGCTTGATGACCCCGAATTGACGGCAAGAATTCGCAAGGACGTCTTAAAATCGCTCAACGTGATTCATCGCATCCAATTGGCGACCTACAAGCCTCGCAAGGATTGGATAGGAAAAAATCTCGAGGAGATTGCGAAAGCCGAATCGATTGAGGTTGTCGATCTTGTCCTGCTGATCGAGCGCAATGGTGGTGCGCAGATCGTCAATTTCGGTATGAGCGAAGAAGACGTTCGAATGGCGATGAAGTTGCCTTGGGTCGCGACAGCCAGCGACGGTAGTTCAAAAGTACCTTCCGAGAGTATGCCTCATCCACGTTCCTTCGGGACGTTCCCACGCAAAATCGGACGCTATGCGATCGAGCAGAATGTAACGACTCTCGAAGCTGCAATTCGTAGTGCAACGTCGCTCCCCGCCGGAATTATTGGAATGTCAGATCGCGGCCTTCTTCAATTAAACAAAGTTGCCGATATCGTTGTTTTTGACCCGAAGGCATTTCGCGATCAAGCAACCTACGATGAACCGTATCGCGAGCCAACGGGTACGAAAATCGTTTTGGTTGGCGGCGAAGTCGCGGTATTGGACGGTAAGCCTACCGGCGTTTTGGCTGGGAAAGCAATTCGCAAGAATTCGCGCGCCGTTCCGCTACCCTAAGCCACGCGGGATTCGAGCTTAGGGGAGGAGCTATTTTGCTTGATAGGTTATAATAGCGATGTGCTAGGAATTTTGAGAGTCCCAAACTATCGGAGAGTGATTCGTGAGCAAGCTCCAACGAGCCAAGTCAACCAAATCAAGTAAGGCAACTGATTCTCCGCTCGTCAATCGGTACAGCCTCTTATTGTTATCAAGTATTGTAGCCGTCGTTGGAATCATCTTTGTTGCGACGAAAGATAAGAGCAAGGGGCCATCTGAATCCATTCAACCGACGGGAATACAACTTACCGCCAACCTACCACGAGGCTTTCAGCCAACCAGTGTCAATTCAGCATTGCCATCGGAGCCCGTTCCGCCGGGGATGATTTGGATTCCTGGGGGCGAGTTCTCGATGGGATGTGATGAAATCGGTGAAACGCTGTGTGGCATGCCCGGACTTACGGCGGATGCGTTGCCGATCCACCGAGTTCAAGTAAGCGGCTTTTGGATGGACAAAACCGAAGTCACGAATGAACAGTTCAAAGCCTTTGTCGATGCGACGGGATATGTCACGATTGCCGAGCAGAAGCCAAGCAAAGAAGAATTTCCTGGCGTACCTGAAGATAAGCTCGTAAAAGGCTCGACGGTTTTCACGCCCACGGCTGATCGAGTTCCACTCGACAACTATTTGCAGTGGTGGCGGTATGTCGAAGACGCCGATTGGCGACATCCATTCGGACCAGAAAGCAATATCGAAGGACGCGAGAAATTTCCGGTCGTGCATATCGCCTTTGCGGATGCCGAAGCGTTTTGCAAATGGTCGGGCAAGCGTCTTCCTACCGAAGCCGAATGGGAATTCGCTGCTCGAGGTGGCGTTCCAGGACGACTATATCCTTGGGGAGACGAACTCAGGCCGAGCGGCAAGCATTTGGCAAATATTTTTCAGGGAGTTTTTCCGACCAAAGATTCTGGCGCCGATGGCTTTGTCGGGATATCGCCGGTCGCACAGTTCCTGCCCAACGGATACGGGCTGTACGATGTCGCAGGCAATGTCTGGGAGTGGTGTAGCGATTGGTATCGGCACGACTATTACGAGAATCTCCAATCGCAAAACGAATTATCGATTAATCCCCTTGGCCCCAACGACTCATTTGATCCGGCCGAACCTGGTATCAACAAACGCGTGCATCGGGGTGGTTCGTTTCTTTGCACCGACGAATATTGTACGCGCTACATGGTGGGGACACGCGGTAAAGGTGAAATGAACACCGCCAGTAACCATACTGGGTTTCGATGCGCAAAGTCGGCTGCAAATTAGTGTGGAATAATTTTCACCAGCGTTTCGGCGGAGCGACGGCACCACCCTGCTCGAGTTTATCGCTCGTCGACTTTTCATTTTCCTGCATGCTGCTCTTGCGACCAGACGGAATGACTGGAATTCGATCGACCGGCGGGACATACTCGTTGGTTCCGCAGCCGATCTCGAATGCTAGTATGAATAAAAGCCCAACGATGCGCAATCGATGCTTTCGGCTTTGTTGAGAAGGCATTAGTATCGAGATCTTAATCGGCACTCGGCAGTGCATCGTGGCTCATTCGCGTCGACATCGCCTCGACTACGTTGGTGATGTTGTCGGTAGTCGACAAATCTTGAGGACCTCCCGATTGGTAGGCGAGGAATCGAACGCTTCCGTCGCATACAGCCCAATTGGCACCGCCAGGATGGAGACTCCAAAAATGATAGCGATGCAAATTGTTTGGGTCGTCCAGCTTTCCTGGGCGATAGAAATCGGGCTGCGAACTCGGATCATGAAAGCGTTCGTAGACTCCGAGCACAACATCGGCGGCACCAAAATTTGGATGATCGCCGGAACCGGCCCACTGCCAACCATAAATGAGGTTGTTCGAAGGCGGTCGCTCGCCGATCATCAGCGTATGGCTTGTTCCGTCGGTAATGTCGCTCATCCTGACGCTGGAATTCACGTAAAGCAATCCGTCTTGTCCGTCCGCTTCTTTGAACTGGTTGCGTCCAGATACACCAAGGTAGGAACTCAATGCCGAAGCTTGCTGGCCTCGCGACCATCGTAGCCTAGCACCGCGAACATCCGTCGGACAAACGAACAGCGGGCAGGCAACACCATTTAAGCAACGACCATTTGGCAACCATTGCCACCACGGCCACGCCTCGATCACGCCACGACGATCGGCTGCGTTGTAGAGATTTGTCATCTCGACGTACGGCGCGATGCGCATCATCCAGCTCCAAAACGGACCTTCGGCAGGATAATCGCTATCCGGCTCCAGTCCACCAGGCGCCGACTCGCGTTCGAAACTGGAATACCAATCGAGTCCAATTTGATGAGCCGACGGGTATCGCTGATACGTATCGTGAAACATTTGTAATGCCATCGCTTGTTGCCGCAGATGGCTGGCACACTGAGCCCGTCGCGCCGCTTCACGAGCTTGCTGTACGGCCGGAAGCAAGGTTCCTGCAAGCACACCGACAATCGAAATAGAAACCAAAAGCTCGACGAGGGTCATCCCAGTCGCATCGCAGTTTCTTTTTCTTCGGTAGTGATTAAAGTGCATCAAAATCATTAAAGCGGCTACAGCTTCCAATGCAAGAACTTACGCAGAGCTCCATCGAGTCATGGCATGTAGAATAGAGAATTGTAGTCGAGTATGCAATCTTTCTAGTTCGACTGTATTAGAACTCGTCAGCGTCGGGTAGTCTATTGGAACACCTTACGAATCACGCGGATCAAGTGATTCCGCATCCGCTATGTGACCGAAGCGTTGGAAGTATAATCAAGGAAAGACTGTTCAACGTGGAACCCGCGGCCTTGCGGCAAAACCATGTTGGGCGACCGGCGGCGTTAAAACGAGCAATCAAGGAATACTCATGAGCATTCAGTTACCCCCCAGCGATCAGCAAGCAGCGGAGCAATTAGTAGCAATGGGCCGTTTTTCGTCGGTCGAAGAGGTTGTGTCGGAGGGGATCAGACGTTTGGTCAGCAGCGAAGAAATACGTTCAAAAGTACAGATTGGAATTGACCAAGCGGATCTTGGCGAATTGGTTGACCATGATACTGCGTTTGAACGGCTACGAGAGTTGGCAGCGTCATACGACAGGCAAACCAATTGACAAAGCCGCTTTACACTATAGCGGCAATAGAAGATCTTGAGTCGATCCTCGAATTCATCGCAAAGGACAAACCGGGCGCAGCGGTCGGATGGGTTGCACGCATCGAGGACAAATGCGTCGCCATCGCGTCCAATCCCGAAACAGGGCAGCAGATGCCGCATTTGGGTTATGACGTTAGGGCGAGTGTATTGGGTCGCTACATGATTTTCCATCGCTTCGTCGGTGGACGTGTTGAGATACTTCGCGTAATTCCAGCCGGCCCTGAAGTAACATCACTCTAGGTCGTCTAACGGAGGTTTTGCCGACGCCGTTCGTGACCGAAGCGAGAAAACGTGGCATGCCAATAGATTCTACCAGCCGGGAAAAACGTTGCCAACCAAAAAGGCGTCCGCGGCGTTGAATCGCCTGTGGACCTGACCGAAGCGTTGAAAGTATAATCAGGGAAAGACTGTTCAACGTGGAACCCGCGGCCTTGCGGCAAAACCATGTTGTGCGGTCCTACGGTTCCGGGATTCCGAGGTCACGGCAGATTTTCCGAGCAAGATGGTCCGATATCTCGCGATGGCGTGGCACAGCAGATCGCGATCCCGTAATTGGATTGCCCCACCACGAGTGATTACCACCCTCGCGAACAAGTTCGCATCCATGGTCGGTCAAATGTCGAATCAGGTCTCGACGTTTCACGGTTGGATGGCAACCTCTTCGTAGGATTCGCCAGCCGCGTTGCGAGCATCCTCGCGATTCAGTTCGATCGCTTCGCCAAGCGCTTCTCGCAGATTCGATAGCAATTCATCGCGAGTCGCACCTTGGGAATTAACTCCGGGTACTTCTTCGATCCAGCCGATCCACCAGTCGCCGTCTTGGCGGATCACCGCGTTATAGTTAGGAGTAAGCATTTGTGTTCCTTGGAGTAGGCCGCCTAACGGGAGGCTTTGCCGACGCCGTTCGTGACCGAAACGTAAAACGTCGCATGCCAATAAATTCTACCAACCGGCAAAAACGTTGCCAACCAAAAAGGCGTTCCGCGTCGTTGAATGGCCTGTGGACCTGACCGAAGCGTTGGAAGTATAGTCAGGGAATGAGTGTCCAACGTGGAACCTGTCGAGTCCAGTAGATTTTACTGGACATCTTCCGCCTCAAGTTCATCCATCAACGCATCGTGTTCCATTACGTCGCCAGCATTGACTTGAGCGATGCCAAGTTCGATCTTGCGAAGGAGGTAAAGTCGGTCGATGAGATCGTCAAGTGACACATCGTCCTCAAGCGTTTGGATGAGCGAGATTGCCTTTTCTTTGGTTGTCATAATGACGTCCTTTGATCTATGACCGACAACGGAAGGCTTTGCCGACGGAGTTCGTAACCGAAGCGAGAAAACGTGGCAAGCCAATTGATTCTACCAACAGGGAAAAACGTTGCCAACCAAAAAGGCGTCCGCGGCGTGAACAACCGAGCGACGTTACCGAAGCAATCGACCGCGACCAACCGAAAGATTCTCCAACAACGAAGCCGCGGCCTTGCGGCAAAACCATGTTAGCGGACGCGGGCCTACGAGCAAAAGCCTGCCCAGTATTCGTCGTGTGACAACTCGAAGCAGTTGGGTGACGACTCGCGAAGCATTTCGTAACGCGCCGTGTAAACCTTAAGTGCCGATTTGAGGCCACCATCAAGAACCTCAGCGAGGCGCTTCATTGCGGTGAGTTTTCGGTTTGCAGAGATGTCGGGGTCAAGTTCCGGCCAATACTGCGCGTGCTTGTCCGAACACGGTGAGCACAGAGGTGTGTCCATTGTGGGCGCACCACAGAGATGACATTGCGCAGTCAATCTACTAGTGTTCGTTAACATGTTTTTATACGACACCCTGTCGCATAAACAGGGAAATGGTCATATTCTGGCGAAGTTGCGGGGAATTTGCAAGTTAGTCAGCATTTTGAGCAGGAGAACGTGTATTGTTGGGTTTCGGTCGATGGAACTTCTAGAACGATTCAAACATCTACGCTGAAGGAAACAATTCGTAACTCAACGAGGGAGGAATTCGATACTTGACTCGGTTATGGACGGCGCTATGATTGCTCCGCTGGGTCGATTTAGGTCATGGCTCTCGAATGTGGCTGGACCAAGGAATCTACTTTCCATGATGGAACGACGCGATCAGCAGGGACTTCAGGTTAATCCGCTCCTTGTTATTCTCGTTGCCGACTGAAAACGCCTGCTCTTCATTCCCGCAAGCAGGTTGGTTCGTCGACAACTCATGGAAGGTAGATTGCTATCATGATGAGTTCCACTGCGATTTTGTTTTCCCTGTTCATCGCCGCTTCGGTTTCGGTTCAATTCGACGTCCCTCCTTTGGCACCCGCTTCAGCTTTGCCCGCTGATTGCCTTGCCCGACAAATGCCTGGCAGTCGCTTTGTGCAAGTCAAATTAGATGTTAGCACAATCGTCTCGCCTGACTTCAAGGGTTCGTTTGACGAGTTGATGATCAAGCTTGTCACTCGCAAACCATCGGTGCAAGTGGCTGACTTTTGGCCGCGTACCGAAATGTATTCACCGGTGACGACGCCGATGGCTATCGCTGAAGATTACGATCGGATTCGACAAGCTTCAATACAAGGAGCGGGCGGATATCCAGGCGTCGGGTCAGCAACGGGCCAAGCATATTTTCATGATAACCTTCACCGCAAAGTCGCCTACGAACAGCAAGCTCCGATGCAACTACTTACCGCTGCCGGAACCATCGATCGTCGAGCGGGTGTTTATTTCAAATTCAAATCGACTCCTCAAGCTGTCCTTGAAGGTTCGCGGTTTGTCATTCTGACGCTGGAAGTTCCCGAAACGTGGCGTGGCGATCTACTCGAGTTTCATGCTGTCGCCTTTGGTCGCAAGAATGCGGACTCGAATCAATCTAATAAACTCATCGGTCAAGAACGATTCTTAGTCGCCCTCTATTCCGAAGGTGATCACGAAGCGGCCCAATTCGCGATGGCGTTTGTGCAGCAGCAATCGAGACTTCGAAATACTGCTCAACAATTCGCCGGAAAGATCGAACAGAAAGCTTATCCAACCCCCATCCACAAATTGGGTCAAGCACTCGATATTTACGAACCGTTGGTACCCGTCGATTACTTAGAGCAATGGGTCTTTGGCAGCGTAGCCCATCAACCCAATCCACGCTTGCCGGTTGATCTTCGCGTGGCGATGTTGGACTTTATCGATAGCCGCGCCGTCATCGAATCGTTGGCCGCTCCATTTCAAAACACGCATCAGCAATTGGTCGCGACTAGAACCATGGCGAATCGAAGCCGTTAGTTCTTGCTGAAACCGAATGGGGTACTGGTTTCTCTACCGAGTGGATTCTTCATATAGTGCCGATAGCAGTCGGCACACAAGTCGTAACGCTTGCGTTGGTAGAGTTCGTCCCCGAGCCCCGACGTCAACGGATCATCGCTCGACTCGAGCAGCTCTTCTAAATCGCCAAGATGATCCGGGTCGTCGACAATCTCATTGCCAAGTTGATCGATCGCGGCTTCGATCTCAAGTCTTACGATGTACCTCAGGTCATGATCGGGATCGATTTCTCTCTTACATCGATCGCAGGAATAATGAATCATCAGGTTGTTCTCCGAACTCGCACAGAACGTATGAACTTCTCGAATCACTTTCTAATCGCGTCTATATCGCATTGAATAATACGATCTCGACTACTCTATAGTAACGCTCTTCGCCGTGACGTCGCAAGTATCTAGAGTAGAATGTTTTTCAAGCAGATTTATTTGTAGCGATGCGAAGCTATCAATCGAACGGATTTTTTCGAGTCATTGCAAACAAATCAGCACTTGAAGTTCGCAGTGGTGTTCGAAAACGCTACAATAACCCGTTTCCATCAAAGGTTAATATTTTGCCAGATTCGACGAAGAACGAGCCTTCCACCAACCTAAAGCAAGCGGCGGATGCCTGCGGAATTATTGGAATTCCCGAGCATTGCTGGAAGGATTTGGAAGCCTATTGCCAGCTCTTGTGGGAATGGAACAGTCGAATGAATCTGACGCGACACACCAATTTTGATTTATTTGCCCGTCGCGACCTGCTCGATTCCTGGAAATTGGCCAATCTATTGCAGCAGGGCGAGGAAGTCCTCGACGTTGGTACCGGCGGCGGAGTGCCAGGAATAGTCGTTGCGATCCTGCGTCCAGACCTACAAGTCTCGCTATGCGACAGCGTAGGCAAAAAAGCCAAAGCAGTGGAGGCGATGGCAAAAGAGCTCAAACTGAAAATCCCAGTTCATGCGACCGACGTTCGAAAAGTGTTGGCAGATTTTCGCTATGATAGCATCGTCACACGTGCCGTTGGTCCACTTGCAAAGCTTTGTCGATGGCTCGACGAACACTGGTTTGCGTTTGGTCGTCTGCTTGCGATTAAAGGCCCGAAGTGGATCGAGGAGCGCGGCGAAGCGCGGCATCTTGGGCTACTTAAGAATATCGAACTTCGCAAAGCGGATGCTTATCCAATGCCCGATACCCATTCGGAGAGCGTGATACTCCAATTGCGAAAGCTGCGTCCTGGTGAGAAATCAATGGAATGACGACGTCCATCAAGTCAGCGATTCGCTCCAATGCGGCTTCCGAACCTCGCAAACGATCGAGCATAGGGACGGCGATCGAATCAATCTCGCGATCCGATAGTTTTGTCAAATCGATCACCGCTTGGGATGCCGACCGAACGTTGACTTGGGAAGGCGTGTGGCCCGCCGCCGTTGCACCGATGGTTGCTGCGCTTTTGAATATGCGGCCGCAAAGTTTGATGATTGTCGTCCCCTTGCCAGCCGACGTCGATAGCATCACTCGCGATCTGGAATACATTCTCGGACGGTCGATCGAAGTATTTCCGCAAGCAAGCGATGATGATAGCGAACTAGAATCGCTGCTCCAGCGAGAAGTCGTCGAGCGACTCCAGGTTCTCAGCCATCTAGAAGACTATCGAAGCCTCAATGAATCCTCGCGATTCAAACAAGCTCCACCGGTTGTGATTACGACGCTGCCAGCCGTAATGCACGCCGTCCCCAGTCCCGAGTCGATACGCAGTAGTCGCCGTTTGTTGAAGATTCGACAGAAGCAGCGAATCGATGAACTGCGCAACTGGTTCATCAGTGCTGGATATCATACGACAACCAGCGTGCAACTGCCGGGTGAATTTACTTTTCGCGGCGGCATTTTGGATGTCTATCCACCTGACTCGGCGGACCCGATTCGAATCGAATGGTTTGACGACGAGATTGAATCGATACGCACTTTTGACGCGATGTCCCAGAAATCGATCACTCGATTGGACTCCGTCGCGATCCCACGCGCCAAAGGCGATGAAATTGCAACTGCGTCGCTTCTCGACTATCTCGATCCGAAGACGTCGATCCTGTTGCATGAGCCGACTGCGATTTTGCACACGGCGAAAGCATTTCTAGAAAGAATTCCTTTTCCCGAACGATTCCAAAGTCCGGATGCGGTCATGGATTCGATCAAGCAACTGCATCACGCTAACCTTGTTCAACTGGCCGATGTCGAAACCTTGGGTTCTCTGCATCGACTTCCCTTGGGTGACGTGCAGCGAATCGGCGGCGAACTTGAACAGCTCGCGATCCAAGTTGATCAGGCTCTTGGCCCGAATCGAACCGCAACGATTCTCTGCTGGAACGAAGGCGAACTGAGCAGGATGAATGAACTGCTAGCCAAGAGCCAAGCTCTTCTTAGCGGTCGAGTCTGCTTGGAGCAAGGTTGGTTGGCGGCTGGCTTTGAAGTCCTACCGGATGGTCCGGTGGTTCTATCGGTCAATCAGATGCTCAAGCGGCATTCGCTTCGCCGTGGCACTCGCAAAATATCCTCGCGAGCCATCGATAGCTTTCTTGACCTACGCGCCGGTGACTTGGTTGTGCATCTTGCACATGGGATTGGCATCTATCGCGGGATGCAATTGCTGGAAAAGCATGGTCAAAAGAATGAGCATCTGGAAATAGAATTCGCTGAAGGAACCAAGCTCTTTGTTCCAACTAGCAAAATCGATTTGATTCAACGATACATTGGCGGCACGAAAAGTCAGCCGAAACTAGCGAAGATTGGTGGCCAAACGTGGGTTCGACAAAAAAGGGCAGCCGAAGAGGCCGTCATCGATATGGCTGCCGACCTCCTCGATATGCAAGCCAAACGACGATCTCACGCGGGGATCGCTTTTTCGAAAGATAGCGTGTGGCAAACTCAGTTCGACACCTCTTTTCCTTATCAAGAAACAACCGACCAAACCACGGCCATCGCTGCTACCAAGAATGATATGCTGGCTGCTCGCCCCATGGATCGACTCATTTGCGGCGACGTCGGTTTCGGGAAGACCGAGGTCGCGATGCGTGCTGCTTTCAAGTGCATCGATAGCGGCTATCAAGTCGCTGTCTTGGTCCCGACAACCGTTCTCGCCGAACAACACTATAAAACATTCCGCGAACGTATGGCCGAGTTTCCGTTCGATGTCGAACGACTGAGTCGTTTTTGTACCGGTGCATCTCAGAAAGATATTTTAGCGAGATTGGCCAAAGGACAAATCGATATTGTGATCGGCACGCATCGGCTTGCGTCGCCCGATGTCGACTTCTTCAATTTAGGCTTAGTAATCGTCGACGAAGAGCAACGATTCGGTGTCGCCATCAAAGAGCGGCTAAAACAACTCCGTCCCAATGTCGATTTACTGACTCTTTCTGCAACTCCGATCCCTCGAACCTTGCACATGTCGTTGGTGGGCGTACGAGATATTTCAAACCTCGAAACACCGCCCGAAGAACGTTTGTCGATCGAAACAAAGGTTGTGCGTTTCGATGACGCCATCATTCGCAACGCAATTTTACGCGAGATGAATCGTGGTGGACAAACCTATTTTGTCCACAACCGGATTCAAGATATGGGGCTTTTGGCTAGTCGCTTGCAAAGGATCATACCTGAAGCACGGATTGTAGTTGGCCATGGACAAATGCCGGAACATCAGCTCGAACAGGTGATGCTTGATTTTATCGAACATCGTTTCGATGTCTTGCTCTCGACCACCATTATTGAAAGCGGACTCGATATTCCGAACGCCAATACGATTTTCATCGATGCGGCAGATCGATATGGTTTGTCTGAATTGCACCAATTGCGAGGCCGCGTCGGACGCTATAAGAACCAAGCTTATTGCTATTTGATGGTCGATAAGAACAAGCATCTCAATCCGGATGCGGCTCGGCGGATGCATGCAATCGAAGAGTATTCGCAGATCGGTGCTGGTTTTGGAATCGCGATGCGTGACCTGGAAATTCGAGGGGCCGGAAATCTGCTTGGTACCCAGCAGAGCGGACATATCGCAGCCGTTGGCTACGAACTCTATTGCCAGTTATTAGAAGGGGCGGTTCGCAAACTCAAGCATCAATCGCCAAAGCTTTCTATCGACGTCGAAGTCAATCTCCCCATCGAGGCATTTATACCGAGCGACTATGTTCCGGAGCTTCGGCATAAAATCGATCTTTACCGCCGATTGAGTCGTATGGATGACATCCGAAAGCTAATCGAATTGAGGCAAGAACTCGAAGATCGATTCGGTTCGCCCCCTGAGGTCGTCCGTCGACTCTTAGAAGTCGCCGAACTTCGCATCGACGCCACGCTTTGGTCGGTGAAATGTTTAGCTATTGAAGAAGAACATCTCGTCTTGACGTTCGGCGACCGGAAACGGATTGAACAATTAGCCAGGCGACATGGCAATCGTCTGCAAGTACTCGATCGACAACAAGCATATTGGTCCATCGCCGGAGAAACGCGGACCATGTTAGAAATCGCCAAATCGATCTTCAGTCATTGAAGTTATCGCCAACAATCAACTGGTTTCAAGGCTCTGCCTGGGAACGCACTGCTTTCGAGGCTTCGCCTCGTGTACCGTTGGTTGACACTCTCGCATTGTTGAGATTTCGGCAGGCAGAGCCAGCGTAACAGTGGGTTCCGAGGCGGAGCCTCGGAACCAGATAAACAAGAGGGGATTCCTAACACTTCGACGCATGCTGAAAGCTTACGCCACCGCTATTCGACGCCGATTTTCTTAGCTCGACCTTGAGTCCAAAGAATGAGTCCCTCTAAACGCTGTTGGCCTCGAATATAATAGGCTTCACCGAGATGGTTTAGATGGTCTCGATAGCGTTCGACGCGTCCCTTTTGCCAATTTTTCTGTTCCGGCGCCAGCCAACTATTTTGGACAAGTAACTCTGCTAAGGCCTCTCCGAGAAGTTGGTGCCCTTCGATGCCAGGATGCACGTGATCGATCAACCAAGGATGTCCTACGATTCCATTCGCACATTTCGATTGGAACAATGCATCCGCGTCGAGCAGCGGTACTCGATACTCCGAAGCGCTATCGCGAACGGTTTGTTGTATTGCGGAAATCGCTCGCAGTGGACAGACATCGTAATCCTTTGCCGCAATGAGATGTGATTTTGCATTGTCCCAATCTTTCTCCGCGATGGCGCGTTGCCCAAGATAATAATGGGCTCCTGCATGACGCGGGTCCATCGCAAGGATTTTTTGCATCGCATCGCAAACTCGCTTCGTATCCGCTTCACCCTCTTGCGACTGCAACCATAAAGTTTCAATTCGTTGTGTCTCGTCGTGACTTAGCGTCAGATCTATTTCGAATTTGAACGGCGGGCTATCTCGCAAGTTCGCGGTAGGGACGACAAAAACCAATGGTACATGACGAGCTTGGCAAGCCTCGGCCATTTGTTGAAGATTCCAACGAAACGAAGCGACGACGTTTGGTGCATCGAGCGAATTGCGATGGTACTTTTCTAACCCACCTTGTGAATCGAGCAACGCATCGACTTCGCGATGCAGACGGGTAGTTCGGTCTTCCACATGATTCGCAGATTTCGCTCTTGCAATTGAGCTTACATATTGAACCATTCGAAGGCGATAGAGTCGGCTGATCAGTCCAGTTGCAATCGTCGGCGTCCGTTTCCAGCCACCCAACTCGCGCTCTTCGAGGAATTCGTTGTGTCCGCAATAGACGACGATCAAGTCGGGCGAGTAATTCAAGACTTCGCGAAGAATCGGTAGTACTCGATAGCTGGCGTAGGAAAGTCCACCGCAATTGATCGCCTCCCATTTCCTACTCGGGCCGATCAACTCCAAATTGATTCTTAGCCAATTCGTAAATGCGGTAGGCGGACCATAGGGTTCACCTTGCGTTGTCGATCCTCCCAACGAAAAAACGCGTGTCGTAGCCGCCGGTTTCTCGAACGAAAACTCGGCAGGTGAAAACAATCTCATTCGTTCATTGGGGATTCGGCAGATACCGTTCGAATCCTTTTCGAACAGCGGTGCTAACTGACTCATATCGAGAAAAGGATCGAACGGCACGTCTTGCTTTGGCAGATCAAAAGCGCGAAGTGCCAATTCGATAACCACGAACGGGAGTAATCCGAGCATCATGGCTAGGAAGCGAAATCCGAGTTTTCGACGCGACCAATGCGAATTGAATCCAGGACGGATCAATCTTTCCTGCGTTGAGTCATTCATCTGCTCGCCATCCACCCAACCGACTCCTATCGTAAAACAAGCTCCTTCGATCTGATTATCGAGCATACCATAGCCATGCTTTCTAATCGATCGAGCGAATCTACGCACCAGTCACCTCAGGTACAAAAACTAGCGAGAATTTTCGATCAAGCCGACCGTTCCGCGATAAGCTGATCGAGTTCGAATCGGAGTTTGTCGAGAATCTCATCGTAAGGAAAGGCCCCCAGCGGTACACTTCTCCGCTTCAAGTTCACTCGATTCGGCCCACACCACAATCCAAGGTCCGCGTCGTCGGTTTCGCCAGGCCCGTTCACGCGACATCCCATCACGGCAATGGTGATCGCATAGTCCTTTGCATAACGCGTCATCTCCTTAACCTTCTGAGCCAATTCAACAAACGCTTCGTTCTCGACTCTTGAACAGCTTGGACAGGAAATGATATTGAGCTGTGAGGGATTTATCGCCACAACGCTGCGCAATCGTCCGGCGTAGATATCGTCGATGATCTCACGACCAGCAACAATCTCTTCGTTCTTCCGAGTATTCGGTACGGTAAGCGACACGCGAACGGTGTCGCCGATCCCGCGACCGATTAACTGCTCGAACGCAATTCGCGTTTTGATGATCCCATCTGGCGGCAAGCCAGCTTCGGTTACTCCGAGATGGATCGGTATCTCCGGTCGAGCTTCTGCAAAGCGCCGATTGACCTCGACGACCTTGCTCGGATCGCTATCTTTGAGCGAAACAACGTAACGCGTGAAGTCGAGTGAATCGAGATAGTCGCAGTGTTCGAGCGCCGACTCGATCATCGGGCCAATCGAATCATCGGCCGCAAATTTGGCTTTCTTTTCGGGGTCGACACTGCCACAGTTGACGCCGACTCGGATTGCGCAGTCATTGTCGCGAGCAACCGACGCGAGATAGGCAACTTTTTCTTGCCATGATTTTGTGCGTTCGTGGTGGTAAAGATGACCTGGGTTGTAGCGAATTTTATCGACATGCGGCGCGACCTTTTCGGCGAGCCGATAGTTTTCTTGAAGATCTACCGAAAGGTTAGCTTGCGTCTGGCGGCGAATTTCGGCTAAAGCTTCGGCGTCTTTGTCACTATCGACGGCGATACGAACAACGTTTGCACCTGCTTCTTCTAGAAAGTTAACGAGCGCAACGGTTGCATCGATATTCGTGGTGTGCGTCGCCGTCATGCTCTGAATCGCAATCGGATACTCGGCTCCAATATGAATACTTCCAATTCGAACGCTGCGAGTCGGGTTTCTGCGAATAGTCATAGGGCGAATCAAAGATTGGTTATCGGTTGCAATTGGTTCGTAGTTCCGGCTTTAGCCGAATGTCGGTAGCGCTTGGTAATGTTTACTAGGTCTTTTAGCCGCCTGAGGGCGGAACAACGAACGGAGAGTAGTTTACCCGATTGCTGCTTCGCCCGGAACTCGGCGGACATAAATCGCTCGCTCGCGAACTTCGATGACCTCGATGAGTGTGTCGGGTTCCAACAAGTCGTCGTGTGATTGAACGTTCCAATAATCATCGCCAATCATCGCTTTGCCAAGTGGAGCACATCGCGACACCGTTTTCCCAATCTGACCAACGAGATAGGCTAAGTTGTCGGATGAATCCAAATTAGCTTCTGCAGGCGGCGGCTTCAACTTGAGCATACGGACAAACGGCATTTTTTCCAACTGGTTTCGCAATAAATAGACGGTCGTAATGAAGCCGACACAGGCGATCGCAATTTGACCGATGCTGACTGCCAACTTGCCCCACTGATAGTCATTGCTCGGAACAATAAACGTTTGACTGGCGAGAATAATCCCGGATGCCAGCATGAGAAAGCCGCCAATTCCGAAGATACCAAAACCCGGCAGGATGAACATCTCGACCGCAATCGCCATGAGACCGCCCATGCAAAGAATGATTTCAAGCCACTCAACAGTGCCATCGAGAAATTTCATCCAGAAGAAGAGCGAGATACATAAGAAAGAACAGAAACCCGCCACGCCCAAGCCTGGAGTCGTGAGTTCGTTGGTGAACAACACCATGGCAAGCGTCAGCAAAACTGTAGCAAGCCAATCTAGGTCGGCTAGCGACCGAATCCACCGCTCAAGCGAGGTCACTCGTTTCGCTTCCGGCAATCGCTCGATTCCCCACTGGTTGGCGACGGTGAGCAAACTAGGTGACACCGAAGAAGCCCAATTTCGTCGAACGGCTTCCTCAGCCGTAATTCCACTTGCAAGCGATAGCTTTTGGCCTTTCTGCCAATCTTGAAAATCCGCACGCTGTTGAAACAATTCCGCATCACCGATTTCAATACGACCGCGTGGGTTTGTGAACTCGTGTATGTCGAGTTCAGGACAAAGCAACCCATAAAGTTCTCCTTCGCTTCGATTCGTCCGCTGCGCAAGGACTTTCCAAGCAGAATGCTCGTCTCGAATCATCGCCGGACTGATCGTCGCTTCGCCAGCTCCACCAAGCCTAGAACCTGGTTTAAGAACGAGCGAGTCGCATGCCATCGCAATCAATGCCGCATCACCGAGTGCTTCGCCATCGACCCATGCCACTGTTTCGATCTCCGATTCATCGAAGTTCGCCAAAAACTCGGCCATCCTTATACTTTCCGCGAGGTTGCCGCCGGGCGAATGAATATGCAGGATCAGCAGATTGGCCTTCTCGACATCACAAGCTTCATTCATCGTCCGCAACCATCGGTTAACTGAACTGTGACTGACGACCCCTCGGATTTCAATGAGTGCAGGCTTCAACGGATTGTCGTGAGTCAATTTCCGATTCGACTTCCAACGTGACACGCCGAGGATCTCTTGAAGCTGTTCTTCATCTCGGGCAACGTGCGTGATCCATCGCCACGCTCGCATTTCCTGGCCAGTATATTTTCCAAGTTGGCCGGGTATCGACAACTGCGTTTCGCTGACGACTTTCCCTTCTTGCCGAAGCGGCTCCAAAGCCGTTTGCGAAACGAAGCGTGTTTGATTCCCAACCAGCTCGACTTTGTGAAGCGTTGCATCTCGATCCAGCATCGATCGTACCGCATCGGGAGGAAACGCACCGCGACGTTGAGCGATCCCCAAGTAGCCATCGATAACAACTTGATCGACCATCGCTTCATCGATAGCAGCTCGCCCGAAATCAGCCAGCGGGTCCATGGCGATATCTTCGCAGGCCAGCGCAATCAGAGCAGCATGACCTTCGATCGACTCAGAAAGATACGCAACCGATCTCGCTCGAACACCGACCGGCCCCACCAGCCATCGAGCCAGAGAAAGACTCCGCTCAAATTCAGTTCCTCGACCGAGCAATCCTCCAATCGCTGGATCAGATGCTGCGGCAGCGTCTGGCTTTCCAACAAAACGCAACACAATCACCGGTCGGCTTTTGCCATCAGAAATATCGAGAATTTGCTGGAATTGCAAGCGAAGTCGACGGTCATCGATTTCTGCAAGCGGCAACGGCACCCACAAAAGATGCCCTTCCACTTCATCAGGCAGCCGTTGAGGAACCGCAATCTCATCCTGTATCACTGGCGTCTCTGCGTGAGCGTGCAGCACATCTCGACCGACCGCGCAAACCAAAAACAGCGTCAAGCACCCAATGAAATCCGTTAGAGCAAACGTCCTTTCTAGGAGCAACCAAGGACTTCGCTGAACGCAAAAATCGCATCGAGCCGTAACATCATCGTCCAATATTGGCATAAAAAACCAACCCAATCATCTTCCGTGCAAAGCATCCCTAAACTACATCATAACTCTTTAAAAAAATCGCAAACGGCTTGCCACGTCCAGTATATCGCGAATACCGCTCAATTATAGCGCAGCGTCACTCAAAAGATACGTCGATCAAGTTGGTAGTTTCGCCGTCAGGCGGCAATTCTGCCAAGCAAATCCTGCCCTCGGTGCGAGCTCCCAAACTCTTACCTAAAAATTCGTTGGCTTTTGCAGAGAAGTGCAAAAAATTTTCGATGTATCGGACTATCCGTGCCGCCCGCAGGCGAGATCAAATGATATAAAAGGCAGAAGGTAATAATGTGGTGCGACGCTCCGCGTCGCAATTCTCGACGCGGAGCGTCGAGCTTCCTTCAATCGCGCAAAAAAAGCGGTAGTCAGCTTGACTACCGCTTTTTGCTTTTAGAAAATCGCGTTCAGCGATGCCTATTCATTCGGCCTATTCATTCGATGGCGACGAGATCAATGGACCTTCGCTGCCCAGTCCACCCTTGAGGTCTTGCGAAGGTCGTTCGACTTTCACATTCATTGGTGGTTCGGCCGCTCGCTCTTGTTCTTCGTTCCATTCAACTCGTTTGCGCGACAAGCCGATCTTGCGTTCTTCGCTATCGACTCGAAGAACCTTGACTTCGATCTCTTCTCCGACCTTCACAACTTCTTCAGGGTTTTCGATCTTATGATCGGCAAGCTCCGAGATGTGTAATAGGCCTTCCAAACCGTCTTCGAGTCCTACAAAAACTCCAAAGTTGGTGATCTTGGTGACCTTCCCGCGAACGATTTGACCCGACTGATACTTTTCGGGAATCGTGGAATTCCATGGGTCGTCGTCCATTTGTTTCAGTCCAAGGGCGATTCGACGACGGCTTTGATCGACGCTCAATACTCGGCATTCGACGACTTGTCCCTTTTCGAGGACTTCGTTCGGATGGCTGATTTTGCGTGTCCAAGACATATCGGAAACGTGCAACAGGCCATCGATACCTTCTTCGAGTTCGATAAAGGCACCGTAGTTGGTCAAGTTACGAACCTTGCCAGAGACAAGACTGTTCTCGGGATACTTGTCGACCACAATGTCCCAAGGATTAGCTTGAGTTTGCTTGATACCGAGCGACAACTGCTGGCCTTGCGGATCGACTCCTAGAATCTTCACGTCGATCTTGTCACCGGTTTGAACCATCTCACTTGGATGATTGATGCGGCGGGTCCAAGACATTTCGCTGATGTGAACCAAGCCTTCGATCCCTGGCTCGAGTTTCACGAACGCACCATAGCTCATTACATTGACGACTTCGCCATTGATGACGGCGCCAACAGGATAGCGAGTTTCGATGTCTTCCCATGGATTGCCTTGCTTCTGCTTGAGTCCCAAAGCAATCTTCTGCTTTTCGCGATCGATCTGAAGGATCTTGACTTCGATTTCTTGATCGATACTGACCATCTCGGTCGGATGACCAATGCGTTCCCAAGCCATATCGGTTATGTGCAGCAAGCCATCGATGCCGCCCAAATCGACGAAGGCACCGAAATCGGCGATATTTTTGACAACACCTTTGCGGATTTGACCGACTTCCAATTCGCTCATCAAATGTTCGCGATCTTCTTCGCGTTGCTTTTCGATCAGCGAACGACGGCTGACGACAATGTTGCGACGCAGCTCGTCGATCTTGAGGACTTCGCATTGAACAACGCGACCGATAAAGTCGCCAATGTCGTTGGGGCGACGAATGTCGACTTGGCTGGCAGGCAAGAATACGTTGACGCCGATATCGACCAACAAGCCGCCTTTGATTTTGCGGGTAACGGTTCCGGTAACGATTTGGCCTTCCTGGACCGAAGACATCATCGCTTCCCATTGGATGATCTTCTCGGCCTTGCGCTTGCTGAGGCTGATCATCCCACGTTGTTCTTCGACATTGCCGTATTGATCTTCGACTTCTTCGATCAAGACTTTGACCGTATCGCCAATCTGTGGTAATTCTTCGCCTTCACCCCATTCATTGCGATGGATCGCTCCTTCGCTCTTAAAACCGACATCGACGACGACAAATTCGGCATTAATTTCGACGACACGCCCTTCTACAATTTGATTGACGTCAAATTGGCGATCGGCATCATGGAGGCTATTGAGAAGCAGTTCTTCGCTTTCTTCGAGCGTGAACATCGCATCCAATTCGAGAGTAATCGATTCATCTTCGAGCGAACGAATGAGGTTACGGTTGACCATAAAGTGACAAAAAACCTTGGATTCTTCAAGCTGGAGTGGATGGGTCAGGTAGCCAAGAGGTTACCGTGTTAGACGCAGCCAGAAGCAGCAGCGAACCCTTAAAAAGAAGGAATAGGACCAGCCAAGACGCGAATGCCATTCACTCGCGTTATAATCTTGCACCGATTCGGAGTGCGAAATTTAACAAGCATCCCGATTTACAGCAACGGCGTTCCCGAAAGAAAGCCGCCGGATATGCTATAAAAGTAGAGTTTTATTCCTGGCCGAACAGGCCTTAGCTTTTATTTGACGGATACGTGTTCAATGACTTCCGAGCCAATACTGCGATATGTAATCGGTGGCGACCATGCTGGGTTTGGTCTCAAAACGGAAGTCTTGACGCTTCTTCAGGCTGCCCAAATCAACGTAATTGACTGCGGAACACACTCGTCGGATCCCTGCGATTTCCCCGATTTTGCCGAAGCGGTCGCCAAGGAAATCTTGCAAGGTCGTGCGGATCGAGGCATTTTAGTGTGTGGGTCAGGCGTCGGCGTAAGTGTTGCCGCCAACAAATTCCCAGGGATACGTGCGTCGCTTTGCCATGACACCTATTCGGCGCGGCAAGGTGTTGAACACGATGATATGAACGTATTGTGCATTGGTGCGCGAGTCATCGGTCCCGAGGTTGCCTTCGAAATTGTCCGAGCCTTTTTGAAAGCTCGTTATACTCCGCAGCCTCGACATGCAGCCCGATTGGCAAAAATTGTCGATATTGAACGGCGAGTTCTCGAAAACAAGCTGGGTTGGTAACAAAACGCTATGAGTTCACGCGTCGTGGTCGTTACAGGCTCGTCTTCGGGCATCGGTCAATGTATTGCAGAAAAATTCGCTATTCATGGCGATAGTCTGATAGTCCACGGTTTCACGAATCTCGATGGTCTGGCCGTCTCAGCGCATAAAGTCGCCTCGACGGGTGCCGATATGCACAGCATCGTTGCCGATATTCGTGAGCAGGAAAGTGCCATGCGGCTTGTCCAAGAGGCGTTCGCCCGGCGAAATCGCGTCGACGTTTGGATCAATGCGGCTGGTGCGGATGTGCTTACCGGGTCAGCTAAAGATTGGAGTTTCGAACACAAACTTGAACAACTTTGGAAAACGGATGTCGCTGGTACGATCCGCATTAGTCGGGCTGTCGCAAATCGAATGCTCGAGCAGACACCGGCCGATTCTTTGCCTGCGATTTTGAATATCTCGTGGGATCAAGCTGAACAGGGGATGGAAGGCGACAGTGGGCAACTCTTTAGTCCGATCAAGGCCGCCATAACGGCATTTAGCAAGAGCCTTGCCAAATCGGTCGGTCCCCGCGTTCGAGTCAATTGTATTGCTCCAGGCTGGATTCAAACGGAATGGGGGATGACTGCATCCGAGACATGGGATCGACGAGCTCGCAGTGAATCGATGCTCGATCGCTGGGGGACGCCGCAAGACGTCGCGAATGTCGCATGGATGCTCGCCAGCCCCGAGTGCGAATTTATCAACGGGCAGACAATTGCCGTCAACGGTGGTTGGAAGCCGATGGTGACGTGAGGCTGAGATGATGAAAATATGAGCGGCACGGAACTAGCATTTCATCCGAGCAAAAAGTGGCTCACGAATAATTCGCGTGCTTTCTTCCATTTCGAACTTCCAATCAAGCAGACCATCGTCTCGGCCGTGATTCGCTTCTGAGAAATCCAAAGCTCGATCGTTTCTTTTGACGCTGGTCCATACTCGCCACCGCTTGGTGGACGAACGAAATAAAGTTGTTCGGCTTCTGGTTTATCCAGCTCGACTAGTTCCGGTTTCATGATGGACGGCGAACTCGATTCAACGGGAGACTCGCTGAACGGTAGCGAATACTCGACTGGCGATTGAAGTACTTGCCGATCGATCGGCTTAGGTGTGTTCGCCAAAGATTCGTCTAAGGATCGTGAGAACTCTTGATTATTCTCGGGAATGCGAAATTTGCCTTGGCACTTCGGGCAGACCCCCCGCTTCTTCGCAAGTTCGCCTTTTACATTCATCGGTGCCTTACAAAGGTGGCACTTAAATCGTATACCCATTTTTTACTTGAGTGCTCTCAACGAAAAGTATTGTGGCAAGCATTGCATGCCTTATCGAGTTGACCAGCTGCTTCGCGGGCCATCGTTGGATTATTAAGCTTTACCGCGTCCGCAATATGTTTGGCTTCTAAGATCATCTGGCTTGTCCATGATTTGTACTCGCCGTCGTCCGCATCATTCATCCCAGGTTGATGGAGTGTCTCGCCAATCATCCCGATCAGCTCGGCAAACTTTAAGGTCTCATCGGTGTGCGATTTGAATTCGGCTTCCGACGCGACAAATCGATTCAAGTTCTCGCGGAAAGCCCATTCTAAGACTTGCATGCTAGGTACGCGATCGGCAATCTCAGACCAATTCAACTCGGCAATTGGGGAAGTATCGTTGAGCGGAGAGCCTTTCAGGAGTGTCCCCAGATCTTCCATGCGAAGCTTGGCTTCGTTGAAGGCCGGCCCTGTCGCTACTTTGGCATTGGCCGCCATTCGCGAGAAACGTCCACGAGCGATGGTTGCCGAGTTCTGCCAACGAACTTTTTCGGGATACATTTCGATGACCGCGAATAGAATCGCCTGCAACGTGAACTCTCGACGGGCATCTTTATAGCTTCCGGCCGCGAACTTGGCAGGCGTTGTGACGATCGAATCCAATCGACGCTTCCCTTCTTTGACTAAATCTTCGATCGATTGCCCGCTAATTCGCTCCTTCCAAATCGCACTTCCTGAACTATTGGAGTTGCCCGATGCATCTGACGTGACGACCTCGTCAGCTTCTGTCGACGAGCTTGCCAGATCGCTGGCTGACGGCGGTTGCCCGACAAGTTGCTTAAGAACATCGACAAAAAACACGCCTTCAAATTCTTGCGGGATTAATGGCGGACGCGCTGCTCGCATCGGCTTGCGTCGCAATTGTTGGGCGTGCATAACGCCCACCAGGACCAAGCCCATCAACACGGCTATCGATAGACTTCGCGATGTAATTTTGGTTGCTGGCATCAAATTTCGTTGGAGCGACTTTTCAATAGGGGGGATGACGATCGCGTTGCAGATGCTTGTATTTTAGAGTATTTTGCGAGCGATGGGGGCGATGCATAAAAATGATTCTAGAAAGAGCTCGCATTTCTAGTGTGCTTGGTGCAGACTAACCCGAATTGCGCCGGCTCGATCGCGATGGTTGAAAAGTTGTCCCAACTCCTCCTTCCCGCCTTAAATTATGAACATAACTTTTGCGAAAACGTTGGTCGCATTCTTTTGGACATTCTTGGTGATCGCAGTTGCTAACAACTCCGTGAACGCCGACCGACAACCGAACATTTTATTGATGATGGCGGATGATCAAGGTTGGGGAGAGACAGGATACAATGGCCACCCGAACCTGAAGACACCTGTACTCGATGAAATGTCGCAAAAGGGGCTACGACTGGATCGTTTCTATGCGGCGTCGCCCGTTTGTTCGCCGACACGAGCAAGTGTTATGACGGGGCGTCACGCAAATCGATCCGGTGCCTTTGCACCGAATTGGTCGACGCGACCCGAAGAGATTACGATTGCTCAGATCTTGAAGTCGGCAGGTTACCGCACCGGCCACTTCGGCAAGTGGCATTTAGGGGCCGTAAAAAAAGATTCGCCACTCAATCCAAATCGAATGGGGTTCGATGAATATCTCTCGCACGATAATTTTTTCGAGATGGACCCACCGCTAAGTCGCAACGGTGAGCCACCGCAGATAATTCATGGGGAGAGTTCTGAGATCGTCGTGGCCGAAGCCGCGAAATTTGCGAATCGAGTAACCGCCGAAGGCAAACCGTTTTTCATCGTGGTTTGGTTTGGCTCACCTCACGGACCTTATTCTGGCTTAAATGCAGATATTGAGCTTTACCGAGATGTCAAAAAAGAAGAAATGCGACTTCGCTTTGCTGAGATCACGGCCATGGATCGCGCGATCGGCACCATGCAGCAAACATTAAGTGATCTAAAGATCGAAGATGACACTCTGCTTTGGTTCAATTCCGATAACGGCATTCCGATAGCGAACGAAGTAGACTCGTTCAATGGTGGTTGGCGAGGTCGCAAAGGCGATATCTATGAAGGTGGATTATTGGTTCCGGCGATCATTCAATGGCCATCTGTCATTCAGTCAGGACGACGCAGCGATGTCGCGTGTGTTACATCAGACATCTTACCGACCGTTCTCGATTTGCTCGGACTGAAGCACCCGAATCCTGATCGCCCAATCGATGGAATCAGTTTGAAGTCATTGATTGTCAATGACAGCATGAAGGAACGCCCGTCGCCGATCGGCTTTTGGAAATATCCTTCGGGCGGTGAAGGAAAGAACGAGCGTTGGATCGCTGCGGCACTATCTACCGGTACGACGCCTACGACAAAGCAATCGAATATCCTCTTCAACAATTTTCGGCATCCAGTGGTCAAGCTCGATGATTTCGAAGGCGATGCGGCATGGACTGACGCTCGCTACAAATTGGTAGTCACTCCTGGGAACGTCAAAAGGAAGAAGAAATCTACTTCGAGCGCCAGTCTCTATGACTTGCAATCGGATCCCAAAGAAACCCGAGACATAGCAGCCGAACAACCCGATCGCGTTACACGGATGCAAAGTGAACTTGAAGCCTGGCAGCGTTCCGTCGAACGCAGTCTCAGCGGAGCCGATTTTAATAGATAATCGAGTATTATCTAAAATGTTGCTTTGCGAATGCTAGGTATTGGTCCCAATCATAGGCTGTTACATCATGAACGCCGGAACGGATATGGTAGCCAATCCGACCTTTGTTGACCGGTTCGTTAACCGATGGCATCGCGTCCGACGTTAGCGTAATTCCCGGTACACCCAAAAGTCGGTATACCGGATCGGCAAAGTAAGCCGCGAGAAACTCGCCGCGTGGGTCGGCCCAAGTATCTTCAGCTGCGCTAGCAACATAAACCGGACGCGGGGCGACCAACGCGATGAGCTCATGCTGGTCGATAGGCATCGCAGCCTCATTGTCGTCGTACTTCGTAAAAGCATCGCTAAACCAATGCGGGAACGAACTATTGATCCGCTTTACCGTTTCTCCAAAGTTTCGTTTATTCAGCGCCGCGCCGCCACATCCTGAATCGTTCGAGATGACGAGCGCAAAGCGTTCATCCTGTGCACCTGCCCACAAAGATGTTTTTCCAAGTCGCGAGTGCCCAATGACCGCGACATGCTTCGCATCGATGGCTGGATCGGTTTCCAAGTAATCCAGAGCTCGACTGAGCCCCCACGACCATGCCCCGATTGATCCCCACTCGGTAGGGCCCGGTTTGACTTGACCTTCTGAATAGAAAAGTGGGTGAAGTCCATTTTGCCAAGAGTCCTTAGTTCCCTTATCGTTTTCGCCGTAGTCTGGATCGATGTCGCCATAGTAAATCGTCGCCAGCGCGAAGTTGTTTTCGATGAGCTTTTCTACCTGCCATCGACTTGCCTCGACGCCTCGCGACGATTCTGTCGAACGATGGTCGACGACGCCGGTCTTTGAATTGGCTCGCATCCAATGGGTGTTGAGTGTAATGTTCGGGTCGGAATGAACCGCGTGATTTCCATTGAAATTAAGTCCAAGAAAAACGGGTGATGGTTTGTCGCTTTTGGGCGAGTAGATCAAGATGCCAACTGCCAGCTTCCGATCGCCTCGTTGAAAAGTCATTGTGACTTCTTTGCGAATCGCTTGTCCACCAAGGGCATCCGCGTCAACGTTTCCCACTTCGAATTGGACTTTCAAATCGGTTGGCGTTTTCGGCGTATAGCCATAGACATGCTCGGCAAACAAGTTCAACAATTCTGAGCGGCGTTCGGTTCGCCAACGCTCGGCAGAATCGACGCGATTTCCGTTCTGCATCCGCAATGGATCGGGTAGAACGTATGGCAGAACAGCAGCTTCGTCATCGTTGAATCCATCTTTCTGTGCCATCACATTTTCGCTCGAACACGTCAACACAATCCCCAGCAATATTCGCCAATTAACTCGCAAAGACCGCATGAAGACTCTCCTGACGAATAAACTCACTGAAAGTGCTACTCTCACGATTTTCCGATAGCACGCTTTGCAAAATTGTAACCTTATTCTTTCTATCGATACATAGCATTCGCGTTCTGATTGTCGGATTGAAGCGTCTGATCGCTCGTTCATTATCCTCGCCGCTTTTCGAGCAACACCATCATGAGCAATGAAAGCAACGCTCGAAGTTCATCGTCTTCATCGATCTCGCCGATTTTTTCAATGACAAAATATCGCTCGAAAAACGATGGCTTCTTGAGCACGCGAAGGACTGGTCTGCCGTCCGCTTTGGTGATCAAGTAACTTGGGTTCAATAGAAATACGAATATGAAACCAATGATCGGGAGCTCGCCTAGCACCGATTCGATAAGTTTTTTCCATGGACTCTCTTCGCGAAGATGCATTTCGATCGCGTTGTTCTCGAATATCTCGTAGTGGGCAGACCAAAGCGATCGCATTCCGCGACGTCGAACCGATCCCCAATCGCTACCATCCGACGCCGTGAAGCGATAGTTTGCCGAGAAGTCAAGAATGCGATCCGCCTGTATATCAAAAAGTTTGTCCTTCAGCTTCGAATCGGAAAAGACTTCAACTTTTTCCTTTAGTCGAAACATCTTCTGCTTGACGAATAAAACCGTATTCTTGTTGGCATCGCGGACGGCTACTTGTTGCGAGAATGCCCATAGTTTGAATCGAATGTCGAGTGGATATTGCACGAGCTGCTCCTATGGGTGTTCGGGGTACAGTTCCGTCCGGTATTTCGCCGGACGATGTATAATGTGATTGGCATTGTAAAACATCTAGTCGCTTCGTGCAGAGTATTACCAATCCAACGAAAGTAAACGCGAATTCGAGGAAGTGCAACGGTGTCCACGCACCATCGTTTGAAAAGCTTGGTGACGCCGCCAGAAATAAGCGTCGAGAGGCTGCACAGACCACATGCCGCGAAAAATGCAACAGCCAAACCGAGCATGATGCAGCCAAGGGGTTGGCTGTTTTGAATGGGCAAGTTAAACTGGCGTAGCTGTTATGACGCTTTCGGGTTACCGTCGAAAAATAGTATCCATTGCGATCGCCTTCATCGAAGCCATGAAAATGCGAAGTAAACACACGACAAATTTGCCAGCGGTTTTTCTTCCGCTTTCGCTCTATAGCATTCTTTGGTTCTCAGGATACGCATGTTGCATATCGTCGAGCGTTGCATTGGCCGAAGAGATTCCGCTGGTTCAAATGCTTGTTCCTGGCTTTAGCGTTCGCGAACTTCCGGTTGAATTGACCAATATCAATAACCTACGCTATCGCAAAGACGGTCAGTTGTACGCCCTTGGTTACAACGGAGATATCTGGCTCTTGAGCGATCGCGATGACGATGGCTTGGAAGAGTACGCCAAGAAATTTTTCGAGAATGCCGGTCGATTGCGAGGACCGATCGGCATGGCTGTTATTCCCGACGATCATGCTTTGTTGGCTTCAAGTGTCCACGAAGGGCGAACGGTTGGACAAGGTGTGGTGGTTGCTTCCAAAGGTAAAGTCTCGGCGATTCTAGATCTCGATGGCGACGACGTTGCCGAAGAGGAAAGAGTTATCGCAACCGGTTGGGTCGAGATTCCGCAGAATGTCGACTCGATCGGAGTTGCAATCTCTCCTGTCGATGGAGCCATCTTTTTTGGACTCGGTGTTAAAGATTACAACAAAGCTTACCAGCTCGATGAGACTGGAAAATCTCGATTCGATTTGAATACCCAGCGCGGTACGATCCAACGCATTGCTCCCGATTTGTCCGAGAGACAGACAGTTTGCACCGGAATTCGTTTTACTATTGGTCTTCAGTTCGATCAATATCATCAGTTGTTCGCAACGGAGCAAGAAGGTGCGACTTGGCTTCCCAATGGGAACCCGTTTGACGAACTTCTCCATATCCAACCTAACCGGCATTATGGATTTCCGCCACGACATCCTAAACATCTACCGAACGTATTCGATGAGCCGAGTTTGTTCGATTACCGCCCCCAGCATCAGTCGACGTGTGGGCTGACGTTCAATTTGCCACTCCAGCCGAATGGACCGATATTCGGGCCCGCAAGTTGGCTTGGCGATGCTTTCATTTGCGGACAGTCACGCGGTAAGCTCTATCGTACGAAATTGATCCGCAATTCGGAGGGACAGTATCTCGCGACCAATCAATTGATCGGCTGCTTGGGCATGCTAACGGTCGATTGTTGCCTTTCCCCACACGGAGACCTGCTCGTCGCGTGCCACAGCGGCGGTCCGGATTGGGGATCTGGGCCGTCTGGAAAAGGTAAGATTTTCCAAATAAAATATCGTGAGCCGCCACAAGGCGAACCGATCGCGATTTGGTCGGCTGGTCCACAGGAGGTCCGCGTCGAATTCGACAAACCTCTCGCACTCGAGTCGATCAAGAATCTCGGAAAACGAGTATCGATCGAATATGGTGAATACGTTGCAGCCGCTGATCGATTTGAAACCATCCGACCTGGCTATGCGGCGACGAAAGCTCAGCAAGCTACTCACCGCGATAAACTCGATGTTTATTCGAGCAGCCTGACTCCGGATCGCCGTACTCTGATTTTTTCGACGGCGATCCACAATCGATCCGTCGCTTACGCGATGAGCCTTCCGGGCCTTGGTCATCCATCTAATGACGAGAAGCCTAATTCACTGCCGCAAATTCCCGACATCGACTTAGCGTATTCCCTTCAAGGTGTTCAGGTCGATTGGAAATCAAAAGATGGCTCGCTTCCCGATTGGAAAGGTTGGCTACCGCACGTCGATTTGCGATTAGCAAAACAATTGACCGATGGTATGCAACACGCCACGGAATTTTGGCACCGCATCGAGCAGCCGGGCATCTTGACAATGAAAACACAACTCAACCCAAGGGGGCTTTTTTATCCAGCAATACAACCTGGAGCATCGCTCGATTATGAGCCCGATGAAGATCAGTACATTCAAGAAGCGTCGTTCGAACTGGAATGCCTTCAACCATTTTCTTGGGGAGAATCCGATTCGAGTCTAAAGAATGCTACTCAGAATGGTGAGCGATTTTCCGGACGAATCGTTCTACCGAATCGAGCCTCTCGAAATGCTCCGCTGATCGTGCAATTGCAAACAGGCAATTCGATGCCAAGCGTTAGTGTTCAGTGGTCGGCAAGACTTTCCGACAATAAAAGTTGTTCGGGAACGCTCCATCTCGATCGTTTTCTACTTCCTTGGGCCGAATCTGATCCGTCGGCTTCCGCTTCTTCCGAGTCGTCGCCTTCGGAAATAGTCCCGGAACTTGCGGATGCGAATTGGGGGCGAGGTCGCCGAATATTTTTGGGACAAGCAGCGGGCTGCTCCAAGTGTCATGCGGTGAATGGACTTGGTGCGACCGTCGGCCCCGATCTTTCTAACCTGATTCATCGCGACTATGAATCGGTCCTTCGAGACGTAAAGCAACCGAGTTTCTCGATCAATCCGGACTTTACGTCGTACAACGTGCGCTTGAACAGTTCGCAAGTACTCGTTGGCTCGCTTCGCAGCGAAGGCGATCAGTTTTGGATCAGCGATCGAGATGCCAAAGTGACATCGTTTTCGAAGAGCGAGATCGATGAACTGAAGCCGTCATCCGTTTCGGTCATGCCCGAAGGGATCGTCGAAAAGCTTGATCCAAAACAGCTCAATGATTTGATGGCGTTCCTCTTGAAACCTGCGCCTCGCATGCCACGAGTTGAAAAATTGCCTCCTCCTCGATCGCGTCGCCGCAGTGAAGTGGAGTCTGTGTTGCGAACCCATGCGACGGACTCTGCTGGCAATTCGAATGCTGCCGCGCAAAACGTATTGCTTAAGCCACTCAACGTCCTTTTGGTGGCCGGAAAGAAAGATCATGGGCCGGGAGAACACGACTATCCAGCATGGTTGCACATGTGGAGCAATTTGATGTCGGCGGCCGATGAAGTTACGCTGGATACGGCCATGGAATGGCCGACTGAAGAGCAATTACAGATTGCCGATACGATCGTCTTTTCTCAGAAAGGCAAATGGACAAACGAGCGAGCCGCGAAGATCGATCAACATTTGGGCAAAGGCGGTGGTTTGGTTTATATACACTGGGCCGTCGAAGCAGGGAAAGATGCTCCACTCTTTGCTCAGCGCATCGGCCTTGCTTCCAATTCGTCGACTACAAAGTATCGGCATGGCGACGTTGAGTTCGTTTTTCAGACGACCCCCGAACATCCTATCGCTCGAAATTTTAATCGATTGGCGTTGCACGACGAAAGCTATTGGAATCTGCACGGTGATCCAAAACGTATTCAAACCATTGGGACCGCCGTCGAAGATGGCGAGATTCGTCCACAGTTTTGGTCACTGGAATCTGGAAGCGGCCGTATATTCGTCTCAATTCCTGGCCACTACTCATCAACCTTTGATGACCCACTTTTTCGAATCTTGTTGCTTCGCGGCATAGCTTGGTCTGCGAAAGAGCCCGTCGATCGTTTTAACGAACTTGTTTTGTTGGGCGTCGCTCTCGAAGCTGAGGCACAATAGCGCTTCGTTCGCGGTATACTGGTTGCGTCTATTTGGTGCTCTACTCATTTCGATCGTTCTGACTCCGATATGCTCTCTGTGATTCTTCCCGTTCGAAACGCTCCGACCTTTGCGGCGAACACGCTTTCCAGCCTTGCAAGTACCTTTAAGAATCTCGGTGCTTCGGAACTTGTCGAGTTCATTTTGATTGACGACCATTCGGACGCCGAGTACGGAATAATCGAACTTTTTCGCGGTTTTCGCAGCGTCACGGACTCGAAAGTAAAGATCGTTTGTTTCAATCAACGTTGCTTTTATACCTACGCTTGCGCCATTGGGTTCACTTTGGCGAAAGGGAGCCAGTTGCTTTTTATAAGTCACGATATGGTTACCACACCGAGCTATGTCAAAACGCTTTTGCAGGTCGCGTCGCTTGACGATTCGTATGGTATCGTTCGTGGCGCTTCGTAGTATATCGATGGCTTTCCCGAGCACGTCATCACTCCACCGCTGCCATGTCGCGACTATTCTGACGTTGTAAGTTTTTCGGATTATGTGGCTAGTTACTATGGCCTGGCCGTCCAGGTCGATCGATTTTTGGTAGGCGACTCCTTTTTACTCAAACGCAGCGTTGTCGATAAGATTGGCGTCATGGATATCGGCTATCGTCATTTCTTTGGCGATATCGATTACGGCTTGCGCGCTCAGCGAGCCGGCTTTAAATTGGTATGTGCCAAAGGTGCCTGGCTTTATCACGAAGGAAGCGGGCACGCGCGTGACCCACATACAGGCAAAAAAGACTCGCGCGACGAGATTGTTCAACTTACTGCCGACGCCGTGACTCGATTCTGCCAGAAGTGGGACCCGAGTTTGCCACTGGAGCGGCAGTCGGCAGAAACTTTGGATTATGAACGTCTTCGAGATCTGCAATCGGCCGATTTAGTCGAATACAACCCGCCGCTTGTGATCGATCCGACCATCGTGCAAATTTTAGAGTAAAGCACGCCGCCGTACGTAGGTTGCCACGTAGAAGTAGACGACGCCAGCAGCTATCAACGAAAGTACGCCCATTGTTTGCTTCCATTGCGAAATGAGCAAAATAATAAACGTCCCGATATAGGCAATTAGCAACAAAGCGGGTGTGATAGGATAGCCCCATGTTCGATAAGGACGAGCGACATCGGGTTGTGTCCAGCGAAGCATATAAACCGCTGCGACAGCAAGGCTATAGAAGATGAGTCCGGCGCAGATCACGGAGTCGGTAAGCCCGTCAAAGGCTTGTTTGATCCGTTTTGAATGCGCCGTGGATTCCAGAATTTGTGAGCCGTCGGCGCTAGCCGCAGGTTCCGAATGCGATGCCGAACTCGGTTCCCATACCGAAAAGAGAATCACCAACAGCACCGTCCAAGTTGCTTGAACGACAATCGTATTGGCTGGCGTTAAAAACCTTGGATGGATGCGTTGCAGCCAGGACGGAACAAGTCCATCGCGGGCAACGGCGAGATAGATGCGCGGCCCTGTAATCATATTCGAGTTCGTCGCCCCAAAGGTCGAAACCATAACGCCAACTGCCGCGATCTTAGCCCCAATGGTACCGAACATCTGCTGAAAAACATCGGCCGCAACCGTGCCGCTTTGCGCTAGATGCCTGACTGGCAATACGAGGTGGTAACTCAAATTTGCACCGAGGTACACCACGATGACGATTCCGATGCCAATCGCCATCGCGCGTGGAACATTACGTTTAGGATCGCGAAGATCCTCGGCGACTGGACCAAGATTCACCCAACCATCGTAGGACCATAACACCGCTACCATAGCGAGTCCAATGGCTTTCAAAAAACTCGACGTTGCATTCGAGTCGCTCGGCAGACTCCATATCGGATACAGGTTATCGGTGTTGACGGTACGGAAGAGAAAGGGGAGGACAATCAAGGCGACCAAGAAAGCGACTTTGGAAACCGTCGCGATATTTTGCACCCCAGCTCCAGCCTTGGTGCTGAAAAGATTCACCATCGAGAGGCCGATGATGATCGTGATCGCGAGCAACGTTTGCCCGATCGTGGACATCGGTACCAGCTCATTGAAGTAGAGTACCGTGGCGCAGGCCAACGCGCCTACCGAACCCGTGCGAACGACCCAAAATTCTGTCCAGCCCCAAAGGAACGCTGGCAACTTTCCGAAAGCTTCTCGTATGTAAAGATAAGGACCGCCCGCGTGTGGAAACATCGCACCGAGTTCTGCGAAAGCCAACGCTCCACACAAGGTAATTATTCCAACGATGAGCCATGTTCCCATGATGGCCGCGAAGCCATAGGGTTCCAAAGCACTATCGACCGCGCTAACTTTGAGAAAGATCCCCGAGCCTATCATCGATCCAACAACGATAGCCGTCGCATCGAACAGCCCCAACACGCGAGGCAAACGCTGCGGTTCTGTTTCATGCTGTCGATCCGCTGACAATGATGCGGAATCGATCGAACGCGATTTGTCTTCAGGGTCCGACATCACAAATACCTTTCGGAGTGCGGGTTATCCGACGATACCGACGACTTTGAGGATTCGCACACAAGCGTACGCGATTCCGCCGGAAACTGGGATGGTAAACAGCCAAGCCCAAGCCATCCGTTCGACGACGGTCCATCTCAATGCATTGAATCGCTTAGCAGCACCGACGCCCATGATCGACGCCGAAATATTATGCGTGGTTGAAACAGGAATTCCTAAATACGATGCCAATCCGATGATGGTCGCGGAGGTGGTTTCAGCCGCGAATCCATTGACGGCCTGGAGTTTAACCATTTTATGACCGAGCGTTTTAATAATTCTCCAGCCACCGGCCGCCGTCCCGGCTGCCATCACTAGCGCACAAACAAACTTGATCCACATTGGAATTTCTAGATCCTTGCCGGCAATAGTTTCAATCTTGAAGAATGACATCCAGCTCGGCAGATTTCCAAGCCGACCATCCGCAGTACCCGATGCGAGAGCTAAGGCGATAATGCCCATTGTTTTCTGCGCGTCGTTGGTTCCATGCATAAATCCCATTCCCGCTGCGCTGATGATTTGGACTTTGCCAAAAAGCATGTTTACCAATCGAGGTTTCCAGCGTCGCAGAACTACGTACAAAACGGTCATAAGGCCAAACCCGAGAAAAAAGCCAGCGATGGGGGAACCAATCATCGGCACGATGACTTTCCAAAGAATCCCTTTGCCCTGATACCAATGCTCTTTGTTCGGCACCGACCAGATAACAACGCTCCAACGCTCCGCCGCTGCCACGGAGGCTCCAACGAGGCCGCCAACGAGCGCGTGGCTCGAGCTGCTGGGTAAGCCCCAGTACCAGGTGACTAGATTCCAAAAAATTGCACCGATTAAAGCGCAGATGATGACTTCTTGCGTGACGACCGTCGAGTCAACCAAGCCTGACGCTATGGTTTTGGCGACAGCCGTCCCCCAAAGCGCACCTACCAAATTCGTGACCGCAGCCATGACAACAGCTTGTCGCGGAGAAAGGACTTTGGTGGACACAACCGTCGCGATCGAATTTGCCGTATCGTGAAAGCCATTGATGTACTCGAAGACGAGCGCAACCAAAATCACAATGAGTATGAGTATCATGTTAGCCGCTAGCTACGAATTCTTCATGACGATGTGAGTGACAGCGTTCGCTGCGTCCCGGCAACGATCGATTACTTTTTCGAGCAAGTCATGCAGGTCGCGAACCATCATTGCTTGGATAGGATCGTATCGACCGCTATAGACGCCGCCAAGCAAATGCAGAATAACGTCGTCGGCTTCGGATTCGATCGACTGCATCCGATCGTTCAGCAATTTCATCGTTTCGAGCGACGGCGATTTGCGAAGTTGCTTGATCATTTCCGAAAGCGTCGCGGTGGCACGTTCAATCAAAACGGTTTGCTGCGAAAAATCGACACCTTCCATCCGCTCCGGTGCTAGGTTGAATCGCTCGGCGAATTTTTCGATCGTTTTACAAGTCTTGTAGAGCGCATACGATAGCATCTCAATGTCTTCGCGTTCGAGGCCAGTCACAAATGTATTGACGAGTTCGCGGCTGATCTCATCGGTAATAAGCTTGTCGTTGCCCCGTGCCTTCGCAAAATCGTTTAGCGGTTGCGATTGCTTTCGGTTCTTAAGCAATTCAATTAGAAGATGGGTTAAGGCCAGCGTCTCGGCGGCGCTGGCTTCTAGCAGATCAAAAAACTTGTTGTCGCGACTAAAAAAGCTTTGAATCGAGAACATAGAATTTCAAAGTGTAAGGAGCTGAATACGATTTTGAAGAGGCGTTTCAGTCGCACATCGTACCCGATGGCTAGCATTCCGCGAAGCTCCCATCGCCAAGGCTTTTGCTCAAGTGGCATAAGCTTCCAGCTTGCGTTTCTCCGTTTACTCCCGAACGCGGCAAGCTGGAAGCATACCCCACGCGATTGCGGCAATACTTTTGGAGGGTCGATCTCAATGTGTCATGGCGTCGGTAATTATATTGATCCCCATCGGATAGGAACAAGGAATTGAAAACGTCTCGAAATAGTCGGCGTTCTCTCCCTCTCGTTCCCAGCCGTCCCCCAGATCGTTGTTATGGCAAAGCAGTGCGACCATGCGCTGGTCGTCATCAAAATAAGCTTGGAAATGCGGTATAGATCAGCAAGAATCGTGGGCGGTAAAACACACCTCTCCTCAAACACTAAGCCGACTTGACTGAAACGGTCGAAGCCATTCATTGTCGTAATGCCGGTTGCTGCCGTCAATCAAGACGATTGGTCGTGGCGTTGCTCTATTCTAGGATCAAGGTTAGAAAACGGGTTTAGAATTCTTCTCGCAATCGCTCAAGAACATGCCAAAGCCTTATGTTTTACCCTTGATCAGCTATTTGGTGGGTGCCACCATCGTCGGTGCGTTGCCAAGCGAATTTTATGCCGTAGCCTATTCGGTGATGGTAGTGATCGTGGCGATCGCGAGCTGGATTTGGCTGCGCGGAAAGAAAATTGTAGTCCCGCATTGGCGAATCTCGGAAGCCGTCGTCGTCGGCTTAGTAGGAATCGCTCTGTGGATATTTTTGTGTAAATTGCACCTAGAGCCCTTGGTGACTCAATATCTTCCCGGTTGGCTCCGCCCTGCTTCGCGAGTTTCGTTTAATCCATTCGAAGAACTTTCGGCACCTTGGGAGATTTATACTTTTATTACCTTCCGAATGATCGGGTTGTCGTTCTTGGTGCCGGTCGTCGAGGAAGTTTTTTGGCGAGGCTTCTTGATGCGGTGGATTATTTCGGACGATTGGGAAGAAGTTGAACTCGGACGATTTACTTGGCCTTCGTTCTGGGGAGTCGTTGGCCTCTTTACGCTTGCCCATCCCGAATGGTTGGCGGCGGCAACGTACTGCGCCCTAATTAGCGGTCTGTTTTATTGGAAGAAAGATATCTGGTCGTGTATTGTAGCGCATGGCGTTAGCAATTTTGCGATGGGGATCTACGTGCTGGTTACTGGAACTTGGTGGTTGTGGTAGCGAAACAAGACGTTGACCATCCGCTTCGATGTGGTATTGCAACCAGCCCAAGAGGAAAGCCAAATGGATCGTGGAACTCTCGAAGACGCCATCGGGTTGGCGGTTGAAAAATTTCGCGGCGTTCAAGACAAAGCCGGTCAACCTTACATCTTGCACTTACTGAGAGTCATGATGAGCGTCCAGTCGCCCGAGGCGCAAATCGTCGGAGTCTTGCACGACATCGTCGAAGACACCGACGTTACGCTGCAAGATCTATCCGACCTTGGTTTCTCTTCATGCGTCATCGATGCCGTCGATTGTTTGACACATCCAACGGAATTGAGCTACGCAGACTACATGGTAAGAATGCGAAACAATCCGATCGCTTGCCAATGCAAGTTAGCCGATTTGAACGACAACTACCGCCTTGATCGAGTTGCCTATCGCGACGGGCATTCCGATAAGGACGCGAGACGAGTACAGCGTTATATTTTGTCATACCAATTCTTACAGGATGCAATCGATGAAGTAACGTACCGTCGCATGATGCAGGAGGTCGAGTAATGCAAGATTTAGCCATCCCGGAGTTGGACGCGCTCCACAGCCCAACGAGTATCATTCGGATCCCGCCAGAGCTCGATGTTCCTGTCACTTCGCGAGTTATGAAACTGGTCGACACGACGGCCTTTCGACGACTGAAAAGCATCAGTCAGCTTGGCTTAGTATCTCAGGTCTATCCGGGCGCAACGCATTCTCGATTCGAGCATTCCTTAGGCGTCTATCGAAACGGACTTTTGTTTCTAAAGAGACTTGCAAGTATGCCAGAGTTTCGAAAGGCTATTTCGGAAGCCGATGCGCAGCTCTTGATCGTCGCCGGCTTACTTCACGATTTAGGGCACTGGCCGTTTTGTCACCTGATCGAAGATATGCGATTGGAAGGCGTTGCGAGCCACGAACATGTCGCGCGCCAATTTCTATTGAATAGCGAAATAGCCGATGTGCTCGAGCGCGATTGGGGAATAGAGGCGGATGCGATCGCTGAGCTCCTATCGCCCACCAACCCAAAACAACCTCACTATCCTTTGCTTGGAAGCATTCTGAGCGGCCCGATCGACATTGACAAACTCGACTATCTCGATCGCGACTCGCTTCATGCAGGCGTACCGTATGGTCGTAACTTCGATCGGAATCGATTGGTCAGCCAATTGTGTCTTGGTCCAGACAGCAAATCGCTCGCGATCACCGACAAGGCTCGAACGGCCGCCGAGATGATGGTTTTCGCTCGATATGTCATGTTTAGTGAAGTCTATTGGCATCATGCCGTCCGCAGCGCAACAAGCATGCTCCAGCGAGTTATCTGGGAGCTCCTCAGGAATGCACGAGTGCAGGCCGAGGGTGGCGGCCTGCTATTGAACTCGTGGCAGTCGATGGGCGACAGCGAATTCATTCAGAAAATTCGAGAGTACGCTTCCAACTCGAATGTGGCACCGATCGTTGAAGGACTATTTGGAAGTAAGCGAGTACTCTACAAGCGCTTAGCGGAATTTCACAGTTTAGAATCGCCCGAATTGCACGCGGCGCTGGCGAGACGTCCCTACATCGAATTGGTCGAAATCGGGAATCGACTCGCCGAGCGGCTGGCTAAGGAAGCCAAAATGGAGATCCGTCCAACTGAAGTGCTGATTGACGCGCCACCAACCAAACTTGAAGTTCAATTCAACGTACACGTCAAGCAATCATCGGGAGCGTTTCTACCGCTTGGTGACTTATCGCCCGTCGCCAAAACATTAGCCAGCCAGCAATTCGATAGTCTAGTAAAACGCGTTCGAATCTTCGTCGCACCCGCATTGCGAGATCGCCTTCGCAGCATCGATCTTTTATCGTGCATTCAGAGTGTCCTAGAGAAGTAAGAAAAATTGCGAGACTTCTCACCGTAAAAGCAACTGTGGGGCATCTCTATTTGTGGGGTGTCCCCAAAGGCTCCCCATGCGGGGTGTCCCCAAGGCTCCCTCTCGTCCGTAGCATTGGTTGGATATAGTCACGGTGGCGGCACAGTGTATCAGATCTCTCGCAAGATGTGGGACGAATCGCTTTCGGCGTTCCTTTTGTTCACGTCATACATTGATGCAGTTAAGCAAGACAACATGACCTTAGACCTTTCCCCAGAAAACAGACGGCCTTTTTTATTGTCTGGAGGCTTTCATCAGAGTCAATGGCAGTGGAATGATTCGTTTCTGTACGGGGATCCTGCGAGTGCAGGGGCGATCAAAGGGGTCAGGCCTCTTTGATTGACATTAGGACTCCGACTTGGTAAGTTAGCAGGTTTTCGAGCGGAGGAATTATGCCAAGGTCACCGAGAGCCGATGAAGCTGGAGGTTTGTATCA
>Ga0163150_10000483_pt1 | contig 74798 bp, 60 predicted proteins | sample OliLakLV19P2IB_FD_148628 | JGI IMG/M metagenome (GOLD analysis project Ga0163150, IMG submission 148628) | Freshwater microbial mat bacterial communities from Lake Vanda, McMurdo Dry Valleys, Antarctica - Oligotrophic Lake LV.19.P2.IB | ecosystem: Environmental > Aquatic > Freshwater > Lake >... | reverse complement strand
GTGGTCCAGGAGGGGAATATGGACGTTGGGGTGGGGCATGGCGCTATAGGCTGAACGGAGTAAATGACCGGCCGGCCCGGCGGGGCAAGGCTGTTTACTCCGTCCGGCGTATGGCCGCGGGCGGGCGGGGCGGGTAGAGTCAGGCCAACCCAAACGCCCTTCCGCCTTCGTCCCGCCCACGGCGGACCGGCCCGGGCCCCTCCACGCATGAGCCGCACCTTTTTTGACAAGCCCGTCGAACGCAAAACCGGCGTGAATCCGCTCGGGCTGCGCGGATTCGACCACATCGAGTTCTACGTCGACCACGCCGACCAGTGGCGCGACTTCTTCGTCCAGAAATACGGCATGTCGACGCGCGCCTACGGCGACAACTCGACCGGACTCAAGGGCCGCCGGGCGCACGTCGTCGGCCAGGGCCGCGTCAACTTCGTCGTCAGCGAGCCGCAGGGCACCGGCCCCGAGGCGGATTTCCTGCGCACCCACCTGGCGAAGCACGGTTGCGGCGTGCGCGACGTGGCCTTCAAGGTGAAGGACGCCAAGCACGCCTTCACCGAGGCGCAGCGCCGCGGCGCGCACGCCGTGCGCGACCTCTACGCCGACGACAACATCGTCCACGCCGCCATCGCGGCCTACGGCGACACCATCCACAGCCTCGTCGAGCGGAAGGGCCGCGGCGAGTTCATGCCCGGCTTCGTCAACGTCCCGGGCGGCATCGATGATCGCGAGATCAACTTCGCGATGATCGACCACGTCGTCGCCAACGTCGAAAGCATGGACGAGTGGGTCACCTACTACGAGCAGGTCTTCGGCTTCGACCTGTTCATGCACTTCGACATCAACACCGGCCGTTCCGCCCTCATGTCGAAGGTCGTCAGCTCGACCGACGGCTGGGTGAAGCTGCCGATCAACGAGCCGTCGTCCGCCAACTCGCAGATCCAGGAGTTCCTCGACCAATACAGCGGCGCCGGCGTCCAGCACATCGCGCTCCTCACGCCCGACATCACCGCGACGATCGACGAGATGCGGAAGATGGGCCAGGAGTTCCTCGACGTGCCGGACAGTTACTACGACGGCGAGTTCGACGCGCGCGTCGGCAAGATCCAGGAAAACAAGGACGACCTGAAGAAGCTCAAGATCCTCGTGGACCGCGACAACGAGGAGGGCTACCTGCTCCAGCTTTTCACCAAGTGCGTGTTCGCGCGGCCGACGCTGTTCTTTGAGGTCATCCAGCGGCGCGGCCGCTCGGTCGGTTTCGGCGAGGGCAACTTTCGCGCCCTGTTCGAGGCCATCGAGCGCGAGCAGGCCCGGCGCGGCACGCTTTGAGTGAGGGTGAAAGTGACAGCGAGAGTGTTCCCCTGACCGCTCTTGCTGATCCCCTCACTTTCACTCTCACTCTCACTTTAACCCCTCCCGTCATGCCCCAATACCTCAAGCTCGGGTCGATGCCCCGGAAACATCACATCAAGTTCCCGCGCGACCCTGCGGCGAGCTACAAGGGCGAGGGCCTGCACTACGAGCACGTCGTCACGACCGAGGGCTTCGACCGTGCCTACAGCATTCTCTACCACTTGAAGCCGCCGACGCGCGTGAAGCGCGTCGAGCTCTTCCAGGAGTTCGCCCTCAAGCCCGGCGCGCCCACGCCGCTGCGCCACCATCACCTCAAGTCCGCCGGCCTGACCCGGGCGGGCGACCCCTACACCGGCCGCGTGCCGCTCATGTTCAACGCCGACATCGGCGCCTACCGCTGCCGCCCCGCGACGGCGATGGACCAGGGCTACGACTTCTACCGCAACGGCCAGAGTGACGACGTCATCTTCGTCTGGAGTGGAGGCGGCTGGCTCGAGTCGCAATACGGCCGGCTGCGTTACCGGCAGGATGATTATGTCGTCATCCCGCGCGGCACCATCTACCGGCTCGTGCCCGACGACATCGTGAAGGAGGACTACCTCATCATCGAGTCGACGCATCCGGTCCGCCTCCCCGAGCGCTACCTGCACAAGGAGGGCCAGATCCGCATGGGCGCGCCGTACAGCGAGCGCGACTTCCACGGGCCGGCCGAGATCATCGCGCAAGACCAGGAGGGCGACTTCGCCATCCTCACGAAGGACCGCACGCGTTTCACGCGCAACATCATGGCCGGTCACCCGCACGACGTCGTGGGTTGGGACGGTTACCTCTACCCGTTCACGTTCAACGCAAATGATTTTGAGCCGCTGACCGGCACCGTCCACCTGCCGCCGCCGGTGCACCAGACCTTCGAGATGCACGGCTTCGTCATCTGCACTTTCGCGCCGCGCTACCTCGACCACCACCCTGAGGCCATCAAGGTGCCGTGGGCGCACGACAACACCGAGGCCGACGAGGTGCTGTTCTACGTGCGCGGCCAGTTCGGCTCGCGCAAGGGCGTCGAGCCCGGCTCGTTCACGCTGCACCCGCAGGGCATCCCGCACGGCCCGCACCCGGGCACGACGCTGAAGAGCTTCGAGCACACCCGCACCGAGGAACTGGCGGTGATGTTTGACACGCAGTTCCCGCTCGAGCTGACCGCCGAGGCCCTGGCGATGGACGATCCGAACTATCCGCTGAGCTGGCTGGGGTAAGCCGTAGGTGGCGAGCTTGCTCGCCACGTTGCACGCAAGCGTGCAACCTACCACCCGATGATCATTGATTTCCAAAAACTACCCCCGCGCGAATCCTACCCGTGGTTGATCAACGCGATCAACCCGCGGCCCATCGCGTGGGTGTCAACGATCTCCGCCACCGGCAAAACCAACCTCGCGCCGTTCTCGTTCTTTCAGGGTATCTGTGCCAACCCGCCGACCCTGATGTTCACCGGGGCCAATGACCGCACCGGCAAAAAGAAGGACAGCGTCGTCAACGTCGAGCAGGTGCCGGAGTTCGTGGTCAATGTCGTGCCCTACGCCCTGCGCGAGCCGATGAACCTCACCTCGGCGCCGCTGCCGCACGGCGAGAGCGAGTTCGAGCATTTCAACATCGCCACCGCGCCCTCGACCCTCGTCAAGCCGCCGCGCGTCGCCGCGTCGCCGGTGTCCTTCGAGTGCAAGCTCGACCGCATCGTCTGCATCGGCGAGGGCCCGCTGGCGGGCAACGTCGTGTTCGGCACCATCCTCTGCGCGCATGTCAGCGAGTCCGTGATCACCGACGGGGCGCTCGACCCGCACAAGCTCGACACCATCGGCCGCATGGGCGGCGACTACTACACGCGCACGACCGAGCTTTTCACCATCAAGCGGCCGACCGCATGAAAGCTCCAAGAACTCCAACAGCCAAGCTCCGGTGAATAGCCAACGACCAATCGTCAATCAGGCCTTTGGCTATTTCCGCTCTGAGTATTTCTCTGTAGCTTGGATGTTGGAGCTTAACCAATGCAAATCATCGCCCCATGACTGATATCGTTATCCTCTCCGCCACCCGCACCCCCATCGGGGCCTTTCAGGGGGCCTTCGCTTCCGTCCCGGCCTCGCGCCTTGGCGCTGCCGCCATCAAGGGTGCGGTCGCCCAGGCCGGGGTCGCCGTGGGCGATATCACCGACTGCCTGATGGGCAATGTGCTGCAGGCGGGGCAGGGGCAGGCGCCCGCCCGCCAGGCGGCGATCCACGCCGGGCTGCACAATTCCACGCGCTGCGTCACCGTGCACAAGGTCTGCGGCTCCGGCCTGCAGACGGTCATGGGGGTGGCCCATTTTCTCGCCGGCGGCATGGGCACCATCGCGGTCGCCGGCGGCATGGAGAACATGTCGCTCGCCCCCTACCTACTGCCGAAGGCGCGGGAGGGCTTCCGCCTCGGTAACCAGACGGTGGTCGATTCGCTCGTCACCGACGGCCTGTGGGATCCCTACAACAACATCCACATGGGCAGCTGCGCCGAGCAGTGCGCCGCCAAATACAAGTTCACCCGTGAGCAACAGGACGCTTTCGCGATCGAGTCATTCAAGCGGGCTAATGCCGCGCAGCAGGACGGCAAGTTCGCCGCCGAGATCACCCCGGTGGAGATCACGGACCACAAGGGCAACGTCACCAAGGTCGAGCACGACGAGGGCCCGGCCAAGGTGAAGTATGACAAGATCCCGTCGCTGAAGCCGGCGTTCCAGAAGGACGGCACCATCACGCCGGCCAACGCCTCCACGATCAACGACGGGGCCGCCGCACTGGTCTTGACCACCGCCGAAACCGCGCTCTCCCGCAGTCTGAAGCCCATCGCGAAAATCATTTCCTTTGGCAGCCATGCGCAGGACCCGGTGTGGTTCACGACCGCGCCCGTGCCGGCGACCCGCACCGCCCTCAAATCGGCGGGCTGGAAGGTTGAGGACGTCGATCTCTGGGAGGTCAACGAGGCCTTTGCCGTCGTGCCCATGGCCTTCATGGCCGAGCTCCATGTCCCGCATGCCAAGCTAAACGTCCGCGGTGGCGCCATCGCGCTCGGCCACCCCATCGGCGCCAGCGGCGCGCGCATCCTCGTGACCCTCATCGCCGCGCTGAAGGAGCGCGAGCTCAAGCGCGGCGTCGCCGCTATCTGCATCGGCGGCGGCGAGGGCCTGGCGGTGTGCGTGGAGCTGATTTGATGAAACGCGGAGGACGCGGAGAGCACGGAGAGTTTCCCGTCCCTATTCATCCTCTGCGTCCTCCGCGAACTCCGCGTTTAATTCTTATCCCATGAGCAAAGTCTACCCCCACGCCCCGGCCGCCCTCGCGGGCCTGCTGCACGACAACATGACGATCGCCGCCGGCGGCTTCGGTCTCTGTGGCATCCCGGAGAATCTCATCGTCGCGTTGCGCGACAGCGGCGTGAAGGGCCTGACCATCGTCGGCAACAATGCCGGCGTGGACGATTTCGGCATGGGTATCCTCCTCACGACGCGGCAGGTGAAAAAGGTCATGGCCTCCTACGTGGGCGAGAACAAGGAGTTCGAGCGCCAGGTGCTGGCCGGCGAACTCGAGCTCGAGCTCATTCCCCAGGGCACGCTGGCCGAGCGGCTGCGCGCCGGCGGCGCGGGCATCCCCGGCTTCTACACCCGCACGGCCTTCGGCACGAAACTGGCGGAGGGGAAGGAAACCAAGGTTTTCGACGGCAAGGATTACGTGCTCGAGCCGGGCATCAAGGCCGCGGTCTCGCTCGTGAAGGCGTGGAAGGGCGACAAGTCCGGCAATCTCGTCTTCCGGAAAACCGCGCGGAACTTCAACCCGATGATCGCGACCTGCGGCCAGGTTTGCCTCGCCGAGGTCGAGCACCTGGTTGAGGTGGGGGAGCTGGCGCCGGATGACATCCACACGCCGGGCATCTATGTCGATCGCATCATTCAGGGCGTGAATTACGAGAAGCGCATCGAGTTTCGCACCGTGCAGGGCGCGGCGGCCTCGAAAAAAGAGACGCCCATCCGCGAGCTGATGGCTAGGCGCGCCGCGCAGGAGTTGCGCGACGGCTACTACGTCAACCTCGGCATCGGCATCCCGACGCTCGTCGCCAACTTCATTCCGAAAGGCATGAACGTCACGCTCCAGTCCGAGAACGGCCTGCTCGGCATCGGGCCCTTCCCGCCCGACGAGCAGGTGGACGCGGACCTGATCAACGCCGGCAAGCAGACCATCTCGACCATCCCCGGCTCAGCTTTCTTCTCGAGCGCCGATTCCTTCGCGATGATCCGCGGCGGACACATCGACCTGTCGATTCTCGGCGCGCTCGAGGTCGCCGACAACGGCGACATCGCGAACTGGATGGTCCCGGGCAAAATGGTGAAGGGCCCCGGCGGCGCCATGGACCTGGTCGCCGGCGTGCGGCGCGTCGTGGCCGTCATGGAGCACTGCGCGAAGGACGGCAGCCCGAAGATTCTGCAACAGTGCTCGCTGCCCATCACGGGCAAGAGTGTCGTCAGCCTCATCATCACCGACCTTTGCGTGTTTGAGGTGAAGACCGGCGGGGGGCTCGTGCTCCTCGAGCTGCACCCCGGCGTCACCCTTGCCGAGGTGAAGGCCAGGACCGGCGCGCCGTTTGCGGTGGCGTTGAAATAGGGCCGCCCCCGGGCCGGCTCCGCCGGCCTCCCAGGGCGGGCTAAAGGATTGAAATGGGCGCGGCCCTCTGACCGATTACGGGGGTGCCCCGGTCCTTGCTTTGCCTTCCGCTCTTCGTGCTGCTGGCCGCGCTCGCGGGGGCCGAGCCGGATGCGCCCCGGCCGGTCGACGCCGGCCCGCAGCTCTCGGGGACAACCGAGGCCGATCTGCCTGATGGTGACGAAGTCTGGGACTCCGCCCAAAAGGCGCTCGCCCAGGCCAAATCCGAGCCCGAGGCGCTGCAGGCCCTGGTCAACGTGGTCAACCTCCAGCGCCGCCGGGGCGATTATCCGGCCGGCGTGGCCGGGGCGCGCGAAGGCCTGGCGCGGGCGCGCCAAACCGGCGAGGTGCGCCGCCAGGTGGATTTTCTCTACCTGCTTGGGCGGCTGTATTGGAACCTCACCGACTACCCGCACTCCCTGGAAAACCATCTGGAGGAACTCCGGCTCGCGGAGCAACTGGCCGACCCCTTCGTGCTCGCCCGCACCCATGGGGGCCTGGGGCTGACCTACCAGCGTTATGGCCGCAACGAGGATGCCCTGCGGCACTTCAAGACCGGCCTGGAGTTTGCGCTCAAGGCCAAGGACGACCGCATCCGTTCCAGCCTGCTCAACAGCCTGGGCAACTACCACCTCGGCCTGCGCCAGTATGAGCAGGCGGCCGTCATCCACGAGGAGGCCTTGAAACTGCGGGAAGGTTACGGCAACCGCCGGGCCATTGCCGAGTCCCTGATGAACCTCGGCCTGATTGCCGAGGCGGGGGGGCAGACCGCGCGGGCGCTCGATTATCTCCAGCGGGCCCTCACGACCTTCGAGGCGCTGAAATACCGGCGCTACATCGTCAACGCCCACCGGCGGCTGGCGTTTGTCCTCCGCAAGGCCGGCCGCAGCGACGAGGCGCTGGCCCACCTCGAGACCGCGCTGCAGGTGGCCGCCACGCTCGAGAGCGCGGAGGTGCTCGCCGACCTTTATCAGGAGCTGACCCTGACCAGCGAGGCGCGCGGCGATCCGGTCGCCGCCCTCGGCTATCAGCGTAAGCTCGCGGCCGCCACGGAACTGATGCGTGGGCAGCAGGACCGGCAGCGGATGGAAGAGCTCCGGGCCCGCTACGGCGCGGAACAGCGCGAGCTGGAGATCGCCCTGCTCCGGCGCGAGCAGGAGCTGCAGCAGGCCGAGCTGGGCCGGCGGCGTTCGCAAAACTTCGCGCTCGCGGCGGGCCTGGGCGGCGGCCTGCTGCTGCTGGGTGGCATCATCCTCCTCCAGCGCTACCGCCTGCGGACGGCGCGCCGCCTCCATGCCGTGACCGAGCACGCCCGGGAGCGCGCCGAGGCCGCCGAGCGGCTGAAGTCGCGCTTGCTGCAGATCGCCTCCCACGACCTGAAGGTGCCGCTGACCGCGCTCAACGCCACCGCCGGGCTCATCGGGGACAATGCCGCGGTGGCGCCGGCGGTCCGCCGGCTGGCCGGCGAGATCCAGGCGGACACCGCCCGCATGCGCAGTCTGGTGCGGGATTTCCTGGAGGCCGCCGCGATGGAGGACGGCAACCTGCAACTGCACACCGCCGAGCACGACCTCGCCCTGATCGCGCAGCAGGCGACCGAGGGCCTCGCGGCGCTGGCCCGCACCAAGGACCAGCAGCTCGCCTGCCGGCCGGCCCCGGCCCCGCTCGCCCGGGTCCACGCGGATGGCGACCGGCTGCGCCAGGTCTTCGACAACCTCATTGGCAACGCGTTGAAATTCTCCCCGCGAGGCGGCCGGATCACGGTGGCCTGTGGCGAGGCCGCGGGCTGGGTTTATGCCGAGGTGCAGGACAGCGGTCCGGGTCTCGGGCCGGCGGACTTTGCCAAGATCTTCGCCCCCCACCAGCGGCTGTCCGCCCAGCCGACCGGCATCGGCGAGGACTCGACCGGACTGGGCCTGTTCATCGCGCGGGAGCTGCTGACGCTCCAAGGCGGCCGGTTGGAGGTCCAGTCGCAGCCGGGCTGTGGCGCGGTGTTCCGGGTGCTACTGCCGGCGGTGATGCCCGCGGAGGCGCGCTGATCAGCCGAGGCCGTTGCGCAGGCACCAGCGGACCAGCATCGGCACATCATGCAGGTTGAGCCGGGCGAGGATGCGCGCCCGGTGCTTCTCAACCGTGCGCGGGCTGAGGTCGAGCTGGGCGGCGATCTCCTTCGAGACGAGCCCGCGCGCCACCAGTCGCACGACCTCCTTTTCGCGCTCGGAGAGCGCCTCCGGGCCGACCCGGGGCAGGGTGGGCTCGCTCGCGAGGGAGGAGGGGACGGGCGGTGGCACGGTCGCGGAGAAGAACATGCCGCCCTCCAGCACGCATTGGACGGCACGGTCGATCTGCTCGAGCGGCGAGTTCTTGTCCACGAAGCCGGCGACGCCGAGCGACACCAGCTCGGCCGGGAGCCGGGCCTCGGGATGGGCGGTCAGGATCACCACCTTGGTGCCCAGGCCGCGCTGCCGCATGGCGCGGACGATGTCGCGCCCGTCCATATCGCGCAGGTAGAGGTCGGCGATCAGCAGGTCGGGCGGGGTGGCCAGGCACTCGGCCAGCGCGGCGCGGCCGTCGCCAAAATCAAGCAGCGCCTGTGGCTGGAAGCGCTGTTGCAGGGCGGCCTTGAGGAGGCCACGGAAGGTCGCTGTGTCGTCAACGAGCACAAATCGCAGGGTGGTGGCGAGGGACGACGGGGCGGACATGACAGCAGGAGCAGAGGGATGTCACCGCCCACTGCAAGACTAGCCTGCGTTGCGTAGTTCTACGCCATCGCGCGGGCGAGACTACCCCCTTGGCGGCAAGGGCAATCCCCACTATGTTTGTTCATCCCAACCCCTGCGCCCCCATGGGCGTCGACCCCGTGCCAATCCCGTTTTCCCGCTGTTCGCTTTGCCGCCATCCCGTCCCGGCCTCCTGAGGGCTTTTGCCCGGCCGAGAAGTCTGGTGCTTTTTTTGCCAAGCCTCTTCATTCATTTGCAATTTCCGACCACCAACCCCCAAACCGCATGAGTTCAGTCATCCCCACCCGCATCCGTTCAATGACCCGCCGGCTGGCGTTTTTCGCCGCCTGTTCTTCCCTGGTCCAGGCTCAGGTCGCCCCGCTGGCTCCCGCCACCCCGCCCCCGGCCGAGGAGCGGGTCACGCTCGAGAAGTTTACCGTCACCGGCTCGAACATTCGCCGGCTGGATCAGGAAAAGGTGCTGCCGGTCACCGTTTTCGACCGCGACAACATCGAGGCGCGTGACGCCTCGCAGGCCTCCGACCTCCTCACCGCCCTGCCGCAGGTCACCGGCCTACCCGGCAACGAGACCGCCACCCTCGGCGCCACCGCGCGCGGCGACAACGCCTCGGTCTCCCTGCGCGGCATCCCCTCCAGCAACACCCTCATTCTGCTCAACGGCCGCCGGCTCGCGCCGCATCCGATCAGCCAGGGCGAGGCGGGCGTGCCGACTCTGTCCACCAACGTCAACCAGCTGCCCAATCGCGGCCTCGACCGCGTCGAGGTCCTGCGCGACGGCGCCTCCTCCATCTACGGCACCGACGCCGTCGCGGGCGTGGTGAACTACATTACCCGTCCCAACTACAACGGCACCGAGCTGGCCCTGCGTTATGGCGTCACCGAGATCGGCGACGGCCAGGAACTCCGCGCCACGCTCACACACGGCTTCACCTTTGATGACGGCAAGGGCCACTTCATGATCGTTGCTGACCTGATGGACCGCCAGGCCATCTACGCCCGCGATCGCGCCTTCGCGGCCGAGGCCGACCTGAGCTACCGCGCCCCGGCTCCCTGGAACGTCTCCACGGACACGACCTTCAACTCACGCTCGGCCACCACCGAGTTCGGCAATTTCTCAACCGGCACGGTGAACTCGGGCGGCGTCTTCACCGCCGCCCGCCCCGCCGGCGTGCCGGCCTCCCTCGTCGCGACCTCGGGCACCTTTTTCCTCGTGCCGACGACCACCGGCGTCGGGTTCCAGACCACCACGCCCAGCCGCGCCGGCATCACCCAGACCTTCTACTGGAACAACAACGCCTACCGCGTCATCCAGCCCCAGTCCACTCGCGGCAACGTGTTCGCCAGCGCGACCTACGAGTTGCGGCCCAACCTAACCGCCTTCGGCGAATTCAGTGGCTACAAAGCCCGCTCGGTCACCTACCGCGAGCCCGACGGCATCACCGCCTCAACCGACGGCAACATCATCGTCCCGGTCACCAACCCGTGGAACCCGTTCGGCGACCGCTTCTGGTCCCCCACCGGCGCGTCCAATGCCGACGGCACCGCCCGCCTCACCGGCACGCCCTCCGCCGTCCGCATCACCAACAAGCGTCTGACCGACCTTGCGGGCCGCACCGCGACCGTCACCAACGACATCTACCGCGTCGTCGGCGGCGTGCGCGGCAAGCTCTTCGACACCTGGAACTGGGAGGCCGCCGTCCTGCAGACCGAGTCGCGCGTCACCGACAACGAGGCCGGCCCGAGCCGGAAAAGTCTTCTCATCAATGCCATCAATCAGACCAACCCGGCCACAGCCTTCAACCCCTTCACCCGCACCTTCGCGGTCCAGGGCGGCGCGCTCGTGGTCACCGGCGACTACGTGAATCCCGAGAGCGTGCAGTCAACTTTCCGCTCCAATTTCATCCGCCAAGGCCGCACCGAGCTCACCAGCGCCGACTTCCGGGCCTTCGGCGATGTGCTGCCCATCTGGGGCGGCAACACCATCGGCGCCGCCTTCGGTGGCGAGTTCCGCTACGAGGCCTATGACGATTCCCGCCCGCCCTTCGCCGGCCTGAACCCGCCGGATTCCGGACTCGATCCGGCCACGAACGACTTCCTCGGCTTCTCGCCCAACTCTGACACCCACGGCACCCGCCACGTCGCCGCCGCTTATGTCGAGACCGTCGTCCCGCTCGTCGGCAACAAGTTCAAGCTGCCGCTCGTCCAGTCGCTCGAGCTCTCCGCCTCGGCGCGCTTCGAGAGCTACACCGATTTCGGCGAGACCACCAAGCCCAAGCTCGGCCTCAACTGGAAGCCGCTGCCTTGGGTGATGGTGCGCGCCTCCTACAACCAGGGCTTCCATGCGCCCAACCTCGCCCAGCTCTTCACCGGCACCCTCATTCGCACTGTCACCGGCAGCGTCGACAGTTATCGTAGCGCCGTCACCGGTCTGGTGACCGACGGCGCCTCCAATCGTCGCAGCATCGCCTCCGGCAACCCGGATCTTCAGCCCGAGACCTCCACCGGCAAGTCCGCCGGTTTCGTGGTCGAGGTGCCGTTCGTCAAGGGCCTGTCGTTCTCCGCCGACTACTGGGAGATCCGGCAGAAGGACGTGATCGCCTCCTCCGGTTCCATCAACGATGACCGCGACGCGCTGATCGCCGCGACCCAGGCTGCGCTCGCCGCCGGCCAGACCATCGGCAGCATCGACCTCGGCTCCGGCACGTCCGCCTACCAGGGTGACGGCTCCGTCGTCCGCCTGCCCGTCACGCAGGCCGACCGCGATTTTTTTACCGCCTACAACGCGTCGCGCACGCCGGGCAATCAGCGCGCCGTGGTCGGCGGGATCGACATCCTCCGCACCACCTACTTCAACCGCGCTGAGCAGTTCGTGAACGGCTTCGACTTCGACGTCACCTACAAGTTCCCACGGATGGCCCTCGGCAACTTCACGGTGAACACCACCTGGACCTACCTGAACGACTTCCACACCTACAACTCCGCAGGCGCCGCGCGCAGCGACCTGCGCTGGTCCAACGCTGCCGGCGGCGCCACCCCCAAGTGGCGCGGCACGACCACGCTCACCTGGCGCCGCCAGCAGTGGTCCGCCGGCCTGTCGGCCTATTACACCGGCGACTACACTGACTCGGGCGCCACCACGACCCAGAGCATCTACGAGTCGCTCGGCTCGCCGGCCTACATCGTGCCCTTCGTCAACAACGGCGCCCAAACCTACCGGTTCCTCGTGGACGACACTATCAGCTACAATGCCTACGTCGGCTACCGCTTTCGCGCGAAGAACAAGTGGCTCGGGAACACCGCCGTGCGCGTCGGCGTCGTCAACCTGCTCGACGAGGAGCCGCCGCTGGCCAGCGACTCCCGCGGTTATGACCCCTCGGTTTACAACCTGATGGCCCGCGGCCGCACCTGGTCCCTGCAGCTCACGCGGCAGTTCTGAGCGGACCGGCGTTTCCTTCCGAGCGCGTGAACCCAACCCCCCCCGCCCCAACGGGCACCCCTCGCCAGAGGGGATTTTCGCTGGCGCGGGCGGGGTCGGCCCGCCGGGCAAAGCCCTCACCTTGAACCATCGCGAATCAACCGCCGCCGGGCCCCGGGTCCGCCCGCGGCTGCTGGCGGCCTGCCTCCTCGTCGTCCTGAGCGCGAGTCTCCTGGCTTCCCTGATCCAGCGTTCCTGGGGCCGCGTGCAGGTCACGGGCCTCACGATCCCGACGCAGAACGGGCAGTGGCTCGTGGCGGACCTCTTCCGGCCGCGGACGGCCACCGCCGAGCAGCCCGCCCCGCTGGTGGTGGTGGTGCCGGGCTTCCAGCGCTCGAAGGAGTCCCTGGCGAATATCTCCCTTGAACTGGCCCGGCGCGGGATCGTGGTCATCGCCATCGATCCCTACGCCCAAGGCGGCTCAAGTTCCTCGGCCAGCGCGCAGTCGGCGACCACCGAGGGCTACGGCCTTTTCGCCGTCGTGGATTATGCCGCGGCGACGGACAACCTGAACTACATCGACAAGGACCGGATCGGGGCCACGGGTCACTCGGCCGGCGGCAACGCCGCCCTCCAGGGCGCGAGTTATTTCGGGCGCGAGGCGACCCGGACGGGCCGGCCGGGCAAGCTCCACTCGGTCTTTGTCTCGGGTTACGTGCTTTCCCTCACGGACCGGGTCCTGCGGGGCGTCCGCTCCAACGTCGGGATCAGCTACGCGCTGTTCGACGAGGGGGCTTTCCGCAACGAACGGAAAAATGGCGACATGCGCCGCGCGCCCGAGGCCTTGCGGCTCGTCAATGCCGCGGCCGGCCCCGGCGCGGTCCCGCTGGAGGAGGTGGAGATCGGCCGCTATTACGGCGAGGCGGCGGCGAGGAACCTCCGCGTGGTGCACAACGAGCGGCTCATCCACCCGCTCCAGCCCTACAGCATCGAGGCGACCGCCAATCAGATCGAGTATTTCGAGAAGGTTTTCGGCCTCGCGACCCCGCTCTCCAGCCGCGACCAAATCTGGTATTGGAAGGAGTTGTGCACCCTGGCCTCGCTGGTGGCGGCCATGGTCGCGCTGGTGCCCCTGGCCGGACTGTTGTTGGCCCATCTGCCCTGTTTCCAAGGGCTCGTGCATGAGCTGCCGGCCCCGGCGGCTCCGCCGGCGGGGCGCGGCCGCTGGCTGTTCTGGGGGCTGCTCCTGACCGGGGCCGTCATCGCCTGCGTCTCTTATATTCCCCTGACCGAGCTCTCGCAGAAGCTTTTCGTGGCGGCTTCCGGCCGGGAGCAGACTTGGTTCTTCCCCCAGCGGATGAACAACGGCGTCATGCTCTGGGCGCTGTTCAACGGCCTCGTGGGCTTCCTGCTCTTCCGCCTGGGCCGCCGCGGCCCCGGCTCCGTCCCGTCGGGCGCGCAGACCTCCGCGCGCGAGCTGGCGCGGACCGCCCTGCTCGCCGTCTCCCTGACGACAGCGTTCTTCACCCTGCTCTTTGCGGTCTACTATTTCCTGCACGTTGATTTCCGCTTCGTCTTCCTCGGTGCGCGCTACTTCCAGCCCGCGCTCCTGCTTCTGCTGCCGGTCTACGCCCCGGTCTTCTTTGTCTTTTTCCTCTCCAATTCCCTCCGGGTGAACGGCCCGCTGCGCCTGGCGGGGCAGCCCGAGTGGCGGAGCCTCCTGCTGGCGGGGGTGGCCAATTCCCTGGGGCTCCTGCTTATTGTGATCGTGCAGTACGTCGCGTTCGCCGTCCGCGGTACCGTCCACTGGACCGACGGGTGGCTCTACATCAACCTGCTTTTCGGGGTGGTGCCGATGATGTTCGTCCTGCCCTATTTCAACCGCGCCTTCTTCCGGCTGACCGGCCGGATCTACCTCGGGCCGATGACCACCTGCCTCGTGTTTGTCATGATCCTGCTTTCCAACACCGTCTGCTACCTCCCCTTCTGATGCCTGAATTTTCCCGGGTTCGGGGCTTTGTCGCCGGGAACCGCCCGCCTGAATTTCAATTTAGGACTCCTTGCGGCTCGGTTCAGCCCGGCGAGCTCTAAGGCCAAGCCGCCCCATGAAACGTTTCATCCCCAATCTCTATGTCCAGGTCCTCCTGGCCATCATCGCCGGCGTGCTGCTCGGCTGGCAGAACCCCGCGCTGGGCGAGCAGCTGAAGCCGCTGGGCGACGCGTTCATCAAGCTCATCAAGATGCTGATCGGCCCGATCATCTTCACGACCGTCGTCGTGGGGATCGCCGGCCTGAGCGACATGAAAAAGGTCGGCCGGGTGGGGGTAAAGGCACTGATCTATTTCGAGGTCATCACCACCGTCGCGCTCGTCATCGGCCTGCTCGTGGTCAACTGGGTGCAGCCCGGCGCCGGCATCAACGCCGACCCGGCCACGCTCGATGCCAAGTCCATCGCACAATACACCTCCGCCGCCAGCCATGCCAGCACGGTGGACTTCCTGCTCAACATCATCCCCCACACCTTCGTCAGCGCCTTCGTGGGCGGCGACCTGCTCCAAGTGCTCCTGCTGGCGCTGCTCTTCGGCTTCGCCTTGGCGAAGTTCGGCGACCGCGGCCGGGCCGGTGCTCGAGCTCCTGCACGAGGTCGCGCAGGTGTTCTTCGGCATCGTCGGCTTCGTCACGAAGATCGCCCCGCTCGCCGCCTTTGGCGCCATGGCCTTCACCGTCGGCAAATACGGCCTCGGGTCGCTCCTCTCGCTGGGCAAGCTGATGGTCTGCGTCTATGCCACCTGCGCGTTGTTCGTGTTCGTCGTGCTCGGGCTCGTCGCCCGCATCCACGGCTTCAGCCTCTGGCGCCTGCTGGTCTTCATCAAGGAGGAGATCTTCATCGTCATCGGCACCTCGTCCTCGGAGAGCGTGCTCCCGCGCATGATGCAGCGCATGGAAGAGATCGGCTGCGCCAAGCCGATGGTCGGCATCGTCCTCCCGGCGGGTTATTCGTTCAATCTCGACGGCACCTGCATCTACCTGACCATGGCCGCGATCTTCGTGGCCCAGGCCACCAACACCGACCTGACGCTGGCGCAGGAACTCGGCATCCTCGCCGGGCTGCTCGTCACCTCCAAAGGCGCGGCCGGCGTCACCGGCAGCGGCTTCGTCACCCTCGCCGCCACGCTGGCCACGGTCGGCCACATTCCGGTCGCCGGCATCGCCCTGCTGCTCGGCGTCGACCGCTTCATGTCCGAGGCCCGCGCCGTCACCAACCTCTGCGGCAACGCCGTGGCCATGGTCGTCGTCGCCATGTGGGAGGGCGAGTTTGACCGCACGAAGGGCGCGCGGATCATGCTCAACCCGCCGCCTCCCCCTGTTTGGTCCGCGAAAAACACGACCCGTTGGCGCGATATATTTTGACCACGGATTGCCCGGATGAATACGGATCAAGGCCTGAGCTCCCATCTGGTCCATCCGGGTCTGTCGGTGTAATCCGTGGTTAAAAAACTCCCGTTTACGCTTTGGCCTGCTTTCTTCGATGAAATCAATTCTCACTCTGCTGGTCGGTCTTGTTGCTGCCTGTGTCCTTACGGCCGCGCCGCTGCCGGCCGGCGCCGGGATGCAGGAAATCGCCACCACCGGCGGCAGCATCAAGGTCTTCACCTACCGGCCGTCGCTTTATGTGGATGGGCCGCTGGTGCTCGTGTTCCACGGGGTCGGCCGCAATGCCGAGGACTACCGCAACTTCGCCATCGCCGTCGCCGAGCGCTTCAAGGTCATCGTCGCCGCGCCGCTCTTTGACCGCGAGCGTTTCCCGGTCGACGCCTACATCCGCGGCGGCCTGCTCAATCCGGATGGCACAGTGCGGCCCAAGGCACAATGGACCTACGCGCTCGTGCCGCAGCTGCTCGCCGCGCTGCGGATGGGCGAGGGGAAGCCCGACCTGCCGTATTACCTGCTCGGGCACTCGGCGGGCGGCCAGTTCCTGGCGCGCTTCGCCGCGTTTTATCCGACCGAGGCGCAGCGCATCGTGGCCGGCAATCCCGGCAGCCATCTCTTCCCGCGGCGCGACTGGGATTTCGGCTATGGCTTCGGCCAGCTGCCGGCGGCGATCAGCGACGACGCGGCCTTGCAACGCTACCTCGCGGCCCCGCTCACAATCTATCTCGGCACGGGCGATATCCTGACCGACACGTCGAACCTCGACCAGTCGGCCGAGGCGGAGCAACAGGGTCCGCACCGGCTGGCCCGCGGCCGCGCCGGCTTTGCGTTCGCGCAAAAGCTGGCCGCCGAGCGCGGCTGGACCTTCAACTGGCGCAAGGTCGAGACCCCCGGCATCGGCCACGATGGCGGTGCGATGTTCGCCGCGCCGGAGATGGGGGAGGCATTGATGGGTCCAGCTCGTTGAGCCGGACCCGGTTTATAGTTGAGAGCTGAGCGTTGAGAGAAGCCGAGGTTTGGTCTCTCAACCCTCAACTGAATCAATGCGATTCGTCGCGCCAATTCAGGATTTGATCACTGGCCCGTTGCCAACTCAGATATTTCCCCTTAGCGCATGGTTTCCTCCCCTATGAAACATCCCCACCTGACCCTCGCCGTGCTTGGCCTGACCGCCGCCGCGCTGCCGCCGCTCGCCGCGGCCGACTCCATGATCCCCCTGCAGTTCAGCCCGGCCACGATGGACCTGTCCATCGATCCCCGCGCGGACTTCAACGCCTACGCCAATGGCGGCTGGCTCAAGGCCACCGAGATACCGGCCGACAAGTCCCGCTGGGGTTCCTCCGACATGCTCGGCCAGAACAACTGGAACCGCATCCGCGGCATCCTGGAGGAGGCCGCCGCGCATCCCGGCGCCGCCGGCACCAATCTGCAGAAGATCGGTGATTTCTACGCCTCCGCGATGGATGAGGTGGCCATTGAGGCCGCCGGCCTCCAGCCCCTCGCCTCCGAACTGGCCCGCATCGCCGCGCTCAAGGATATCAACGAGCTGGCCCTCTATCTCGCGGACGCTCATTTCCACGGCGGCAGCGGCCTGTTTGGCGTTTTCCCCTACGCCGACCAGCGGAAGAATGACACCATGCAGCTGATTGCCGGCCAAGGCGGCCTCAGCCTCCCGACCAAGGACTACTACCTGGATGAGAAATACGCCAAATTTCTCCCGCTCTTCACCGCGCATGTGACCCGGATGTTCGAGCTTGCGGGCACCGCGCCCGAGCCGGCGGCGGCCGCCGCTGCCACCGTGCTGCGCCTCGAGACCGAGTTGGCGAAATTCTCCAAGTCCAACACCGAGCTGCGCGACCCGAGCGCCAACTACAACAAGATGACGATCGACGAGGCCGCCGCGCTCATGCCGGCCTTTCCCTTCAAGGCCTACCTGGCCGCCGTCGGCCTGCCCGCCACCGAGACCAGCCTCAATGTCGGTCAGCCGAAATTCTTCGAGGGCCTGAACCGGTTGCTCGCCAGCGAGCCGCTGGCCGGCTGGAAGACCTACCTCCACTGGAAGGCGCTCACCGGCGCCGCGCCGTATCTTTCCGCCGCCTTTGACCGGGAGAACTTCCGCTTCTTCGGCACCGAGCTGAACGGCACGCCCGCGCAGGAACCCCGCTGGCAGCGCGCCGCCCGTGTGCTCGACTCCAACATCGGCTTCGCCGTCGGCGAGGTTTACGTCGGCAAATACTTCCCGCCCGAGGTGAAGGGCCGGCTGGAGGCCATGATCCAGAACATGCGCGACGTGCTCCACGACCGCATCGTCGGCCTCGACTGGATGACAGAGCCGACCAAGCGGAAGGCGCTGGAAAAACTTCAGACCCTGCGCGTCTCGATCGGCTACCCGCCCAAATGGCGTGACTATTCCGCCCTCCGCATCACCCGCGACAGTTACTACGGCAACGTCCAAGCTTCCGCCGCCGCCGAATCGCGCCGCCAGATGGCCAAGTTCGGCCACCCCTTTGACAACACCGAGTGGTTGCGTGGTCCCCAGCAGGTCAACGCCTATTACCAGCCCTCCGCCAGCCAGCTCGTCTTCCTCGCGGGCATCCTGCAGGCGCCGTATTTCGACCCGGCCATGGATGATGCTGTCAACTATGGCGCCATCGTCGCCGTCATCGGCCACGAGATCTCCCACGCCTTCGACGACAAGGGCCGGCAATACGACGCTCGCGGCAACCTGGCCGACTGGTGGACGGAGGCGGACGCCGCCGCCTTCACTGCGCGCGCCCTGAAGCTGGTGCAGCAGTTCAACGGTTACTTGGCGCTGCCCGACCTCGCCATCAACGGCCAGCTGACCCTCGGCGAGAACATTGGCGACCTCGGCGGCGTCTCCATCGCCTACGAGGCGCTCCAGCGCTCGCTCAAGGGCCAGGAACGCCGGCTGATCGACGGTCTCACGCCGGAGCAACGGTTCTTCATTTCCTGGGCCCAGGTCTGGCGCACGAAGTTCCGCGACGATGCGCTGCGCCGGCAGGTCGCGGCCGGACCGCACTCGCCCGGGCAGTTCCGCGCCGTCGGCCCGATCGTGAACCTGCAGGAATTCTTCGACGCCTTCGGCATCAAGGAAGGCGACCCGATGTGGCGGAAGCCCGAGGACCGCGCGAAGATCTGGTAGGGCGCGGACTCTGTTCCGCGCCGCGGTTGGGCGAGATCGCAGACCCCGCCTTGCACGCAAACTTCGGATTTTAACCACCAATGGGTTCCGCCAATCGGCGTAACCTACAGGCACCCCTCCGACTGATCGTCGTCGGTCTAAGAAAAGGGCCCGCTAATCGCGGGCTCTTTTTCTTTATGTGGAGGGCCCAGCTCCAGCTGGGCCGGGGGGGAGGGGTTTTACGCCCCGATGCCTGCGATTAGCCGGCCCCAAAACTAATTCGCGGCGACAATTAGTCGCCGCAGCCTTGGTCCCGGCCCGGGCTTTTTTATTTTGCACGGCACGCTGCCTGCAGGCCTGATGGGTCACGCATGAGCAAAACGATCTGGACCAACCACGGCTTCCGCTCCGACGCCCTCGAATTATTCAAGGAGGGACTCGCCGCCGCCGGCCACCGGCTCGTTCATTCTCCCAAGTCCTCCGCCTCCGTGCTCGCGGCCGGCGCCTCCGACCCGTCGATGAACGAGGCCGACATCGCCTTCGGCCAGCCGGACGTCGGCGACTTGGTGCGCCTGTCGCGGCTGCGTTACGTGGCCCTGAGCACCGCCGGCTATACCCGCTACGACACGCCGGAATTCCGCGCCGCCATGACCGGACGCGGCACGCTCGTGACGAGCTCTTCGCAGGTTTTCGCCGATCCCTGCGCCCAGCAGATGCTCGCCGCCATGTTGGCGCTCGCCCGCAATCTGCCGGCCCAGCTCCGCAACCAGGACGGCCCGCGCGAATGGCGTTATCTGGAGGACCGCTTCACCGCCACCGTGCTGACGGGCCAGAGCGTGCTGCTCCTCGGTTTCGGCGCCATCGGCCGGCGCCTGGCCGAGTTGCTTGCGCCCTTTGGCGGGCCGGTGACCGCCTACCGCCGCACGCCGCGCGGCGACGAGGGCGTCAGAATCGTGACCGACGCCGGCCTGCCCGCCGCGCTCGCTGAAGCCGACCACGTCGTGAACCTCCTGCCGGATTCGCCGGTGACGAAACTGCTCATGAACCCGGAGCGCTTCGCCGCGATGAAACCCGGCGCGCGTTTCTACAATGTCGGCCGCGGCACCACGGTGGACCAGGACGCGCTCATCGCCGCGCTCAAGTCCGGCCACATCAACGCCGCCTACCTCGACGTGATGGAGCCCGAGCCACTGCCACCCGCGCACCCGCTGTGGTCGGCGCCGAATTGTTTCATCACCTGCCACCTCGGCGGCGGCACCGGCGACCAGGACGTGAAGCTCGTCCGGCAGTTTTTGGAAAACCTGCGCCGTTTCCAGGGCGGCGAGCCGCTCGTGGACCGGATCATGTGAGGCGATATCCCCGACACCCCCGGCGCTGCGCGCCATCCCTCTTGATAGAGGGGATTCTATTCACGCAGGCAAAAATCCCCTCTGGAGAGGGGTGCCCGCAGGGCGGGGTGTGTTTCGGCAGGTCACTGCTTGTAGATCGTGCCGGCATTCATGACGAAGGTGACGTTCGTCATGAGCTTGATGTCGGCAAGGGGATCGCCAGGGGAATTGCCCCAAACGAGAAGGCGGACTTGACTCCGCAGGTTGCGGGGCAATTTTACCACCATGACAATGCTTGAACTCAAGCAACAGGTTTCGCGACTCTCCGCGCGCGAGCGGCGTGAACTCAACGCCTATCTGATCCGGTTGAGGCACGAGCGGCCGGAATGGCGGCGCATGATCAGCAAGCGCATGCGTGACATGGACCAGGGCAAGAAAGTTTCCGTGGCCCAACTCCGGCAACAGCTCGGCCATGGCTAGCCGGGCGTCTTACGTCCTGTATTTTGCAGTCGAGGCGGCTGAGTTTCTCGCCCAATTGTCCAAGTCCCGCCAACGCCGCGCCCTGCGGCTGGCACAAACCCTGGCGGCCAATCCATTCGTGCGCAGCGACTATGCGGTCGTGGATGAATCCGGGCGCGAGCAGGAGCATCTGCTGATCGAGGGGTTCGTCTATACCTACTGGTTGGATCACGCCGTGCGCGAGTTGCGTATCACGGACATCGAAGACGCCTCGTGAACCAATCTGGGCGCAGCAAGACTGCGCCCCTGCGTGGCGAACTGACTACTGCTTGTAGATCGTGCCGGCTTTCATGACGAAGGTGACGTTCGTCATGAGCTTGATGTCGGCGAGGGGGATCGCCGGGGACGGCGACGAGGTCGGCGATCTTGCCGGACTCGACCGTGCCGAGGTCCTTCTCGGCGTCGACCAGCTTGGCGGCTTCGAGCGTGGCGGACTGGATGGCCTTCATCGGGGGCATACCGGCCTCGACCATGTAGATGAATTCCTTGGCGTTGTCGCCGTGCGGGGCGACGCCCTGGTCAGGGCCGAAGGCGATCTTCACTCCGGCGGCGTAGGCGCGCGGGCCGTCGACCCAGCCCTTGGCGATGGCGTCGCGGAGCGCGAGGTTGAGCTTGTCGCTGGCGCCGCAGTCGCGGACGGTCGTGAAGCCCGCGAGAAGCGTGCGCTTCGCGTAGACGGTGTCGCCCGTGGCCGGCGCGATGTAGCCATCGGCGATCCCGGTGATGCGATCACCGTCCACGGTGATTGTTACATGCTTGCGCAAGGTATCGGCGCGGCCGTCGATGAGCGAACCGGCGTGGACGAGCGTCTTGGCGGGAGCGAGGGTGGCCGCAAGCAGGGCGGCACCGGTGACGAGGCGGCGGCAGGGGAGGCGCATGGGCGATTTCTGGCCGGGCGCCCCGGCGCGCGCAACCGCCAACGGGCCAGAGGGGTATGACGATTCGTCTCAAGGGGATGCCGGTTGGTCGACAATCCGCATGATTTCCTGGAATAACCCCCGGGTCCGGTGCTCCAATCCCGCAACAGCCAATTGGCTGCGAACCTCTCGTCACTCCGGCGGGAGAAACCCAAAACCAAAATCCAGTATCACATGAACAAGTCCTCCAAGACCATCATCACGGCCGCGGCGATCGCGGGCCTCTACCTCGGCGCCCTCGCGGCCAAATCCTACGGCGCCGATGCCGGCTCGACCGCTCCCTCCACCGAAAAGAGCAAGGACAGCTGTAAAGGCAAAGACGGCTGCAACGGCAAGAAGGACGCCAAGGCCAGCTGCAAGGGCCACAACGACTGCAAAGGCAAGGGCGGCTGCAAGACCTCCGACAACGGCTGCAAGGGCAAGAACTCGTGCAAGGGCAAGGGCGGCTGCGCCGGCGACATGGGGGACAAGAAGGCCGAGAAGAAGGACGAGCCGAAGCAAGGCTGAGTCCGGATCTGACTCATTTCTCGGGAGATCAGGCTGACACCCGGTCTCCCTTCGTCTTATGGAGGTCGGGGTTTATCCCCGACGAGCTGAGGTTGATGTCGGGCGTAAAGCCCGACCTACAACACCGAATTTCCATCGACCTCCCGGTCGGCTTATTTTTTAACCACTAATGGCCACTGATGTGACACTAATCCGGATTAGTGGGAGATCAGTGTGGATTAGTGGTGATCAGGTTTGATCTGCCATGCCCGCCAACAAATTCAACGGCTTCACCGACTACGGCATCGGCATCGGTCTGCGCATCCCGCACTACGACCATATTCTGAGCCGGAAGCCCACGGTCGACTGGTTTGAGATCATCTCGGAGAATTTCATGGTCGATGGTGGTCGCCCGCTCGAGGTGCTTGACGAGATCCTCGCGCAATACCGTGTCGTGCAGCACGGGGTGGCCATGTATTTCGGCGCCGCCGATGGCCCGAATAAGGAACATCTCCGCCGCCTGAAGACGCTCACGAAGCGCACCAAGACCCCGTGGCTCTCCGACCACCTTTGCTGGGGCAGCGTCGACGGCACCTATTCGCACGACCTGCTGCCGATGCCTTACACCGTCGCGGCCGCCAAACAGACCGCCGCGAATATCCGCCGGGTGCGCGACTACCTGGAAATTCCGATCGCCGTGGAGAATGTCAGTTCCTACACCGAGTTCCACGTCTCCGAAATGACCGAGTGGGAGTTCCTCACCGAGGTCGTCGAGCGCGCCGACTGCGGAATCCTCCTCGACGTGAACAACATCTACGTCTCGGCGCAGAACCACGGGTTCAATCCCTACGATTACCTCGACCACGTGCCGCACCACCGCGTCGCGCAGATGCACATCGCGGGGCACACGAAGTTCGAGAAATACATCCTCGATACGCACGACCACCCGGTCCTCGACCCGGTCTGGAAACTTTACGCCCACGCCACGAAATTATGCGGCGTCACCGCCACACTCCTCGAGTGGGACGACAAGATCCCCTCGTTCGACGAGGTTCACGACGAAGCCCTGAAGGCCAATGAATACATCGCCCAAGCCCGCGCGGCCAAAATCCCCGCGCCGCGCGAAGCCGTTCGCTCCCGCGCGCGTTGATTCGACGGCGGACCTCGCCGACCTGCAGCGCGCCATGTGGCGCGTGGTCTCGCGGCCGTTGACGAACGACAGCCGCATGCAGCCGCGCTGGACCGACGGGCGGGCCACGAGCGCCGTGGCTGCGACGATCGCCAAGCCCAATGACCGGCTCACCTCCTTCGAGCGCCTCGAGATCTACAACCGCATGTATTGGTTCCGTGTGCTTGACAGCCTCTATGAGGATTGTCCCGGCCTGCGCGCCGTGCTCGGCGATACGAAGTTCATCGCCCTCGCCGAGGCTTACCTCGTCAAATACCCGTCCGGTTCCTTCACGCTCCGCAACCTGCCGGGCCGGCTGGCACAATTCATCCGTGAGGTGCCACGCTTCACGCGGCCGCACACGGCGCTGTGCCACGATCTCGCGCGCTTCGAGTGGGCCCGCGTCGAGGTGTTCGATACCGCATCGCAGCCGGTCTTCACCGCCAACGACCTGTTGGACGTGCCGGCGGCCAAACAGGGCCGGCTGAAGCTCGCCCTCCAGCCGTATCTGCAGCTGCTGCGGCTGGATTACCCGGTGGACGATTTCGTCCTCGCGGTGAAGCAGCGCGAGGCGCAGCTCCTGCGTGGCGACGCCAGCAACGCGCCGACCGAACTGCGCCGGCGGAAAGCTGGCAAGGCGAAGCGGCCCGCCCGCGCCCGCACCCACGTCGCCGTGCACCGCCTTGACGGGCAGATTTATTTCAAGCGCCTCGAGCCGGCGGCCTACCGGATCCTCCTCGCCCTGCGCGGCGGGGCGACCCTCCAGCAGGCTCTGGTGACCGGCATCCCGCGGGCGAAGAATTCGCACGCCGACTGGGCGGCCAGGGTTCAGGGCTGGTTCCGCAACTGGATGGAACTCGGGTGGCTGTGCAAAAGGTGACAGGGCGGTTCTTGGGAGAGCCCAGCTCCAGCTGGGCCGCGGCCGCTCTGGAGATCGGTCTTCCACGATTTCCGGAATAATCATCGTGGCCACTTCTCCCATCTCCATGCAACTCCGTGCGCTGCTAGCCAAGTTCGATGCCGTCGCCGCCTCGCTCCAATCACCGCTCTTGCTGGTCATCCGCCTCTACTGGGGCGTGTCCTTCGCCCAGACGGGCTGGGGCAAGCTCATGAACCTCGACCGCACCGCGGGATTCTTTGAGTCGCTCAACATTCCGCTGCCAAAGCTGAATGCCATCATGGCCGGCGCCACCGAGTGTGGCGGCGGCGTGCTGCTGGCGCTCGGGCTGTTCGCGCGGCCGGCCGCGGTGCCGCTGGTCTTCACCATGCTGGTGGCCTACGGCACGGCGGACAAGGAGGCGCTCCTGGCCATCACCAGCGACCCGGAGAAGTTTCTCGGTGCCGCGCCGTTCCTGTTCCTGCTGGCCTCGCTGCTGGTGCTCGCCTTCGGTCCGGGCCGGCTGTCGCTGGATCACCTGCTCGCGCGGAAGTCTGCGGCACCGTGAGAGGTGGAGCGCGCTGACCTCAGCGCGCTTTCAGGATGTCCGTTCGCAAACCAACGCGCTGGGGTCAGCGCGTTCCACCCTCAGCCCGCCGCCGGCGGATTGCAGAGATCCTCGTAGGCGTAAAGCAGGGCGCCGACCGCGAGTGGGATCGTGAAGATCACGCCAACGATCAGGCCGATGAGGCCGAGCATCGCGAGGATACCGCCGAGCAGTATGGTGAAGAATACCCGGAACCACTGCTTGGTGATGACCCGCCGGCTCACCTCCATCGCGGTCCACGGACTCAGGCCCTGGTCGATCACCAGCGCAAAGGTGAAGACCCAGCTGATCGATAGGTAGATGATGGGCAGCACGCACACGAAAATGCCCAGAAAGAGCAGCGGGTTGGGCTGACCCTGCTGGCCGGCCATCATCATGATGACCACCCACGGCGCGATCAGCACGCCCAGGGCGGCCATGGTGAGCACCACGGTGAGCACCGACGCCAGCGCGAGCGGGCCGAAGGCCTTGGAGAAACCAGCAAAGGCGTCGCCGAACTCGCGCGGCTCGCCACGCATCTTGCCGAGGTAGTAGTAATAGAGCCCGCCGTAGAAGACGCCGCTGAGCACGATGTTGACGATCGCGCCCAGGATCGGGACCGCGCCGAGAATGGCCGTGACGAGGAACACCACAAAGGTCACGCCCACGAGGGGCAGGAGGTTGGCCTTCCACAGGTCGAAGCTGCGGCTCAGGCAGCCGAAGATATCCAGTGGCGCGGCGCGGGCGATGAGCTCGGCGGCATAGGCCTTGGCCTCGACGGGGCCGGCCGGCTGGACCGGGGCGGCCGAGGGAGCGGCGGCGGCATCAGGTGCCGCGGTGGCCGCGGGCGGGGCGCTGAACTCGGCGAATTCGCCGAGCGTCTTCCATACGCCCTCGTCCACGAGCTTGGCCTTGGTCGTGAGGTTGGCGCGACCCCCGTTGATCCATTCATGGATCTTGGCGGCCGTCACCGGCCCGTATTCTTTCCCATCTGCTCCCAGAATGGTAAACATAGTGGTCGCAGCATGGCGCGGCCCGGTGAGAGGTCAACGCTGGGGGTGGGGGATAATCATTCTCATTCTCTTATTCCTTTTCGTTCTCGGGACAAAATCGAGAAGGATGAGGAGAACGAGCCGGAGAACGATTTAGGCGCTCACTCGTCTCCTGACTTCTCGTGCACGCGCCGGCGGAGCTGCTTCGTGAGTTTCTTCATTTGCGTCTTGTGCTGCTGCGCGGCGGGGCGGTCCACGCGGCGCACCTCGTGGGCGGTGGCGCGCAGCATGCGCAGGTAGCTTTGCCAGCGGGCCGGCTCGAGCGAGCCGTTGGCGAGCGCGGCCGTCACGGCGCAGCCGGGTTCGACGGTGTGGGTGCAGTCGCGGAATTTGCAGCGGCCGGCCACGGCGGCCACGTCGTCGAAGGCCGCGGCCAGGCCAGCGCCCGCCTCCCAGGGCTGGATCTCGCGCATGCCGGGGGTGTCGATGATGATCACGCCGTCGGGGGTGACGAGCAGCTCGCGCTGCGTCGTGGTGTGGCGGCCCTTGTGGTCGGCCTCGCGGACCTCCTGGGTGAACTGCACCTGGTCGCCCATCAGTCGGTTGATGAGGGTGGACTTGCCGACGCCGGAGGAGCCGAGCAGGGCGATGGTCTGCCCCGGCTGGAGCCACGGCGCGAGGGCCTTGAGGCCGCGGCGGGTTTTGGCGCTGATGACGAAAACCGGGATCGCGGGCGCGACCTGGGTAATCTCGCGGGGAATCTCCTCGGTGTCGGCCTCCCCGGCGAGGTCGGCTTTGTTGAGCAGCACGACCGGCTGCGCGCCGCTGGCGTAGGCGGCGGCGAGGTAGCGCTCGAGGCGGTGGAGGTGATGGTTGCCGTCGAGCGAGCTGACGAGGAAGACGGTGTCCACGTTGGCTGCCACGATCTGCTCAAGCACCTCCTCGCCGGCGGCCCGGCGGGAGAATCTGGTCCGGCGCGGCAGCACGGCTTGGATGGCGACGCGGGTGGGGTCGCCCGGTTGCGGCATCACGGCGACCCAGTCACCGATGGCGGGGTAGTTGGCCGGGGCCTTGGCCGAGTGGATGAATTTACCGCTGCACTCCCCCAGGCGGGCGCCGGCCTCGCCGGTCACCTCGCAATAGCCCTTCAATTCGAGGGTTACCCGCGCCGGCTCGCAACCCTCGGCCGCATAAGGGGCAAAGGCTTGGGCCAGGGAGTCGTTCCAACCGAGGGCGGCGAGGGTCACGGGGCCATGGTTGCCTGCGGGCGGCCTGCGGTGCAACGCCTCGTTTTGGTCGGGGGTGTCGTCAGGGACAGAACGGGGTTTCAGGGATTTCCCTAGGCTTTCAGGCTTTCGTGCCGGATGCCCTAAATGCAGAATTAATTCATTGCCTTGCCTCCACGATGGGAAATCTACTTAGTGGTCCTCTAGTGCATTGTATTAACCTTACAACGTACCCGGGTTTTCAGACGATCTGCTGAAATAAGCCGCTGGGTTCCCCCGTTTTCCCTTAATCCCGAACCGGTCATGTCAACAAAACTGAAGCTACTCGCCACCCTTCTCGCGCTCGGCGTCGCCCACGCCTTTGCCCAAAACACCGCCCCGGCCAAGACCATGGTGCAGACCAAATCCTCCGAGAAGGACGGTCGTACCACCACGGAGCGCACCTTCACCACCACGGTGACGGAAGTCGCGGAAAAACCGGCCGGGGTCACGGTCGCGATCTTCACCGCCAACCGGGCCGGCGATGTCGGCAACGGTCAGCTCGGCGCGCTCGAGGATTACATCACCGGCAAGGTCACCGAGCTGAATGTGCGCGTGATCAGCGGCGAGACCGCGCTCAAAGCCGTGGCCGGCATGGACCCCGGCGCCCAAGCCAACGCGCTCGACGCCCAGATGGCTGACAGCACCTCCGCCGTCCGCCTCGCCCAGGCCCTCGGCGCCACCCACCTCCTGCAGGTCACGATCACCGGCTTCGATTCCAATAAGCAGACCATCGACGCCTACGGCGTGAAGACCATCAATGACGAGCGCACCGCGCGCGTTACCTACAAGATCCTCGACGGCAACACCGGCGCCAGCCTCGCGGCCGACACCGTGCGCGCCACCAAGACCGTCCAGCAGAGCAGCGGCGGGCTGGCCGACGCCCGTTCCGACATCCTCAACGACCTCCTCGCCGAGGCCGCCGGCAAAGTTGCCACCAGCCTCAAGCGCCAGCTCGACCGCGGCCGCATCACCACCTCGGAGGGCCAGGGCAACGTCACTGTCAACTTCACCACCGAGCTCGCCGATCTCTACATCCCCGACGTCCGGATCGACAAGGACAACACCGTCCGCCTCTCGGAGGACAAGCTCAAGGTCTCCGCCGCCGCCACCATCGAGGTCGACGGGTTCGCGGTCGGCACCGCTCCGGGCAAGCTCACGGTCAAGGCCGGCCTGCACAAGCTCCGCGTCGTCCGCGAGGGCTACAAGCCCTGGGAGCGCACGGTCAACTTCACGAACGGCCAGACGCTCAACGTCGGGCTCGAGATGAGCGAGGCCGGCTACGCCCGCTGGAAGGAGTCCACGGCCTTCATCAACGACCTCAAGAACGGCGCCAAGCTGACCGACGCCCAGGTCAAGGTCCTCGAGGGCCAGGCGAAGATGTTCGAAAACAGCGGCTTCAAGGTGAACACCAAGGAAGGCATCACGATCAACGCCGGCCCGACCCGCTCCCTGTTCGGCTGGTAACCCGTCCTTCACCTCCAACCTTTAGCCACCCACCGCCATGAAATCCGGCCGCATCCTCCTCTCCCTGCTCACCGCCCTCGTCCTGCTCGCGCCCGCCACCCGCGCCCAGGAGTCCACCGGCAAGAAGAAACTCGCCATCACCAAGATGGTTGCCACGCCCTCGCTGGCCGCCCGCATGCAGAAGCAGGGCGTCGGGCTCTCGCTCGATTCCGTCATCGAGGCCCTCGACTCGCAGGTCTATGATCGCGTGCTCAACACCCGCCGCTTCGAGATCCTCGAGCGCTCCGACGCCGACGCCCTCGCCACCGAGGCCGCCGCCTCCGGCGGCGCCTTCGCCTTCAACAAGGCCGACTATGTCATGACCGTCCGCGTGGACTCGTTCAACGACCGCATGGAGGAGCGTCGCCTCGCCTCCCTCGGCAAGACCGTCCGCGCCCGCGTCATCGAGCTCTCCGCCGTCGCCAAGATCACCGAGGTTGCCACCCAGCGTGCCGTCGCCAGCGCCAACTTCAAGGTCTCCAAGCGCGATTCCGAGAACCGCTCGGAAAACACCACCGTCCGCGTCGGCGAGGCCTCCGACGACCTCATGATCCAAGCCGTCAGCGAGATCGCCCAGAAGATCGCCGTCCGCGCCGCCGACGTCGTCTCCCCCGCGCGCATCATCGGCAAGCGCGATCGCATCGTGACGATCAACCGCAACGACCAGTCCGGCATCGAGGTCGGCCAGACCTGGGAGGTCTACATGCTTGGCGACGAACTCGTCGACCCCGACACCGGCGAGAAGAGCCGCGAGGAGGTCCTCGTCGGCAAGGTCAAGGTCTCCCGCGTCACCCCGCAGAATTCCCAAGCCGAGATCATCGAGGACACCGGCATCGACCGCGGCGCCGTCGTCCGCCTCATGGAAGGAGAGGACGAGTCGTAAGATCCCGCGGCCGTCCTTTCGCTTTAGTCACTCCCGTCACCCCTAGTTTTACCATGCACACACCCACATCGCACCTCCGGGGCCTCCGGCTGGGTCAGGTTGCCGGCGCCCTCGCGCTGGCCCTGCTCACCGGCTGCGCCACCTACGAACAGCAGACGCAACAGTTCACTGATTCGACCAAGACCGGTAGCTTTGCCTCCGCGGTCATCCAGATCGACCAGCAGGCCGCCAAGAGCGCCGGCAGCAAGGACGAGCTGGTATTCCGCCTCGAGCAGGGCGCCACGCTGCTGACCGCGGCCATGGCCGACCCGACGATGGTGCCGGACATCCGGCCCGCGCCCGTCGCCCCGAAGAAGGGCGAGGCTCCGTCGCCGCCGCTGCCTGAGCCCACCGCGGCCGAGGTGCACAAGCATTACTTCACCCGTTCCGTTGCCGCCTTCGATGCCGCCGAGGCCAAGGTCAACGCCTGGGAAGAGCAAGCCAAGGTCAAGGTCGGCGCCGAAGTCGGTGCCGCGATGACCAATCAGGCCAACCTGCCGTATCGCGGTCGCGCCTACGACAAGGTGATGATGAACACCTACAAGGCCGTCGGCTATCTCGCCCTCGGCGACAAGGACAAGGCCCGCGTCGAGCTCAACCGCTCGCTCCAGCGTCAGCGCGACGCCGTCGCCGCCAACGAGAAGCGCATCCTCTCCGCCCAGGAAGAGGCCGAACTCTCCCGCACCGGCCAGCTGAAGGATGAGAAGGGCAAGTCCGCCGCCTACGATCCGGACATGGCACGTAACGACGCGCGCACCGGCCCCGCCCTGCAGGCCGCCCTCGACGCCTCGCTCGCGCCGATGAAGCCCTACGGCGACTACGTGAATCCCTTCTCCGTGTTCCTCGACGGCCTGTTCTTCACCGTGCTCGGCGAAGGCGGCTCCGATCTGGAGCGCGGCCGCAAGTCCTTCGAGCGTGTCGCCTCGATGGTCCCCGAGAACCCCTTCATCCGCGCCGATCTCGATGCCGCCGCCAGCGCCGCCGAGGGCAAGGCCCCCGAGGGTATCACCTACGTGATCTTCGAGACCGGCACCGCCGCCGCCCGCGACCAGGTCCGCGTCGACATCCCGACCTTCCTCGTGAGCAGCCGCACGCCCTATGTCGGCGCGGCCTTCCCGAAGCTGAAGTTCAACGAATCCTACATCCCGAGCCTGAGCGTCAAGGCCGGCGAACAGACGGTCAACACCGCTACGGTCGCCAGCATGGACAGCGTCATCGCCAACGACTTCAAGAACGAGTGGCCGGCCATCGTCACCAAGACGATGATCACCACCGCCACCAAGGCCATCATTGCGGCCGTGGTGCAGAAGGCCGCCGAGGACCGCGGCGGCATGTGGGCCGGCCTCGCCGCCGGTCTGATCATGGGCGGCATCAACTCCGCCACCAACATCGCCGACACCCGCACCTGGACCTCGCTCCCCAAGGAGTTCCAGTATGCCCGTCTCGCCACGCCGGAGAGCCGCGAGATCACCATCGACGCCGGCGGCGTGCAAAAGACCGTTGCCCTGGCCCCCGGCTCGGTCAACGTCGTCTACGTCAAGTCGGCGTCGCCCACCGCGCCGCTGCTCGTCTCCTCCTTCGTGCTCAAGTAAATGAAAACTCCCTCCTGCCTCCGCCTCGGCGGAGCCCTCGCGGTCACGACCCTGGCGCTGCTCCTCGGCGGCTGCCAGAACGTCAACACCTACGAGAACGCCGAGTCCCGCGCCACGCCGACCTATGTCGCCGACAAGCGCGTCGTCACCGACAACACCCTGGCCGGCACGGTCCGGGTGGTGTCGATCAACCAGGCCACCGTCTCGGGCAACCTGCTCAAGATCCAGGCCACGGTCGAGAACCTCAAGAGCTCCGTGCGCACGGTAAACTACAAGTTCGAGTGGGTGGACCTGGACGGCATGGCCGTCAACTCCCCCAACGAAGTCTGGAAGAGCCTCACGCTGCAGGGCCGCGAGACCACCACCATCTCCACCGTCGCCATCACCCCGAAGGCCGCGGATTTCCGGCTCAAGTTCCGCGAGTAACCCTCACCCACCATGAAACTGACCGCTCCTTCCAAGCTCGCCACCGTACTGGCCGTCGGCTCGCTGCTGATGCTCACCGGCTGCGAATCCCCGACCGAAACCCGCACCGTTGATGCCAAGGGCCCCGAGGTCATCAACACGGCGGCCATCAACACCCAGGACTGGGCCAACGCGTCCGACCAGTTGCTGGCCTCGCTGCTCTCCAGCGAAGCCCTCAACAACGCGCCGCGCACGCCCGCCATCCTCGCGGTGGACCGCATCATCAACAACACGCAGCTCATGGTCGACACCGACCTGCTGATCAAAAAGATCCGCGTCGGCCTCACCCAGACCGGCAAGATCGCCGTCACCAACACGCTGGGCCTAGGCGAGCGCGCCGTCGTCGCCAGCGAGGCGGCCGAGCTCGAGGAGATGCAGAGCGGCAAGAAGGCCAAGACCCTCGTGCCGGACTTCACGCTCTACGGGAAGCTCATCCAGCAGACCGACCGCAACAGCAAGCTGACGCAGAACACCTACTCGTTCCAGATGTCGCTGGTGCAGGTGAAGACCGGCCTGACGGTCTGGGAAGACGAGAAGCAGATCACGAAGCAGACGAAGGCGAAGCCCGCCCTCGGCTGGTAAGCGACTCGCGCAATCTTCAAAAACAAAACGCACCCGGCCACGGGTGCGTTTTTTCTTGGCGGGCGCGTGCGGCGCCGGGTGATCAGCCCCTCGGCTTGGAAAATTTATTGGTGCTCTGGCTGCCCTTGCTTTGGTGGGTGTTGCGGTTTTCCACCACCTTGTGTTGGCGTTCGTTATACCAGCTCATCTGGTCGATGGTCAGGCCGTCCGGCACGTCATGCGCGGCGGGCGCCTTCGAGAGCAGGATGCGCTTGGCCGCGCCATTGACCCGGACATAAATATAGGGGTCGTCGTCGTCCCGGCTCTCGTCAGTCGGATCGAACCAATAACCGTCGTGCATGACGATCTCGGTTTTTTTGGGTTCAGGCTTCGCCGGTGGCTCCTTGGTGACCGGCTTGGTCTTCGGTTTTTCCTCGGTGCCAGGGACCAGCTTGCCTTTCAGGCCTTCCGGGTCGGCATCACCGTTGCCCGTGAACGTGGGTTCTGGTTTGGCGGGCTTGGCCTCCTCTTCGGCATCCTCCTCGGTCGTTTTCGCATCGGGAATATCCTGGATCAGCGAGCTTTTGAGCGGGTAACCGCCGGCGGCCAGCAGCTTGTAACGCCACGTGACCTCATCGCCCTTGTCATCCATGTCCGTGGTTCCGGGCGGCTTGGCCAGGGCATCCTTGAAGGCGTCCTTGATCATCTTCCAGATATCATCACTCCATTCGGGCGCCCGGCGGAGAATGAGTGTCCCGCGGTAAACGGTGACCTTCTCCGCAGGCTTTTTCTCGGCCGCCGGCTCTTCTTCCATCTTTTCCTGTGCCTCGACGATCTCTTCCTCGATTTTTTCGATTTCCTCGATGGTCGGCGGCGGGCCTTTGTCGGGGTCGGCGGCGGCCGGTTCCGGTGCGGCCGGGCTGACGTAGCTGCCCGTCGGGCGGGCTTGGAACTTGTTGCGGCTTTGCGGCCGCATGCCGATCAGACGTTCAAGCAGTTCGTTCAGCTCCGCCAGGCGCTGCGCTGCCTCGCGGGCCCAGCGTTCCTCGAACGCCCTCCGCCGTTCGATGGCGCGGCGCCGCGATTCCCGCATCCTTTCCCAATCGACGCCGGGCCTGCCCTTGTCGGCTTTGGGCGGGCCGATGCCCGTGGGCGGTCCGCCCGGGCCGCCGGGAAGCACGCCGGCATGGATCAGGGCCTGGTAGGTTTGTTCGACGAGATTAAGCATCTGCCACTTCAGCATGATCAGGGCCTTGACGTTGGGATGCTCCAGCAAATCCCCCACCAAGGGCTGGTTACCCTCCACCGCCTGAATGATGCCCTCGGGATAGCTCATGGTCTGGCGGATGATCGTCTTCATCGCCTCGTATTGGGTGGTCCTCATCTGGTCGAGTTGCAGCTGTACCAACTCGGCCCACCGCGATGGTGGCTCCCCCCACGCTTTCAGTTTGGGGATGAGGGTGGTCACCAGGTCATCATGCAGGATCTTATTCCGGGCCGATTGCAGGTCGGCCTGTGGATAATCATAGAGATCGTTTTCCAAGTAGGCCAGGGTGCGCTGGAAGCCCGGTGGGCGCGCGCGATTTGGGTCCCAAGGTGTGCCGAACGCCAAGGCCGGCAGGATTCCGATCAGACAACCAAGGAGCAGGGGGGCGAACGGCTTCAATTTCATCGACGGGGTGGGGTGACTGTTTCTAGGAAAGAATGCCGCGCGGTGGACGGATCGTCAGTTTTTGCGGCCAGAAAAAACGCCTCCGGGGTTCGGAGGCGTTTTGGTTGAAAGATTTTCGGGCTGCACTGCGTTGCCCGGCCGGTCACTTGGTGTCCGCGATCGGCCGGCCGTTCGCGTCGACCTCGATTTCGACCGGCACCTTGATGATGCGGCCGTCGGAGGTCTTCTCCTCGCGCCAGGTGCGAATGACGCGGCGCTCGTTGGTGAAGGCGGACTTGGTTGCCGCCGAGGCGCCCTCGACGACGCCGACCCCGAGGCCGACGACGTTGCTGCTGACGGCGCCCGCGACCGTGCCCACGGCGTTGCCGATTTCGGCTCCGGGCTGGGCGCTGGTGACCCGGGCATCCGGGGGCGTGGTGCAGCCGGTCAGGACGGCGGCCGCGACGAAAAGAACGGGAGTGAAGAGGCGGGTTTTCATGGGAAAATTAACTGGCAGAAAGCTAGCGGTTGGCCGGCCGGGTCGCAACCCTGGAATTGGCCTGTCAGGCGGGGAGAACCTTGCGGAGGGCAGCATCGGGATGAGGCCGGTAAAACAGTGCCGTGCGGCCCACCGCGCCCACGCACAGACACGGGGTTTCCGCGGCCATTCTTTCACACAAAGCGGCGCGTTCATCGCGGTCCGCCGCCTCGAAGCGCACCTTCACCAGTTCGCGGGTGTCGAGCTGGCGGTTGAGCTCGATGAAGAGCGCCGGCGTGGGCCCTTGGCGGCCGATCCGAAGCGAGTCGCTGAGCACCTGGCCGAGGCCGCGCAGTTTCGTTTTCTGCGCGCCGGTGAGAAGGGGGAGTTCGTTCATGGTTGGAAAGTGTCCGGCGGCAGTTCGCGCCATTGACCGGCAGGCAGGTCCCCTAGTTCCAAATGACCGAAACGCGCGCGGTGCAGTGTCAGCACCTCGGCGCTCTGGCTGGCGAACATGCGCCGCACCTGGTGATAGCGGCCCTCGGTCAGCGTCAGCTCGGCCTCGCGGGATGAAATGATCTTCAAGTCCGCCGGCGCGCAGGGCGCCTGCTCGTCCTTCAGCAGGAGCGTGCCGCCGGCGAAGAGCGGGACCAACGCCGGCGCCAGATCGGCGTTCACGGTGGCGCGGTAGACCTTCGGGACCTTGTGCTTCGGCGAGGTGAGCCGGTGCACGAGTTCGCTTTGGTCGGTGAGCAGCAGCAGGCCGCTGGTGTCTTTGTCGAGCCGGCCGATGCTGGTGACCTGCGGGTTGCGCGCGCGCCAGCGGGGTGGCAGCAGCGAATAGACGGTCGGGCCCTCGCGCTCGTCGTGTGAGCAGACCAGCCCGACGGGCTTGTGCACCAGGAGCAGCAGGCCGGCGGGATGGTCGAGCGGCTCGCCGTCCACCCGGACGTCCGTCGGGTCGGCCTTGGCGCCGAAATCATCCGTGACCTGCCCGCGCACGGTGACCCGGCCGGCCTGGATCCAGCCGCGGGCCTCCCGGCGGGAGCAGTAGCCGAGGTTGGCGAGGAGTTGGTCGAGCCGGCGCATGGGCCCTTCATGGGTTACCCTGCGGGTCCGGTGCAACCCCTAATGGCCGGTTGACCGGGGGGAACCTGCAACAAATGCCTAGTATCTGGCAAGGTATGCAGGGCGCCCCGGCCGGAAGAGGCGTTTAATAGAGCATGCAAACGACGTTCTACCCGCGTCACGCCTTCAAAGTTGAACAGGCCCAACCGATTCCCGTGCACCATCTGGCCCGGGCTCCCAGCCGGGCTGGTGACTGGTATTACCATGGCCTGCCCAAACCGGGGCGGATCTCGTGGCTGGCGGTCGCTTTTTCCCTGAGCGTGCATGGCCTGCTGCTCTGGGGCGGCGGCGTGCGCCCGGCGCTCCGACCGGTCGTGGTGGTGAAGGACGAACCGGTCGTCCAGATGGTGATGCCCGATCTTGAAGAGGAGAAGGAGAAACCCGTGGAGGAGCTGGAAGAAGCAGTCGAATTGGACCCGGGTGTGGTCGTGCCCCGGCTCGTGGATCTGCCTTCCACGGTGGACCTTAACACCGCCTTTGTGCAACCCCTCGACATGAGCGTCACGCTGCAAACCGGCCTCGACACCGCCAGACTCACGAACATCCCCCTCAAAATCGCCCCGGGCGGACCGCGGGCGGGCGCGATGAAGGACCTTTTTAACATCTCCCAGCTCGACCGCGTGCCAGAACCTATCATGCAGCCGCCCCCGCAGTTCCCGGTTCAGCTGAAAAAGGATGTCGACCACGCCGAGGTCGTCGTGGCGTTCATCGTCGATAGTCGCGGCGATACTCGCGATGTCCGGGTGGTTTCGTCCACCCATCCCGGTTTCGAGTTTGCAGCGGTCGAGGGCGTGGGCAAATGGCGTTTCCGGCCCGGCATGAAGACCGGCCGTAAGGTCAACACCCGCATGAAGGTTCCGATCCACTTCACGACGGTCATGCCCGAGGACTGAACCGGCTGCCCGGGCGCTTGCACCCGCCGGCTCCGCCGGTTCGTATCTGGGTGCACCCATGCCGCTGTTCCTGCTGCTGCTCGCCACGATCACCGCCGTCTTTGCCCTGCTGAATCTCGGCTGGGCCCCGGATTGGGTCTGGATCTGGAAAACCGCCATCGTCACGGGGGAATACGGCCACTGGCTGGTGCTGTGGCCGCTCGGGTTGGCGGGCTTGGTGGTGCGGCAGGGTGCGGGCGGCCCGGTGCGTCTGGCCACACTCGCGCTGTGCGCGCTGGCGGCCGCCGGCCTGCTGCGGCCCGCCGCCCAGGCGTGGTGGCTCGGCCGCGGGTTGGGCGGGGCCGCGTTCTCGTTTGCCCGGCTATACGCCGGCACCAGCCCCGGTCCGGCTTCGGTCCGGACGGAAGTCTTCGCCCGGCCGGACGGACAGGAACTCAAACTGGATTTCTATCGGCCGGGCGCCGCCGGGGATGCGCTCCCGCCCCCGCGGCCATGCGTGGTGGTCATTCACGGCGGCGGCTGGGACGGCGGTGACCGCACCCAGCTGGCGGGGTGGAACCCACGCCTCGTGGCCCGGGGCTACGCGGTGGCGGCCATCAGCTACCGGCTGGCGCCCCGGTCCGTCTGGCCGGCGCAAGGCGAGGATGTGCGGGCGGCGGTCGCCTGGCTCAAGACCAATGCCGCGCGGCTCGGGATCGATCCGGCCCGGCTGGTCCTGCTCGGCCGCTCGGCGGGTGGCCAGCTGGCGACGGCGGTGGGCTACGGGGCGCGGGATCGGGCCATCCGGGGGGTCATCGCGCTCTACGCGCCGCACGACATGCCGTTCGCCTGGTCGGTGTCGCGGGAGGATGACGCGCTTAATTCCATCAAGCTCATGCGGCAGTATTTTGGCGGGCCGCCGGATGCTCCGGCGCAAGTGGCGCGCTACGAGTCTGCCAGCGGGCAGTTGCTGGCGACCAAGGATTCGCCGCCGACGTTGTTGATCCACGGCGTGCCGGACACGCTGGCGTGGTATCGGCACAGCGAGCGCCTGGCGGCGCGACTGACGGAACTCGGCGTGCCGCACACCCACCTGCAGCTCCCATGGGCGACCCACGGCTTCGACTTCAACCCCGACGGTCCCGGCGGGCAACTGGCGGATTACGCGATCGCCCGGTTCCTGGCCGAGGTCACGCGGTGAGCGAGGCGGCTTGGTAACGTAATACGTTACCAGGCTCCGGGGCCTACCACGCGCAGCGAAAGCCGGCGAGGGCGAGGCGCGGAGTGCCGGTGTTGACGAGGCCGTCGGCGCTGCGACCGGTCTCGATGCGGGCATCGCCGAGGTTCTCCACCGTCAGGAAAAATTCACCGCGGCCGAGTGCGTAGCCGGCGCTGAGGTCGGCGATGACCACGGTGCCGAGGATGAGCTGGTTCTCGTCGTCCTCGAACTGCCGGCCGATGAGGCGCACGCGGGGCGTGAGTGTCAGTCTGCCCGGGCGCCATTCCGCGCCGAAGGCCGCGCTGTGCCGCGGCACTTGCGCCAGGCGTTTGCCGACGAGCGCCGGGGCCGTCATGGCGCGGGGCACGGTAGCGTCGTTGCCGAGGTAGGCGGCGTTGAGTGAGAGTGTGCCGGTGGCGCGCCAGGCCGCGGACAACTCGAGTCCGCGGACGCGCAGGCGGTCGAGGTTGCGCCGCTGCCGGCCGGTGCCGCCGGCGGGGACGAAGCCGACGATAGGAAAGGTGCCGGGGCCGCGGGCGATGGTCACGTTGGCCACGGCGTCGCGCAGCTCGTTCCAGAAGACGGCGGCGCCGAGCGTGAGCCCGCTGCGGGTGTAATCGGCGCCGAGTTCCGCCCCGGTCACGCGCTCGGTGTTGAGGGCGGCGTTCGCCTCGGTGATGACGTTGCCGACGCGGAAGGGGCGGTAGAGCTCGTTGAGCGTCGGCCGGCGGAAGGCCTGCTGGGCGGCAGCACGCAGCCGCCACTCTTTCGTCGGCGTCCAGACCAGCCCGGCGCTGGGACTGAACTCCATGCCGCCGCGATCAGCATAGTGGTCATCGCGCAGCACGGCCGCGGTGGTGCGGTCCGTCTCCCGGCGCTGGCCGTCGGTCTCGCGCCAGCCATCGAGCCGGGCGCCGAGGGTCAGGCGCCAGTCGGGAGCGAAGGCGCGCTCATGCAGGGCGAACAGACCGGCGAATTCCTGCGTGCCGCCGGCGCGGCGCTGGCGGGTGAAGTTGCCGGCGCTGAAGGTGAAGAGCTCCTGCGTTTCACCGCGTACCCGGCGCAGATCAAGGCCGGCGCTGGTGCGGGCGTCGCCGGGGTGAGACCAGACACCGGTCCACGCGGCGCCGAGCGCGGTGGCGGGCACGGCGAACTGGTCGCTCGCCGGGGTCTCGGTGGTGCGGGTCGCGTTCACCGAGCCGAACGTGCTGCGGAACGACTGGTCCTGGGCATAGCCGAGGGCGGTCCAGGAGAAATCTTTCCCGGACTGCACCGTGAGCGTGACCGAGCCAAAGTCCTCGTTCGAGGCGTTGCGTTGGTAGGTCGTGCCGTTGCTGCGTTCTTCCGCAAAAGTGCGGCCGCTGACGGTGAGCGTGGCGCGTTCGCCGACCGGCTGCGTCCAGCGGGCCGCCAGCCAGCGGTGCCGGCTCCACGCGGCGAGGTCCACCGGGCCGCGGTCCTCCGGCGCGACGAGGTAAAATCCTTCGGTGGCAAAATCGCGGCCGGTGAGCTGCAGTGTGCCCGGACCGGCTGCCTGGGTGAGGGCCAGCTCGGCGCTGTGCGTGGAAAAATCACCCGCGGCGGCGGTGAGCCGGCCGCCGGGCGTGAGGGGTGCGGTCAGCAACTGCACGACGCCGCCGAGCGCGGCGTTGCCCCAGGCGGTGGCGCCGCCGCCCCGGACGAGCTCAGCGCCGGCGAGCGACTCCCGCGACACTTTGCTCCAGGTCACCCAGCCGCCGAAGGGGTCGTTGAGCGGCACGCCGTCGAGCAGCACGAGCGAACGGCTGGCGCCGCTGGGGCCGAGGCCGCGCAGCGACACGCCCTGCGCGGTCGGGTTGGCCGTCAGGCTGTCGCTGCGGCGGAAGAGGCTGAAGCCCGGGACGCCGCGCAAGGCGCCGTCCAGTGTGGCGGAGGGAGCGGCGCGCAGCTGCGGGCCGGCCAGGACGGTCACCGCGAACGGTACCTGCGCGCGCGGCTCGGCCGAGCGCGAGGCGCTCACGACCACATCGGGCAGGTTGAGCTGGGCGGCCAGAGGCACGGCACACGCCAGCGCGAGCAGTTTTCTCATGAGACGGGCAAGGTGGGCGGAAAATGGCGGAAGGCAAAAGGGGAAACGACCCCAGGGCAAGTCGCGCGGACCGGGTGGCGGGTACGCTTATGACGGAGGGGCCCGGGGAATTTAGGGCTGGCGTCAGAGGAGGGGATGCGGGATGCCTTCAGCTCTTATGGCCAACTGGGAATACAAAGTCATCAGCAGCGGCAAAGGCGGATTCGCCTCCCCGGCGCTGATGGAGAAATTTATCAACGATCTCGGGCAGGAGCAGTGGGAGCTCATCAATTTCCACACCGCGCCCGACAACCCGCTGGCCTTTACCGGCCTCGCCCGCCGCCCCGTGCAGCGCGACTGGACGCTGGAGGACGCCGCCGCCGCGGCCGCCCGCGCCGAGACCGACAAGCTCCGCGTGGAGTTTGAGGCCAAGTTCAAGGCCGTGACCACCGGCGCCGCCGCGCCCGCGGAGGAAAAGACCGCCGATTTCATCGAGGAGAAAGCCGCGCCTGACGACGGCTTCCGCCGCCCGGTCGACACCTCGCGCGATGACGATCCGGATGCGCCCGAGGATGAGTGGCACAAGCTCACCGCCGAGGATGAGCTGCCGACGTTCTTCGACGCCCTCAAGCCCCACATGCGCCGCAACCAGCGCGGCGCGGGCATGTCCGTCGGCCTGGATTACCTCGCCAAGAAGTGGCACCTCGAGGAGGCCGACATCAAGGGCGCGCTCGTGGAGTGCGGCCTGCAGATCCCGGCCGACGAGAACGCCAAGCCTGTCTACATCGAATACGATGGTGACCTTTACTGGGTGAACATCAATCGCCGCGGCGAGGTCTGGATTAACACTCGCGAGAAGCCCGAGCCGGTGTTTCGCATCGTGCCCGGGAAGCGCCTGGCCGACGACGAGGTGCCTGCCGAGATGGTGGGAGGGAGTTTATCTCCCGACCAGTCGGGGCATAAAGCCCCTCCCACCTCTGACCGTCGCGAAGAGCGCCAGGAACGCCGTGATGAGCGCCCGCGCCCGCCCCAGCAGCAGAATCAGCCGCCGCGCGAGGACACGGGCGCGCCCAAGACCATGCTCGCCAAGATCCGCGGCATGATGCGCCGCAACCGCCGCGGCCATGGCTGGTCCGGCAGCTTCCCTTATCTGACCAAGGCCCTGAAGCTCGACGAGGCCCAGCTGCTCGAGCAACTGGCTGCGTTCGGCCTGCGCCTCGAGGGCGGCGCCGAGCCCGTTATCGCCCACGAGAACGGCTTTGCCTACTGGCTGAACCAGAACCAGCGCGGCGAAATCTGGATCAACGCGGAGGAAGGCTCGGGCCCCAGAGAACCGAAGACGGAGGACGGAGGACAGACGGCCGAAGTGACGCCTGAGTCCGGCCGGATTCACGAGAGTTCCAAGGCCGATGCGCCTGGGACCAAGACCCTGCCGCCGGAAAACATTCTCACCGCCGTCCGCCTGCTGATGCAGCCGAAGAAACGCGGCGAGGGTGTGACGGCGCAGATTGGCGAACTGGCCGCCAAGCTGGAAAAGTCCGACGAGCAGGTCCTGGCCATGCTGGCCTCGACCGGCCTGCAGCTGCCGGGATCGCCGAAAGCCAAGCCGACCTTCGCCGCGCACGGCGGGGAGATCTACTGGCTCAACGCGAACGCCAAGGGCCAAGTCTGGCTCAATGCCAAGCAGTCCGCCGCGACGAAGAAATCCAAGGCGAAGAAAACCGACTGAGCCCGGCTCAGGATGGATCGGCCGGCGTAAATGGCGCGTTGGTGTCCGGGTGGAAGCGGGCGAGCGCGGCCAGCTGGTCGGCGATGAGCCGGTCGGAGCGGCAGCGGGCCATCTTGCTGGCGCTGGCATCCTTGTGCTGGGTCGCGGCCCATTGGGCGAACACCCCGGGCATCACGAGGCGCACCTGGGGCGAGTGGATGGTCCGGTCGTTGCGCCGCGCCGCGTAGTCGCGGTTGCGCGTGGCGAGTTCGCCGTCGAACTCCGGCCCGAGCACGTTGGCCGTCGGCGTCCGCTGGGTGTGGGTGTGCAGCTCCAGCCACCACTCGTGGCACCGGACAACCTGGCCGGCGGCGATCCGGTGCTGAATCGGTGCGACATGGAAATTGACCACGTGCCAGCCGTTGCGCGCGCAGACCGTCTGCATGGTCGCGAGCAATTCGCCTTCCGTGACCTGCTCGCCAAAAGGGTTGAGGTAAAGGCCCGTGCGGCCGATGAATTGCAGCCGCGGCGGCGCGACCGACGTGAAGCGCACGATGTCACCCACGACGCAGCGGCAGAGGCCGGCGGGCGTCGTGACGAGCAGGACGTAGTTGATGCCCGGTTTGATTTTTTCGAGGGGCACGCAATGCAGGCCTGACCCGGTCAGCTTGACCTCCTGGTATTCCGCCAGCGGCAGGAATTCAAAGAACACCCCGGCGTCGGTCAGCAGGCGCAGGCCCGGCAGCTTGTGGTCGTCCTGCGCGGCGAAGATGCCCTCGGCGGCGGCATACACCTCGTGGAATTTGACGGTCGGGCCGAGCGCGGCGCGCAGCGTCTCGCCGAAGAGCCCGAGCGGGGCGCCGAGGTGGAGATAACATTCGAGACTGGGCCAAACGGCGGTCAGGTGTGGGGAGGCCCCGCGCACGGCGGCGGTCAGGTCGCTGGCGGCGTCCGGCCGGCCGCCGATCAGCGTGACATCCCGCCCGCGCACGGCCCGCGCGGTGGCCGCGATTTTTGCCGGACCCTCGGGCAGCCGCGCCACGGCGGGGGGCGGGGCATACAGGTTTGCCTCGACCCAGGGGGAGAGGCAGAGCGCGAGCATGCCGTCGAGGCCGGTGCACCAGGCGCCGTTGGCCTCGCGGAGCGCCGTGCTCGTGCCGACATGCACGTGCCGGCCGAGGAACACCCCGGCGTGACCGACGCGGGCGGCGTAGAGGAACAGCGCGTCGCGCAGGGCGGCCCGGTAGTGCGCCAGCATGGCCGCGGGCACGGGCAGCAGCCGGGCGACCGGCCCGGTGGCGCCGGCGGTCTCGACGAAAAACGGGCAGCGGCCCGGGACCAGCACATCCGGTTCACCGCGGACCATGCGCGCGACCAGCGGCTGGAAATAGTCATGGGTGCGCGGCGGCACGGCGTCGCGGAACTGCGCATAAGTTGTTTTCGCCTGCAGCCCGTGCGTGCGGCCGAATTCCGTGCCGGCGGTCCGGGCCATGGCGGCCGTGAACGCCGCTGACTGGCCCGACGCATCGTGGCCCGGGCGGCGAAGCCGGCGCGCCAGGCGCGTGGCGCGGTAAGCCGCCCAGAGATTGACCAGGAACCGTGGGGCCAGCGTCATGGCAAGGGAAACCCCTAGACCGTCCGGCGGCTGAAGGCCACCTGTAATATTCGGCATCGCGTAGCCGGTCGCGCCGCGGTGGTAAATACGGTTGCCGCGGCCGGGACGGGGCGCACGCTGGCCCGACTCCCATGCCGCTGCCGCCGGTCCTCTTTGAAGACGATGTCGTGATCGCGTTCGACAAGCCGAGCGGCCTGTTGATCGCGCCCGACCGCCGGGACAAGTCGCGCGAGAACCTGATGGATCTCGTGCACGACAAGATGGGCCACGACGTCGCCAACGTGCACCGCATCGACGCCGACACCAGCGGCCTGGTGCTATGCGCGAAGACGAAGGTCGCGCTCGATTTTCTTAGCGGGCAGTTCCAGTCCAAGACCGTCCGCAAAAGCTACCAGGCGCTGACGGTCGGCCTGCCGGCGGCGGACACGTTCACGGTGGACCTCGTGATCAAGGAGGACGAGGCGAAGCCCGGCGTGATGTGCATCGTGAAAAAACATGGCCAAGAGAGCCAGACCGAGTTCACGGTGCTCGAGCGTTTCCTGCAGCCCGCCGGCCGGCCGAGTTTCGCCTGGGTGGAGTGCCAGCCGCTCACCGGCCGCATGCACCAGATCCGCATCCACCTCGGGTCGGTCGGCACGCCGATCCTGAACGACGGGCTCTACGGCACGCCCGTGCCACTGCTGCTTTCCGACCTGAAGCGCGGCTACAAGGGTCGCGAGGACGAAAAGCCGCTGATGGCCCGGCTGGCGCTGCATGCGGGCGGGCTGACCTTCACGCATCCGCTCAGCCGCGAGAAAATGACGCTGACCGCGCCGCTCGCCAAGGACCTCGAGGTGGCCCTGAAATACCTGCGGAAGTTCGCGCGCCCGGCGGGCCGGCGCTGATCCGCCGTTTGGGTGAAAACCCCCGCGCAGGCTTTACATCAGGCAGGTGGCCGGTTGTATGTCCCTCCTACAGCATGACCCATGAGCGATCCCGCCCCAGTTACCCACTCCGTTGATGGGGAGGGCGTAGGCTGGATAGTCTTCGATGACCCGACGGGCCGGGCCAACGTCTTCAATCCCACCACGCTGGCCGCACTCCGCGCCGCCGTTTCCGCCCTCGCGGCCCGGCCGCTCAAGGCTGTTGTCGTCCACAGCGCGAAAGAAAAGATCTTCATCGCCGGGGCCGATCTCAAGTGGTTGGTGGCGCTGCCTGACGCTGCGGCCGCGAAAAAGCTTTCGCGCGACGGTCAGGAATTGTTCGCCCTGCTGGAGAACCTGAAGGTGCCGGTCGTGTGCGCCATCCACGGCGCCTGCGCCGGCGGCGGCTACGAGCTGGCGCTCGCGTGCCACTGGCGCCTCGCCTCTGAGGCGAAGGAAACGGTCATCGGCCTGCCCGAGGTGGGCCTCGGCGTGATTCCCGGCTGGGGCGGGTGCGTGCGCCTGCCGCGACTCATCGGTGCCGAGGCGGCCGTGGCGCACATGCTCAAGGCCGCGCTCGTGCCGGCGGCGGCGGCGCTCAAGGCCGGGCTCGTCGACGAACTTGTGCCGGCCGCCGAGCTGAAGGCCCGCGCCAAGGCCGCGGCCCTGCGGCTCGCGGCCGAGGGGCTGCCGCGCCGCGCGACCCCGCTCGGCGTGACGGCGGATTATTTTGCCAACCAGCGCAAGGCGGTGCTGAGCCGGCAGCGCGGCCAGCCGGCTCCGCTCGCGGTGCTCGACGCCGTGGAACAGGGCGCGGGCCTGCCGCTGGCGCCGGCGCTCGACCTCGAGGCGGCTTTGTTCGGCGTCGTCGCCGCCGGCGAGACCGCGAAGAACCTCATCCATGCCTTCCTGCTCAAGGAAGCCGGCAAGAAGGTGACCACCGACGCCTGGTTCCCGAATGAAAAGACTGCGGCCAAATGCGAGCCGTTTCGCATCATTGGCATCATCGGCGCCGGCGTCATGGGCTCCGGCATCGCCCAGTGGTGCGCGTCGCGCGGCTTCGGCGTCATCCTGTGCGACACCGACAAGGACGCGGTGGACCGCGGCATCAAGGTCATCCGCAGCCTGTTCAAGCAGCAGGAGGAGCGCGGCACGCTGACGGCCGCCGAGGCCCACCGCATGATGGGCGGCATCGGCGTCACCACCAGCCTCGAGGACTTCGAGATGTGCGATCTCGTGATCGAGGCCATCGTCGAGAACGTCGAGGCCAAGCAGCAGCTCTTTGCCCAGCTGACCAAGGTCATGGCCCCCGACTGCGTGTTCGCGTCGAACACCTCGGCGCTGCCGCTGGAGGAGCTCGCCGCCACCGCGGCCAACCCCGGCCGCGTGGTCGGGTTGCACTTCTTCAACCCCGTCGGCCGCATGCCGCTGGTCGAGCTGGTGCTGGGGAAGGCGACGACGCGCGCCACGGCGGACCGCGCGCTGGCCTTCGTGAAGACACTCGGCAAGACGGCCGTCATCTGCCGTTCCTCGCCCGGTTTCCTCGTCACGCGCGTGCTGTTCTTCTACCTGAACGAGGCCTGCCGGCTCTGGGAGCAGGGCGCGCCGACGGACGTCATCGACCGCGCCCTCCGCGAGTGGGGCTGGCCGATGGGCCCGATGCGGCTGATTGACGAGGTCGGCGTGGACGTGACCGATTTCATCTTCGCCGAGATGCAGCACTATTTTCCGGACCGCTTCACGGCCACGACGGTGTGCAAACGTATGCTCGCGGTGGGGCTCAAGGGCCGGAAGAATGGCGCGAGCGCCGGCTTCTACAACTACACCGACGGCAAGGAGACGCTGAACGCCGCCATGGCCCCATTCGCCCCCGCCATCAGATCGCCGATGGAATCCGCGGCCATCACGGAAAAAATCAACGGCGTGATGATCGACGAGACCAAGCGCGTGCTGGCGGAAGGCGTGCTCAAGACGCCTGACGAGGCCGACCTCGCGCTGCTGCTGGGCGCGGGTTTCCCCGCCTTCCGCGGCGGGCTCATGCGCCACGCGAAGAGCATCGGCGCTTTCCACGGGTAAGCGGCGATCCCGCAACCAGAACCGCGGTCTCGGCCAAAAGAAGTAAAACCTCCCCGGGGCCCGGCGCGGCCGATTAATGCGTTGCAGGCCGCCCCGTTTGACGGGAAATATCCCGACATCCCCCATGGCCACCGCCGCCACCCTGAACAAAGAACAGAAGCGCCACCTGTTGCTGACGATGCTGGAAAGCCGGCAAGGCGACCTGCGCGAGGAGAGCCTGAACCGGCAGGGCAAGGGGCATTTCCATGTCTCGGGCCGCGGCCACGAGGCGCTGGCGGCCATCGGCGCGCAGCTGCGCGACAGCGATTTCATCGTCCCGTATTATCGCGACCGCGGCTTGTGCATGGGCCGCGGCCTGACCACGCGCTACCTGGCCCTCGAGTATTTCGCCAAGCGCGACTCCGCCTCCCGCGGCCGCATGATGCCGTCGCACTTCTGCTCGCGCGAACATAACATCGTCAGCGTGCCGACGCCCACCAGCGCGCAACTCTTGCCGGCCTGCGGCATCGCGTGGGGCCTGCAGCTCGACCAGAAGGACGGCGTGGTCGTCACGACGATCGGCGACGCCGCGTCGCGCCAGGGTGACTTCTACGAGTCGGTCAGCATCGCGCTTGAGAAGAAGCTGCCGCTGCTGCTCATCGTCGAGGATAACGGCTACGGCATCTCCACGCCGACCAAGGGCAGCAACCCCCTGGCCCTCGAGGTGATCAACCGGGCGCAGTGGCAGGTCGTCGACGGCCGCGATCCCGAGGCGGTCCACGCCGCCGCGCAGCAGGCGCTCGCCGACCTGCGGGCCGGCCAGGGTCCGGTGTTTTTCTGGGTGAAGGTCGAGCGGCTCTCCAGCCACACCAGCTCGGACGACCACTCGCTCTATCGCTCGAAGGCAGATCTCGCTGCGCTTGAGCAGGCCGATCCCATCCGCCACCTGAAGGACCAGATGATCCGGCACGGCGAGCTCACGGAGAAGGATTTCGCGACGCTGGACAATGAATTGAAGGAGAAGGTGCGCCGGGATTACGCCGCCGCCGAGGCCGCCGAGAACCCACGGGCCGACGAGCTGTTCGTCGAGACGGTGGGTCCGTCGCCCGACCTGCACGAGGAGCTCTTCAAGCCCGGCAAATACCGCATGGGCGACCTGATCAACCGCACGCTCCGCGCCGGGCTCGATGCCGACCCGGGTCGCATCATCTTCGGCGAGGACATCGAGGATCCGAAGGGCGGCGTGTTCCGGCTCACGCAGAAACTCACGACGGATTTCCCGGGCCAGGTGTTCAATTCGCCGCTGGCCGAGTCCACCATCATCGGCCTCGCGGGCGGACTCGCGCTCTACGGCCGCCGCCCGGTGTTCGAGATCCAGTTCATCGATTTCATCTATCCCGGCTTCAATCAGCTCACGGCCAACCTCGCCAACCTGCGCTGGCGTTCGAACGGCGAGTGGAAGGTGCCGGCCGTGTTCTACGCCCCCTACGGAGCCTACCTGCCGGGCGGCGGCCTGTGGCACTCGCAGGCCAACGAGTCGGTCTTCGCCCATTTTCCCGGCATCAACATCGTCATCCCGAGCACGCCCGAGGATGCCGCCGGCCTCCTCTGGACCGCGATGCACGCGGAGGACATCACCCTGGTGCTCCTGCCGAAGCACATGCTCTGGGCCGAGCGTGAGGTCGCGGGTCCGGTCGTCTCCATCCCGCTGGGCTCGGCCCGCCGCTGCCTCGAGGGCGACGACCTCACGCTCGTCGCGTGGGGCAACACGATGGAAAAATCCCTCGAAGCCATCACCGAGCTGAAGGGCGAGGTCGGCGTGGACCTCATTGACCTGCGCTCCATCGTCCCGTGGGACAAGGCGCTGATCGAGGCCTCGGTGCGCAAGACCGGCCGGCTCGTCGTCGTGCAGGAGGACACGGAAAACTGCTCCGTCGGCCAGATGATCATAACCCACATCATGAGCCAGCCCGACCTGTGGGCCGCACTGAAGGCGCCGCCGGTGCTCGTTTCGAAGGGCAACGTGATGATCGGCTACAACCCCATCTACGAATACGCCGCGCTGCCCGACGTGCCGCGCATCCTCGACGCCGTCTGGCGCACCGTGTCGGTGAACGTCGCGCGGGGCGAGGCTTTGTCCTCGGCCGAAACTGTAGGAGCGGGTTTATCCCGCGAAGAATCGGGGCATAAAGCCCCTCCTGCCGCCGGACACACCCATGCCCCGCAGAACACCCTGGTCGCCGGCACAAGTGACATTATTGTCCGCGTGCCGATCATGGGCGAGGGCCTGCGCTCGGCGCGCGTCGTGAGCCTGAACAAGCGGTCCGGCGATGTCGTGAAGCACGACGACGTGCTCTGCGAGGTCGAGACCGACAAGGCCGTCTATCCGATCGAGGCATCCTTCGCCGGCACCTTCAAGGGCTGGCAGATCAAGGTCGATGACACGGTGCTTATCGGCCAGGAAATCGCCCTGGTCACCGGCGATGCGGCCAGCACGGCCAGCCTCGCCACCGAGGGTGCGGCCAAGCCGGCGCCTGCCACCCTCGCGGCCAAGGCCGCTGTGCCCGCTCCCGTCATTTCCTCAACTCCCGCTCCCATGAAAGGCAACGTCCGTCCGCCCGCTTTGCATCCGGCCATCACCAAGCGCCTGGATACCGTCATCCCCGCCAACATGCTGATGGATGTCCGCTGGGACGGCCTGCGCGCCGCGCGCGAGGAGGCCAAGCAGAAACATGGCCAGGCCGCGACCTCGCCCTCGGCGATGATGGCCTGGTGCGTCGTGCGCGCACAGGAGAAGCACGCGGCCTTTCGCTGCCTCGTCAACAAGGAGGGCGCCATCCTCGAACAGGCCGACTTCGAACTCGGCGTCGCCGTCGCGCTCGAGGGCGACCGACTGGCCACCGCGCCGGTGGTCAAGGCGAACAAACTTACCTGGACTGATTTCGTGGCCGCCTACCACAACGCCGTCGAGGACACGCGCGCCGGCAAGATCATCGAGGTGCAGGCGCCGGTGAACCTGACCAGCCTCGGCGCGTTCGGCGTCGAGAGCGCCACGCCCATCGTGGTGCCGCCCGCGATGGCCACGCTGTTCGTCGGATCGGCGCACGAGCGCCTGATCAACGACGGCGGCGTCATCCACCCGGCGGAGGTTGTCACGCTTTCGCTCACCTTCGACCACAAGGTCGTGAACGGCGCCACCGCGGCCGCCTTCCTGCAGGAAGTGCGGAAGCAGATGGAAGGCTTCAAACTGCCGGGTTGAGCGGTGGAACCCGGCCTCGGGACGGGTTTGGGTTGCCCTGAAAGCCTGCCCGGAGGTCAGGCTCCACCTATTGAGCCTCGCATTATAGACTGACTTATTGCGGTGATGCGCCCGATTCCTCGAACCAACCCACCTCACCCTGACGGGCATCAGCCTTCGCCGAGCCTTGGGACGACAGGCCCCTCTCAAGAGGGGATTTTTCGATCAACCGGGTTTGGGTCCCCTCTTGGAGAGGGGTGGCGCGCAGCGACGGGGTGTGGCAGGCTGATGCGCGAGACTCAATAATGCGCCTACGCCTGGATCAATCCCTTGCGGATGGCGAAGCGGACGAGGTCGGTCTGCGACTGCAGGCCAAGCTTCTGCATCAGGTTGGCGCGGTGCGTCTCGGCGGTGCGCGGGCTGATAAAAAGCTTCTCGGCCATCTCGGTCGTGCTCAGGCCGTCGGCGGCGAGCGAGAGGACCTCGCGCTCGCGCGGCGTGAGCGCGTTGAGCGGGTCGGCCTGGTCAGGCGTCCGGCTGGTGAGCGCCGCGATGGCGCGCTCGGAGAGCGGGGCGCTGAGATAGCGCCGGCCGGCGACGACCTCCGCAATGGCCCGGGCAATCTCGGTCGATTCGGAGCCCTTCAGGATGTAGGCCATGGCGCCGGCGCGCAGCGCCTCGATGACATAGGGCTCGTCGTTGTGCATCGAGAGCACGAGCACCTTGGTGTGCGGGCTGGACGTGCGCACCTGGCGCAGCGCCTCCAGGCCGTGGAGCCGGGGCATCGAAAGGTCGAGAAAAAGCAGGGTCGGCTTGTATTTTTCCACAGCTTGCACGGCGCTGAGACCGTCGGCGACCTCGGCCACCACCTTGAAAGTGCCGTCGGCCTCGAGGATGCTGCGCACGCCGCGACGCACGACTTCATGGTCATCGGCCAGGATCACGGTGTTCATGAGTAGGGGAAAGTGGGCACGCCGTTGCCAGTTGCTACTGGCCCGGTGTTGGTCCCGGCCGGTCGCCGGGCAAAGGGGGCAGCGGGAACGTCGCAAGAATGCGCGTGCCCTGGCCGACGCGCGAGAAGATTTCCGGCCGGCCGCCGGCGAGGATGACGCGCTCGCAGAGGCCGGTGAGGCCGAGCGAGTCGCGGCGGGCCTGCACGGCGTCGACGTCGAAGCCGCGGCCGCGGTCGGTGATCTCGACGATGAGCTGGTTGCCGCCGGTGGTGAGCGTGACGTTGGCGGAGGTGGTGCCGGCATGGCGGGCGACGTTGGTCAGCGCCTCCTGCACGATGCGGAAGACCGCGGTCTCCAGTTCCCCGGGCAGGCGCTGGGGGGGGAGCGACACGTCGAGCGCCACGGTGATGCCGGTCTGGCGCTGGAAGAGGCTGAGGTGCCACTCGAGCGCCGGGGCCAGGCCGAGGTCGTCGAGCACGCGCGGGCGCAGCTGCTGGGTCATCTCCCGGAGATAACGGATGATCTCGTCGCTGGCGCCGAGGGATTCCTTGAGCGGGCCCTGCAGGGCGGTGGGGGCGGCCTGGTGCGCGGCTTCGAGCTGGAACCGCAGGCCGGTGAGCAGCTGGCCGAGGTGGTCGTGCAGCTCGCGGGCGATGGTCCGGCGCTCGTCCTCCTGCACGCGCAGGAGGCGCACGGAGAGGGCCTGCAGCTCACCGGTGCGGGTGCGCACCTGGGCCTCGAGCGAGCGATTGAGGGTCTCGAGCTCGCGGGTCAGCTGCTCGTTGCTGCGCTCGGTGTCGGCGCGGCGCAGGATGTTGTTCAGCGAGAAGACGAGGTCGGCGAGGTAGTCAGGTTTTTGCAGGATGTAATCCTGCGCCCCGAGCTTGAAGGCCGCGACGGCGGTCTCGCCATCGCCGCGCGCGGCGAGGACGACGGCCGGGAGGCTGGCGCGGTGCGAGCGCAGCCGGCGCAGGGTGTCGAGCGAGCTGACCTCGCCCGGGGTGGGACCGATGAGGACGGCGTCGGCTTCCAACCCGCCCGCGACGAGCTGCTCGAACTCCGTCGAGGACGGGCTGCCAGTCAACTCGATCTGCGGAGCGTGGGCTGTGAGAAATTCGCCGATGGCGCGCCGCGTGACGGCGGATTGCTCGACCAGCAGCACCCGGTGCTGGCGGCGCGCGGCGGCGGGTGCGGTCGTGGTGGATTTCTTTTCCTGCTGCCGCGCGTGGACGCGCTTCACGATGTCGACGATCTGGTGGAACTGGGGCGAGGTCTTGTCCACGCAGTCCACGGCGCCTGCCCGGAGGGCGCGCACGGCGAGATCGGTCTGGCCGAGGCCGCTGGCCATCACCACCGGCGTGGGGTCACCGCGCCGGGCGAGCTCACCGAGGATCTGCAGGCCGTTGATATCCGGGAGTACGAGGTCGAGCAGCAACACATCGTAGCCGCCCTTTGCCATCTGCGCGAGGCAGGTGCGGCCGTCAGGCACGACCTCGAGTTCGATGTCGGGGCCGAAGTGCGTGAAGTAGCTGCGCACCACGGCGGCAACGTTCGCGTCGTCTTCGGCATAAAGCACTCGAAACATGGTCGGAAAGAGGGTCGACCCCGGCGTGGGCTGGCTGAGGCAAAATGCTATTTGTCATGATTTTAGAGCCGGGGCGAGTAAAACCTTGGTCCGGCCGGGTAAACCCCCCCAGCAGATTTCCGCAGGCTGGTTTACGGGGGTGGCCCGATGGGGAGGCGCGGTGTTTTCGGGCAGACTGGGCCCATGAAAAACAACCGCCGCATCGCCCGCCTCATCCTGACGACCCTCGTGGTCGCCGGTAGCGCGCTGGCTGCGTCGGCCGGCATCAAGTCCGGGCGCGTTCTCGCCGCCATCATCGAGCGCACGCCGGCCCCCCGGCTCGTTGCCGAGGGTACCCAGCTCAAGACCGCCGAGCAATTCGCCGCCACCCTCCCGCGTGCCCACGCCCTCTGGGGCATCGGCCGCTCGATGGAGCCCCTTTACGCCCCCAATACCGCCGTCGTCGTCCAGGAGATCAATTACGATGACATCAAGAAGGGCATGACTGTCGTCTACGTGAAGAACAACGGCCGCCGCGTCGCCCACAGCATCGTCGGCGAGACTCGCGGCGGTTTCCTCGTCCAGGGCGTCAACAACGACGAGGAGGACGCCGAGCTTGTCACGCCGGAGAATTTCATCGGGGTCATCACGCAGGCTTTTGCCTCCGCCGACTCGGCCTTCCGGGCCGAGACCACGAAGCGCCTGGCCGCCAAGGGCAAGGTTCGCAGCAGCGACCGCACCTGAGGGATAAACCGCCTGAAATCAGGTGGTAGGATGGTTGGAGCCGGATGGAGCCATCCACTTGGCTGGGTCTGCTCCTCCCGTGGAGCCGCGCCAAGTTTCTGGCAACCCACATGACTTCCCGCAGCATTCCGCCCATTCCCGTGGAGCCGACCAAGCCCAAGACCTGGAAGGTGCTCGCCATCGAGGATGACGCACGCTGGCGCACCCTGGTGGAGCTGAGTCTCGAGGCCGAGGGTCACACCGTGCTGACCGCGGCCGACGGTCTAACCGGCCTCGCCCTAGCCACGGAGAAGCCCGATGTCATCCTGTGCGACGTCGAGATGCCGCGCCTCAACGGCTACGCCGTGCTCGAGGCGCTGCGCCAGCAGCCGGAGCTGCGCAACATCCCATTCATTTTCCTGACGGCCCGTTCGGCCCGCTCGGACCAACGCAAGGGCATGGTGCTCGGGGCCGACGACTACATCACGAAGCCCTTCGAGCCGCACGAGCTGGTCGAGAGCATCGCCGGCGTGCTGGCCAAGCGGGAGTCGCTCTCCGAGCGGCTGAAGCACTACACCGAGGAATACCGGCGCGAGATGGCCGCCCCGTGGGCGCACGAGCTCCTCACGCCGCTCAACGGCATCCTGGGCATCGCCGCCATGCTGGACTCAGAGGCTGGCTCGATCCAGCCAGACGACCTGCGCGACCTCGCGCGCTCCATCAGCCAGAGCGCCCGGCGCCAGCAGGCGCTGGCGGGCAAACTTCTGCAATATTTCCAACTTGAGCAACTCCGTGAGGCGAACTGGAGCGACCCGGGCGCGGCCATGGAGGCCGGCGCCGGCCTCGAGGACGAGGTGATCGGTGTCGCCGAGCGGCTCAACCGCTCCGCTGACCTGCGGCTGGAGTGCGCGCCGGCCGCCGTGCGCATCAGCCCGGCCTGGCTGCGCACCGCCGCGGGCGAACTCGTGGAGAACGCCTTCAAATTTTCCCCGGCGGGCACGCCGGTGAACGTGACGGGCCGGATCACCGATGGCGTCTACCGCATTGAGATCACGGACCGCGGCCCCGGCATGACGCCAGGCGAGATCGAGCAGGTGGCCGCCTTCCGGCAGTTCGACCGCGCCAAGCACGAGCAGCAGGGCCTCGGACTCGGCCTGGCCATCGCGACGCACGTCGCGGCGCTGCACCACGCCCCGCTCGTTTTTGCATCAGGACCCGAGGGAGTGGGCCTCCGTGCGGTGCTTGAACTGCGGCTGGCGGATTAGACGCCGCCCTCGCGCAACGGGGCTTTCTGCCGCGCGATCGCAGTGCAGCGGTCGAGAGAGCGGGGCAGGGGATGGGGTTACAAAGGGCTATTCGAAGAAGGCGGCTGCAGTGGTAATGAAACGTAGTTTCCAGTACCACAAATGAACGGTGCTCCAATCGTAGGGACGATAGTTGGAGAGCCAAAGCCAGGCACTTGGACCCAAGGAAGAATATGGGCAGGACTGCTTACGCCTCGGTAAGTCGAAAAATCAGATAAAATTTTGGCCGTAACGGTATCAAAGAACACCAGCGGATTCATATAAAACGAATCCGTTGTCGCATCGTAATAAACAGGCCTAGGATTGTAACCTGAAAGTCCGGCTTGAGGCATGACGACTACACCGCCGTTACTTATCTTCGATTTCGAGAAAGAGACCTGATGCAGAAGTCCGTTTCGGTAGCTGTGCCAAAAAGCGCTTTGTTTGCCGGAAATAGCAGGAAACAGAGACGCGAGCTCATTAAAGAACTGAACGGGCAACGAGATCGCTTCGCCAGCACCGCTTTTCTCGCGCAAATAACGTTCCAATAGAGGAAATGAAACGAGCGCAAATATGAAGCCAGCATGACCATTTAGTCTGAGTGGCTGTAGTGCGTCGACGAACCACGCCTTGAAATTAGATTCGTCAGTGTTCATCTAAAATATTTTTCACCATCAGTCTGAACTTTCCGGCGACACCGGTCAAACGCGGGATGATCTGGCCGAGGGACCGGCCTTCGCGCAAGGCTGCGACCCGGCAAGGCTGACTTTGACCGTGTGCACGAGTTCGGCGAAGACCTTGCCCGACGAGGCAGGAAGGGGAGAAGCGCGTCATTTCAGGTGTTGTCGGATTCACTCGGGCGAGCGGCGGCTGGGTAAAATGGCATCCACCTCAACAATGCCGCGATTGATCCGGTAGAAAATCGCATGTGGAAAACGACGAGCCCTCATCTGGTGGTATCCGTTGTCCGTTTTGCGATGAATCCCGGCAATTTCTCCAAGCAAGGCCAAGTCTTCATGGATTCGGGACGGAAAATAGTTTCCAAGACCTGGGTCTGATCCTCGTAGAACCAATAACCATCGGTCAAGTCGGCCCGTGCGGTCTTGAGAACCCGAACGGTCATTTAGGTCGTCCGCGCGCAATGTCCTCAGCAATCAGTTGCTTGAAAGTCTCCAGGTCGACGTATTCCGCCTTGCCGTCTTTAACGAGTTGTTCGCGCTCGCGCAGGACATCCAGATGCCAGCCGGGAGTCGCGATGAGGGCTTCGTGCTTGTGCAAATCAATCGTCAGCTCCTCCAAGGCCTGCAGCTTCTGCTCAATGCTCATCTTGTCGAGAGGGAGGATGGTGCTCATGTGGATCGGGATCAAAAGTTGAACGAAGATTCGGTCCGGTCAGCGAGTGCGGTGAGCTCGTCGTCGAACTTGAAGTAACCAACCGGGCGGAAAGGAATGGCGCCCTGTCGAGGCACCCATTCGAGACGCAGGAGGTGAGTGCCGCGCTTAAGGTAGACCGCCTTGCCCTTCAGCGCCTGATCAGCCAAGTGACCCAGCACTGAGCGGGCCTGGGAGGCCGTGAGGGCATTTCCCATAGAACGAACTACAGCGGGAACCCGCTGCAGGGCAAATCCAGAAATTACACCATCGGCCGGAACTTGCCGACTACACCGGTCAGGCAGGCTGTGATTTGTCCCAACGAGCATACCTCGACCGTGTTCACCAGTTCGGCGAAGACGTTGCCGCCGCTGCGGGCGACGTTCTCCAGGCGTTGCAAGGCCTCGGGGGACTTTTTGGCGTGCTTCTGCTTGAATGCGCGCAGGCGCTCGACCTGCAGCCGCTGCTTTTTCGGCGGCGTGCGGGCGAGGGGGACGCTCGGCATGGGCTCGTGCGAGATGTATTTGTTCAGGCCAATGATCGGGCGTTCGCCGGAGTAGATCTGCGTCTCGATGCGGTGGCCGGACTCCTGAATCTTGCTGCGCTGGTAGCGTTGCTCCATCGCCGCGATGACGCCGCCGAGCGTGTCCATCTCGCGGAAGACCTCGAGAATGGCCTTCTCAACCTGGCGCTCGAGCATGAGCAGGCCCGGGGCGCCGCCGAAGAGATTCATGGTGTGTTTGAAGAGGCCGGACTCCTCGAGGAGGATGGACTGGCCGTGGGAGGCGAGGAGGGCGTATTTCTCGGTCGGGGTCGTGAACGGCTCGTCGGCGGAATTCGAGTGGCATGAATTCGTGTAATTCATGTAGGCGATCATCAGTTCGGCGGCGGTGCGCGTGAGATTGTTCTGGAACTCGGCGGCGATGAGCGAGCGGCCGGAAGTCTGCGTGTGCAGCTTGAGGGCCTGCGCCTTGGCGTTGGCGCCGAAGACGTCGCGCATGCCGATGGCCCAGATGCGGCGGCAGACCCGGCCGAGCACGAGGTATTCGACGTCGAGGCCGCAATCCAGGAAGAAGGACAGACGCGGACCGAAGGCGTTCACGTCGGCGCCGCGCTGCCGGAGCAGCTCCGCGTAGGTGAAGCCGTTGGAAAGCGTGAAGGCCGCCTGTTGCACCGGCGTGGCCCCGGCCTCGGCGATGTGGTAACCCGAGATGGAGACCGGATACCACTTGGGCATGTTCGGCACGCACCACTCGATCATGTCGCAGAGGAAGCGCAGCGAGGCGTCGACGGGGAAGATGACCTCGTTCTGCGCCTGCACTTCCTTGAGCATGTCGGCCTGGATGGTGCCGCGGAGATTGGCGACGCAGTCGGGACCGAAGCGGCGCTTGGCGGCGGCGATGAACATCGCGAGGATGGCCGGCGCCGGGGCGTTCATCGTCATGGAGACGGACGCATCGGGCCGCGTGAGGTCAAAGCCGGCAAACAGCCGCGCCATGTCCTCGACCGTGTCGATGGCCACGCCGCCCTCGCCGACCTTGCCGAGCACGCCCTCATGGTCGGAATCGAGGCCGTAGAGAGTGGGGCCGTCGAACGCGGTGGAGAGCCGCAGGCTCTTCTGGTGCGTGTTGAGGTATTTGAAGCGCGCGTTGGTGTCCTCGGCCAGCCCGAGCCCGGCGAAGAGGCGCATCGGCTCCTCGTTGACCTTTCCTAGGTTCCCCGGGTGGCGCGGGCTGACCCCAGCACGCGGGGATTTCGGCTTCGATGCGGACATGTTCAGCGCGTTGGGGTCAACGCGCTCCACCCCTTGATCCAGATACATCTCGCGGTAGGCGGCGGTGGCGTAGGGAAACTGGCCGGGTAAACCCTGGCCGAGCAGGTATTCGGCGATGGCGCCGGGCTCGTCGGTGTCGGGCAGGGCGAGGCGCGGCAGCGGCGTGCCGGTGGGTGACTTGGTCATCTCGACCGAGGCGCGGAGCTGCGCCCACCTGGCGCGGAGCTCCGCGGCGAACTTCTGGTCGAGGCGCGCGCGCGCCACCTCGGCGGCCACGTGGGTATTGTAGGCGTCGATCGAGTCGGCAATTTTTCCGAGCTGGCTCATGGGCAAAGGGTGGCGTGGTTTGCGGGAGGGGCGCTTGCCCTCAAGCGCCCTGAGGGCCGTTGGGGGCAACGGCCCCTACCGTTAGGCGATGAATCGCGGCGAAGAGTGCATCCACGCCCGGGTCGAAGTGTTTCGCCGCCGTGGTGGGATAAAGCATCTGATTTTTTCCGTTCTGGTTGAGCCGGGCTTGGATCTCGGCCTTCGCCGTGTGGGCCATGGCGTGGTCGCACTTGTTGAGCGCAACGAAATCGGCGCCGTTGAGCAGGGCGATCTTCTGCAGCTGGATCAACCCGCCGTAATAGGGCGCGAGCACGAAGAGGGTGGCGTCGACGAGCTTCGGGCCTTGGCCAAAAATCCGGAACGGGTCGCTTTCCTGGCCGACACCAACTGATTCGACGAGGATGAGGTCGAACTCGCCGGAGGCCTTGAGAATGTCGATGGCGGCGGGGGCGGCGGCGGAGAGGCCGGTCAGGCTGCCGCGGGTGGCCAGCGAGCGGAAGAATACGCGGTCGTCCTGCGCATAAATGGCGCTGACGCGATCGCCGAGGATGGCGCCGCCGGAGTCGGGGTGGGAGGGATCGTTGGCGAGGAGCGCGATGCGGCCGGTGGGATTGTTGCGCAGGAAGCGCGAGGTCAGTTCGTCGATGAGCGTGGACTTGCCTGCGCCGCCCGGGCCGGCGACGCCGACGACGAAGGGCCTGGCCTTGCCCTTTTGTAGGGCGGGGTCTCCGAACCCCGCCTTCTTCGGTCGCGGCAGCAGGTTCGTGGCGGGGTTCGGAGACCCCGCCCTACCTTCCGCGATCGTGATCGCCCGGGCCAGCGCACGATCGCCCTTGAATTTCTTGTTGGGCTTCGCGGCGCGGGCATAGTCGCGCTTGATCTCGGCCATCATCTGGTCGAGCGGGGTGCCGGCGAAATAGATGCGATCGGTACCCTGGCGTTGCATGACGCGGGCGTCGGCCTGGGTGATGGTGCCGCCGCCGCCGCCGAAGACGGGGATGTCGGCGTTGCCGGACTTCCTGAGCTGGTCGGCGACCTCCTTGAAGAAGACGATGTGGCCGCCATTATAGGAACTGAGGCCCACGACGTTGACGTCTTCCTGAATGGCGGCGCGGACGATGGCCGTGGCCGACTGGTGGTAACCGAGGTAGATGACCTCGATCCCGTGGCGGGCCAGCTCGATGTTAATGGTGGTGACGGCGCTGTCGTGTCCGTCGCACACCGGCACGGCGGTGAGAATACGGAGCGGTCCGGCGGTGCGAGGCGTGGAAGCAGCGGCCATATGGGCTAGGCAAGGGGAGGAACGTCCCGGGTGCAATGACCGAGCGGTGCGGGCGGTGACCCCGCGGACGATTTCAACCCTTTGGCGTAGCGGCCGGCGCTTGCGCGGCTGGAGACTGGGTCTAGGTTGTGGGTTCGAAGCCAGCCGAATCGCTCCGTTTGCTGCGGTAGGCGGCCCGCGGCGGGCGCAACTTTAACGCGAGCAAGCTCGCTGGCCCACCAAACCTGAACCCACCCCACCCCACGCCATGCTCCACCCTCATTCGCTGTATTACGACCACCTGAAGCCGGAGGAACTGGAGTTCCTTGAAAAAACCGCCGACTTCGTGGCGCGCGAGATCGCGCCGCACGCCGCGGCCTGGGAGGAGCAGGAAGAGTTGCCGCGCGACCTCTTCACGAAAGCCGGCCGCATCGGGCTCATGGGCATGCTCGCGCCGCGGAACGTCGGCGGCCAGGAACTGTCGATGCTGTGCTTCTGCCTCGCCATCGAGGAGGTCGCGCGGCATTGCGGAGCGTTCGCGATGAACCTGGCGGCGCATAACGCGCTCTGCGTCGGCCATCCGCTCGGCCACGCCAGTGACGAGCTCAAGCGGAAGATTTTCCCCCGCGTGCTCAACGGCGACTGGATGGTCGCGTGGGCGCTGACCGAGCCCAACGCCGGTTCCGACACCGGCGGCGTCGAGACGACCGGCACGCCGGAGGCCGACGGCACGTGGCGGCTCAACGGCCACAAGCTCTACATCACGATGGGCCTGCATTCCGACCGCATGGTCGTGATGGCGATCACCGGCCGCGACGAGAAGGGGAAGAAGGAGTTCTCCGCGTTCTGGATCCACACGAAGGACATCGAGCCGGTGCGGAAGGTTAAGACCGCCGGCGTCCGCGCGAGCAACACGAGCGAGTTTTACCTTAAAAATGTGCCGGCGGAGATAATCGGCGTGCGCGGCAAGGGTCAGCACGCGGCGCTCGCCTGCCTCGACGGCGGCCGGCTCGGCATCGCGGCGATGGCCATCGGGCTCGGCCGCGGGGCGGTCGAGATCGCCAAGCAGCGCATGCTCACGCGCAAGCAGTTCGGCAAACGCATCGCGGAGTTCCAGGCACTGCAGTTCAAGCTGGCCGACTGCGAGGTGGAATTGCGCGCGGCCGAGGCTTTGCTGCTGCCGCCCTGCGTGATGCACGCCCGCGGCCAGAAGTTCAGCCTCGAGGCGTCTTTCGCCAAGCTCTACGCGTCAGAAGCCGCCTCGCGCGCCGCCAACACCGCCCTGCAGATCTGCGGCGGCTGGGGCTACACGCGCGACACGGCCGTCGAACGCATGTGGCGCGACGCGCGTTTGTGCGAGATCGGCGAGGGCTCGAGCGAGGTGCAGCGGCTGATCATCAGCCGGGCGCTGCTCAAGGAGGCCGAGGAGAAATACGGCCTGGCCGAGCCGAAGAAATGATCGGGCCGGGCCGTGGCCCTCAACGACCTTCCGGGCACTTGGGGCAAGCGCTCCGACCGGCCGGGATCGCCGGCCAAGCCGGGATCTGGCCCTTTGGGAGTATGACGTTATGAATGAGGACGGCTTTTCTCACTCAAATCCGTCGGCGGATTGATGCTACTGGTGGCCGTGCCGGCCAGCTGGCTGCCGGCGCACCGCTCGACCATGGTCGAGCTGGCGAACCTGCTGCGCCCGCATTGACGTGCTCAGAAGTCCGCGGTGCCCGGGGTGCGGGCGAAGGGGATCACGTCGCGGATGTTCGCCACACCGGTGACGAACATCAACATGCGCTCGAAGCCGAGGCCGAAGCCGGCGTGCGGCACCGTGCCGTAGCGACGGAGGTCGAGATACCACCAGTAATTCTTCTCGTCGAGGTGGTGCAGGGCCATGCCGGCGCGGAGCTTGTCGAGACGTTCCTCGCGCTGGCTGCCGCCGATGATCTCGCCGATGCCGGGCACGAGCAGGTCCATCGCGGCGACGGTCTCGCGGCCCTCGGCGCAACCGTCGGTCTGGCGCATGTAGAACGCCTTGATCGCCCGCGGGTAATTATAGACGGTCACCGGGCACTTGAAGTGTTCTTCAGTCAGATAGCGCTCGTGCTCGGACTGGAGGTTGTCGCCCCACGCGACGGGATGCTCCCAAGTCTTGCCGCCCTTGTTCAGAATCTCAACTGCCTCGGTGTAGCTGCAGCGGACGAACGGCTTGTCCACGACGAAGTCGAGGCGGGCGAGCAGGTCCTTGTCCACGAACTTGGAGAAAAACTCGAGGTCGCCGGCGCAGTGGGTGCGGACGTCGCGGATGAGATATTTCACGAATTCCTCGGCGAGGGCCATGTCGCCCTGCAGGTCGCAGAAGGCGACCTCGGGCTCGATCATCCAGAACTCGGAGGCGTGGCGCGAGGTGTGGGAGTTCTCAGCGCGGAAGGTCGGGCCGAAAGTGTAGATGTTGCTCAGGGCATGCGCGAAGATCTCGCCCTCGAGCTGGCCGGAGACGGTGAGAAAGGTCTTCTTGCCGAAGAAATCCTTCGCGTGGTCGATGTGTTTGCCGTCCTCGGTCTTCGGCGGGTTCTCGAGGTCCAGCGTCGTCACGCGGAACATATCGCCCGCGCCCTCGGCGTCGCTGGCGGTGATGATCGGCGTGTTGACGTAATAGAAGTCCTTCTCCTGGAAAAACTGGTGGACGGCGTAGGCGAGGCGGCTGCGCACGCGGAAGACGGCGCCGAAGAGGTTCGAGCGCGGGCGCAGGTGCGCGATCTCGCGGAGGAATTCCATCGTGTGGCCCTTTTTCTGGAGCGGGTAGGTGGCATCGGCCTCGCCGAGCACGGTGAATTTCTCCGCGACGACCTCCCATTTCTGGCCGCCGCCCTTGGACTCGACGAGTTTGCCGCGCACCTCGACCGAGGCGCCGGTGTTGGCCATGGTGATGTGCGCGTAGTCGGGCAGGGCGGCGTCGACGATGACCTGCAGGCCCTTGAGGCAGGAGCCGTCGTTGAGCTCGATGAACGAGAAGGCCTTGGCGTCGCGGCGGGTGCGGACCCAGCCTTGGAGGTGGATGGCCTCCATCGGGCCGGTGGCATTATGGGCGTCCTTGACGAGAGTGCGTGACATGGGGGGGTGTTTTGTAAGCCGTGATTGGCCACAAAAAGCGCCAAAAACGCAAAAGAAGAAATACGGGCCGCTACCCCCCCCCTGCGGGCACCCCTCTTGATCGAGGGGATTTTCGCAACATGGGTCTGGGTCCCCTCTGGAGAGGGGTGGCGCGCAGCGACGGGGTGTGTTGGGGACTTCAGGGAGTAGTGCTAGTATCGCGTAACACAAAATAGTGCGTCACTTGAGATTGCCTTTGGCTGGGATCTTTTCAGTCACAGAGGACACCGAGGTCGGTGACGGCAACGGCCTGATCACCTGCGGCAGCGAAGCGACGCTCGTCCGCAACGTGACGGTGCGCAACTGTGTCATGACCGGCCACGCCACGAGGCTGACCCTGAAACTCCGGCCCGACACGCCGCAGCATTACGAGAACATCACGATGGACGGTATCCGCCTCGCCGGGCAGCGGCCCTCTGTTGAACGTCGGCCTGTGGATGCAGTTCTTCGACCTGAAGGGCCAGCCCTCGCCGGCGCGCCAGGTGAACAACATCACGTTGCGTAATATCACCGGCTCCTACCGCACGCTCGGCACGCTCAGCGGCAACGCCGGCGACATCCTGCGCGACATCACGCTGGAGAACGTGGACGTGCCGTTGACCGACGAAAATTTCCGGCTCGGCCCGGTGGAGAACCTCCAGCTGAAGAACGTCAAGGTGAACGGGAAGCCCTTCGTGTCGCCGGCCGTCACGCCGCCGCCCCCGCCGCGGACGTCCTGAGTTGAAGTGGAATAAGGTGGAACCGGACCTCCGGGCCGGTTTTTCACGCGCATATCATTCAGCCCGTCCGGAGGCCGGACTCCACCTCCGGGCTGAAGGTCCCGCGAGATTGATTGTCCGCCCCTCGGCGCGCGCCCGATCGAACGTTGGACTAACCCGGAGTCTGTGGCCGCTTGCGTTCTCCGGCGGCCCGGCCAGCCTGAGGGCATGAACCCGCCGCTTCACCCTCGCGCCGGCCAAGCTGTTTCCCGGCGGAGTTTTCTGGAGCGTTGCACGCTCGGCACGGCCGCCCTGTTTGCGCTCGGCCGCCGGATGACGGCCGCCGACGCTCCCGCCCGCCAGCTGGGTGTCGCTCTCGTCGGGCTCGGCAATTACAGCACCGGCCAGCTCGGGCCCGCCCTGCGTGCAACGAAACACTGCCGGCTCGCGGGTGTCGTGACCGGCTCGCCGGCCAAGGGTGCGCAGTGGGCGCGCAACTACGGTTTTTCCGAAAAGCGCGTCTACGGCTACGCGGACATGGCGCGGCTGGCGGACAATTCGGACATCGACATCGTCTACGTCGTCACGCCGAACGGGCTGCACGCCGAGCACGCGATCGCCGCGGCGCGCGCGGGGAAGCACGTCATCTGTGAGAAACCGATGGCGAACACCGTACCCGATTGCGACGCCATCCTCGCGGCGTGCGCGGCCGCGCAGGTGCGGTTGTCGATCGGTTACCGGCTGCACTTCGATCCTTATCACGAGGAATTGCGGCGGCTGGTCCGCACCCGGGAGTTCGGCCCGTTTCGGAAGATGCGCGGCAGCTTTGCGTTTCAGATGGGCTCGCACCAGTGGCGCGCAACGAAGGGCCTGGCTGGCGGCGGGGCGCTGATGGACCTGGGTGTCTATGTCATCCAGGAGTCGTGCATGGCGGCCGGGGCGGCCCCGGTGGCGGTGACGGCGCGGGAGCGGCCCAAGCGGCGGCCCGAGTTCTTTCGCGACGTGGAGGAGGCCTTGGACTGGACCCTGGAGTTCGCCGACGGCGCGCGCAGCGAGGGCTTCACGAGCTATGACGACAACGGCAACGACTTCCGCGCGGAGGCCGCAGGCGGCTGGTTCGAGGTGGCGCCGGCCTTCAGCTATACCAATCTGCGGGGTGCGACCAGCCGCGGTGCGCTGCGCTTCCACCCGCCGGTTAACCAGCAGGCGCTCCAGATGGACGACTTTGCGCAATGCATTCTGACCGGCCGCGCCACCCCGGTGCCCGGCGAGATGGGGCGGCGTGATCTGTGCATCGTCACCGCCATCTACGAATCAGCGGCGAACGGCCGGCGCGTTGAAATTAAGGCGTAGCATGTCCTCCCAGCGAAAGGGGGAGGGGCTTTATGCCCCGCCTAGGGGCCGCGAACCTGCTCTGTCGCGGCGTAAAGCCACTCCCACCTCCATTACGATTATCCCATGAAATCACCCCGTCCCGGCCTCTGGCTGGCCTTTACCCTCATCCCCCTATGCCTCGCCGCCCAACCAGCCGCCCCCGCGACCCCTCCCGCCAAGCTCGGCTCCACGGTCTTCCAATGGGTTGACCTGAAGGCCCGGCCCACCGGCAACGGCGAACGGCGCGACGTCACCGACCGACCGACCGCCACCCTCGAGCGCTTCGAGTCGCACGTCACGACGCTCCTGCCGGGGAGGATGTCGCACGCCCCACACCAGCATCCGCAGGAAGAGCTCATCATCCTCCGCGACGGCATGCTCGACGTGACCATCAACGGCGTGACGACGCGCGCCGGTCCGGGCTCGCTGCTGTTCTTCGCCGCGAATGATTTCCACAACGTACAGAACTTCGGCGACACGCCGGCGACCTACATCGTGTTCAACTTCGCCACGGCGGCCACGAAGACGCTGGCGGGTAGGGTCACGGCTGCGGTGGCCACTCCCGCCAAGCTGGGTTCGACGGTGTTCGAGTGGGAAAAGCTGACGGTGACCCCGACCAAAGTAGGCGCGCGGCGGGCGGTGGTTGATTCCCCGACCACGACTCTTGCCAATTTCGAGTGCCACGTCACCACGGTTGACTCCGGTGAAATGCCGCACGCGGCGCACCGCCACCCGGACGAAGAAATCATCCTCGTGCGCGAGGGCCCGCTCGACGTCACGATCAACCGCAGCACGACGCGCGCCGGTGCCGGCTCGATCTTCTTCTACGGCTCGAACGATGAGCACGGCATGCGCAACGTCGGCGAGGTGCCGGCGACCTATTACGTCATCCGCCTTGTCACCGACGCGACCCCGAAACCCTGACGCCGGGCTCAGTACCGCCAGCCGTCGCAACCCGGTTCGGTGGCGACGACCAGGCATAGCACGGAGAGAATAAGGGCGGCGGTGAGCACCTTGATATCCTAGCGCACAGCGGCCGGGTCGTCCATACGTGGGACTGCGTAGGCGCGCCTGGTCGTGGGCGTCCGGGGCTTGCGGCGTGCCCGGCGGCGAAGCCTGCCGGAAGCAGCATCATATCGGCTCCGCGAAGCCCCCAAGGCCGCCAGCCGATGGGTTGCGATCGCTCTAGCCCCAAACAGCAGGGGTAAGAAGTGGTGCGCGTTCCGCCCCCAAGACGCTTGTCAACCAATAGTTGACAAGCGTCTTGGGGGGAGGCGGAGAGACGGGGGGGTAGGCTGCCCGGCTGGCGGATGGTGGAGGGTGGGAGCACGCCAAATTTCTCCGCGTCTGCGCTGAGGTCGCGAGCGAATGCGACCGGTCCTTGTGACCTGAGCGGATCGAGCGGACGGGGCGAACTTTCAGGCGATCAGATAGCGGCCGGACTTGCGGGTGCCGACGCGCTTGACGAGCTTGGCCTTCAGCAGCGGAGCGAGAATGTGGGCGGCGCCCTGTTTGGTGACAGCGAGCGCCGCCCAGATCTCGGCGGGGGTGAGCCCTTCTTGCCGGTCGCGCAACAGGTGGAGCAGTCGCTCCTGGCTCGGGCGCAGCACGGTTTTCTTCGGGCCGCACTTGGCGGCGAACTGCTGCACGCGCAGCCAGACGCGCTCCAGCGTCACGCGCAGACCTTCCGTGGTGTATTCCAACCAGCTCGTGAGATCACCGCCACTCTTGAGCACAGCGGCAAGTCTGGCGTAGTAGCGCACCCGGTCTTCCCAGAAGAATTCGGCGATGGAGAATACATGATGTGTGTCGAAGCCCCGGCGATAGAGCTCCCAGAGCGCGAGCATGCGGCCCATGCGGCCGTTGACGTCGGCGAACGGGTGAATCTCCTCGAACTGGTAGTGGAGGATGGCCGACGTAAGCCCGGGCGACCATTCAAGGCTCGGGCCGCTCCACCACGCGAGCAGCTCGCGCATCCGGCCCGACACGAGGTCGGGCGGGGGCGGCAGATGCTTGCCCACCCGGACGGCGATCGTGCGGTAGCGGCCGGCCTCGCCCTGGTCCATGACGCCCTCAGCCAGCAAGGCGTGCAGGCAGAAAAGATCCTCGTGGGTGACCGGTTTCTTCTGCCGGGCACGCTTCTCCACCCAGCGGAGCCCGGCGAAGTAGTTGAGCACCTCGCGCTGTGAACGCGCGGTATGCGCGGGCAGGGGCGTGCCGCTCTCCAAGGCGCGGACTTCCTCCAGTGTGAGCGGGTTGCCCTCGATGGCGGTGGACGCATGCGCGCCTCGCTGGCGGCTGTCCTGCTGCAGGCGGGGAATCCACGCCACCTGGATGGTGGCCGCCGCAACCTTGGCCCGGAGGTCGGCAATGGTCTCCAATTCCCGGAGCAGCCGGGGAGAGACGGTGAACTGGGGAGCGAAGGCCATGCGCGATAAGACAAGCGTGAGTCTAGCGATAAGTCAAGCGGCCGGCATGGTAAGACAAGCGTGGGGCAAGCGGGTGGCCGGCGCAGCGATCGCGGAAGCGCGGAGGAGCGGAGACCGACATGCATGGTCAGTGGCGGCCCGTGACGGGAACGAGGCAGCAATCAGTCGGAGCGTAAAGCGCTCGGCAGCGGAGGTGGGGGGATTAGAACGCCACGGTGCCGCCGGCTTTCTTCAGGGCTGACAGGAGGGTCTTGTCGAGCGTGGCGAGGGGCAGGCTGCGGCGCAGGGCCAGCTCAAGATAGGCGGCGTCGTAAACGGTGAGACCGAAGCTGGCGGCCAGCGCGAGCGTCTTCGACCACGCGAGCGAACTGGTCTGGCCGTCCACCTCGATGTCGTAAGCGCCGAGAGCGGAGAGGAAGCCCTCAATGCCCGCCTGATCAATGCGGCCGCGCCGTTGCGCGCCGAGGAGGACGTTGCCGATTTCGAGGTGCCAGAGCGCGGGCACCCAGGCCTTGCCGCCGGCGGTGAGCACATCGAGCAGGGCGTCCGTCGCCGACGTGGCCTCGGAGGCGAACACCCACGGCAGCGTCGCGGAGCAATCGAGCACGAACGCCTTCACCGCCGGCCTTCGTCGATCAGTCCGCGCACGGAGACGCCTTTGAGGCTGTAGTTCTGCCGCAGCCTCCGGAGCGCGGCGGTGGCCAGTTTCCGCTCGCGCCCGGCGGAGGTGCGGGCGGGCACGAGCCGGGCCACGGGCCGGTCGTGCTTGGTGATCGTGAACGTGGCCCCGCGGCCCACGCGGTCGAGCAGGTCGGAAAAGGTGTTCTTGGCCTCAAAAGCGCCGACGGAGGTTTCCACGGGTTTCATGGGTTCAGGCTAGAAGAACAGGCCTGTTCGTCAAGCCGGGTCTCCTGCCCTGTCTGACCCGGGCCAACTGCGTGTGCGCCGATGAGCGGCGTGGACGGAGTTTTCGGGGTGGGAGATTTGCGGGCACGGGCAGACATAGTGAGTGGCGGCCCGTGACGGGAACGAGGCAGAAATCAGCCGGAGCGTAAAGCGCGCGACGGTGGCGCGGCTTCAGGTAAGAAAACACAAACCACAAAGCCCGACCCCTTTTTTCGGCTCCGCCTTTTTCGGCTCTACGACGGGCACACGTTGGACCGGCAGCTCACGCAAGTGCGTCGGTGCATCGGACCCAAAGTGCAGGAGGCCCATGTCGACATGGGCTATCGGGGACATGATCACCAAGGAGTCGAAACAGTCCATGTGGACAAACGTCGCCGGGGCACGACGCCCAAACGTCTCTGGCGATGGATGAAACGCCGCGCCGCCGTCGAGCCCACCATCGGCCACCTCAAAAGTGAGCACCGTATGGAGCGCAACCGCCTCAAGGGGACCACCGGTGATGCCATCAACGCCATCCTCAGCGCCGCCGCCATGAACCTGAACAAGCTCCTCGGGGCTTTTTGGCGCTTTTTGTTCCGCCTCCGGTATCAGCTTCTCTCCACCTTTTCCCTGCACCCTTCCGTTGCGCTCGCCGCATAATGGGCTTTTTCAGGACCGACTAACCTATCACCCCGGACTAAGTGTCACCTATCTCCCCGGATCGAACCGTTCATACCCTAAAAAATCCTCAATTTAAGCTCACCTGAAAGACCGTTGCTGACCCTTTTTGCCTTCTTTCTGCTGTTTTGGGTAGCTTGAGCCAAAGCGGCAGCCACTAGCAGGAAAGGTCGATCACGTGGTCCAACACACCTCAACAACTGGATATTCCCACTCGGAGACCTGAGCCCTCTCCCGGTATTCTTCTGCGTCCTGATCAACCACACGGCGGACCATGGCCGTGACGGTGGCGCTTCGCACCGTAGAAAGCCGGGGGCCCCATTCTTGCCGTCCCGCTTCCGAAAGGGCGGCAATGGTAACGCCGGATTCGGTTTCAATGTGAATCCATTTACCCTGACTCACCAGGCGCACAGGATCTCCGGTCGCCGTGGCGCGGAGCGCTTCATGAACCTTGCTGGTGGTGGGTTTTCCTTTGGCATAGCTGAGAAACAGCTCCGTGGGATGAAGGATGGCATACCGCCGGGCGGCCGGGCTCGGCAATTGGTTTGGCTCAAAATCTCGCGGCGTGCGGTCAATCACCTGGTCCCCCGACATCTCTTGGGGAAAGGGCGTGCGGCGGTCTTTTTGCACCATCACGGTCAGGGTTTCCTTCGCCCGCGTTGCCGCCACATAGAAGACCCGGCGCTCTTCCTCCATTTGCGCCTGGTCGGGCTTTGCCCTCCACCCGCCATCGGCAATGATGACGTGCGGAAACTCGAGGCCCTTCGCCTTGTGTGCGGTCACTAGAATGACCCCTTCACCGGTTCTATGGTAGCGCTGCCTCTCGGCGATGGCTTCGTCAAAAAACTCCCGGATCAGGGAAACAGGAACTTCCGCCTCCCCTGCTTCGCCCGCCCATTCCGACCAGATTTCGTCCAAGAACCTCCACCAACGATTGAGCGCGGATGATCCGCGCAGCAGTGTGAGCTGATGCCTGACCGCAGAGGCATCCCAGGCCTCGTGTTTCAAACCTTCGAGATGCGCAAGCCAGGCGTGAACCTCCCGAACCTTGAAGGGCGAAACCGGCATCTCGTCCTCACCGCGCCAATCCACCGGGATGCCCGCATCGTCCAGCGCCGCCCGAATGATGACAAGATCGTCCCGGGTGCGCGCCAAAACGGCGAAGTCCGAAGCGGCCTGCTTCGGATCCAGCTTTAAGAGCCGAGCAATTTCCCCGGCGATAAACTGGGCCTGATGCAACGCGTTCGAGACTATTACCCGCTGAACTTTCCCCCGACCCACGGGATCCAGGGCCTCCCATCTTCCGCCGGCCGGATCGGCCTCCCGCGCCCGGTTCACGCGGATTGCCTGAGCAATTTTCATCCGGTCGGTGTTCTTGCCTATGATTCGGTTGGCGACCGCGATAATAGCCTTCGTGGAGCGGTAGTTCTCCGTCAAGTAGTGGTCCCTGGCCTTATAATCCTGCTGGAACCGGCGAATGAACCCCACGTTGGCACCTTTGAATCCATAGATGGATTGGTCGTCGTCGCCTACTGCCATAATCGCGAGCTTTTGCTCCTCGTCGGCCTCGCGGCGTCCGGCAATGGCGGAGATAAATTCGTATTCACGCTCATCCACGTCCTGATACTCATCCACGAGGATATGCGTGAACCCGGCCAGAATACGGTCGCGGGTTGCCTCGTCCCCTGCCCCTTCTGACTCCTGTTTGCCAGAGAGCAGCTTGGTTGCGTCCTCAAGCAGGCGGTTGAAATCCGGCAACTCCTCGCCATCGGCCGCCCCGCTGAGACTCCGGCCCAAAAGACGAAGAGCAAGGCCGTGGTAGGTCTGTATCATCACGCCATAGGCGTCCTTGCCCACCAGGCGGAAGATCTGCCGCCGCAGCTGCAGCGCCGCATGCCGGTTGAGGCAAGTAACCAAGATGCGTTCGGCACGAACGCGTTCCACCCGGAGCAAGAAGCCGCAACGGTGGGCCACCACGCGGGTCTTGCCCGAACCCGGCCCGGCTAGGACCAGCATGTTGAAGTTGGCCGGCTGAGCGACAATGGCCTGCTGCACCGGATTGCAAAGGTCGTCCACGATCTTATGGAATGAATCCAGCCCGGTGGCGTATTCGTAGAGCTCCGGCTTTTCGCGGAGAAACCGGGCCGCGAAGGCCGCCTTCCCCATCTCAAAATAAGCCGAGATCAACCGGAGGTGCGCCCCCAAACGCTCCACGCCCACACGGGCATATTCACCCATGACGTGAATCTGAAAAACCTTCTCCGAGTAATGCACCGACAGCGCGGCGAAGTCCCCCTTGGTGAAGCGGCGCCGCTGTTGGCCTTTCTGTTTTTCCAGCACCCGCAGACTCATGGCCTGTGAAATCAGCGCCTTGCCGTTCTTGAGCTCGATGATGGAGCTGTCATGGAGATAAACCAAAAGATACTGAATAAAAGCGGACAGGTCTCGAATGGCCGAGAGGTTCAGCGTCATGTCCCCGCGAAAGGCTTCCATGATCTCCGCTTCGCCAAACTCCACCAGCGCCTGCGTCGTTTCTGTTTCCGGCTTGGCCTTAACCTTGGCGATGAGGAGGCCGAGTAATACGGCCGCAGCGGAGCGGCGCACCGACGACAGTTCCAAAACTTCAGTCCATGGGGCCGACAAGCGAATCCGCACGTGATCTTGACGCCCATGCCCCAGCTCCAGGATCCCGGCCGGCCGGCCCATTTTCCGCCCGTCGGCCGAAAGGATTTTGAGCATGCGGATAATGTCCATGGGCAGGCTGGTGTGCCCTTTCGAAAGCAGATGCTGGTTTACGCTGCGCAGCGCCAGGGGCACCCAGCCGTCGGGGTTTGGCTCTTCGTCCCGCAGCAGTTCGAGCAAATCTTGCTCCAGGGCCGATGCGACCCTGAGCCGATTTTCTGCATGGCTGGTGCGGCCAACACGCAAACGGGCGCTGAAGAGCACATCCTTGCTGATCAGGCCCGCTTCGGGCCGCGCCATTTCATTGAGCACTTGGAAAACCGGAGCATAAGGGCTCACCCTTCCGTCTTGGGCTTCACGCATTCGCGCGTAGAGGTCGCGCATCCGGGGTAGCTCCGCAATATCATCCAAGCTAAACGCCCCTTCATGGTCTGGCGTCTGCAGCATGATCATGATATCGAGCCAAAGGGCGCGGGTGGACTCTGGCAGGTCCAGTCGCGCAATGTGCGCGCGGGCTGACTCTTCATCGGGCACCAAAGGCCTGGCCTGAAATACCTTCGTCTGATTCTCGTCCCTTTCCAAAAACCCCTGCTTCTCCAAAACCGCGAGCGCCGTGCGGACCTTGGTTTGGCGCTGATTCTCGCCCTCCTCGGCAAAGCTCGTGGATTCAACGGGGTCATACAATATTTCTGATACGGTGAGGGTGACATGCTTCCCGTCTCCGCGATCGGCCTTGAGAATCGCCCGCCAGATCCGATCAATGTCGCGCTTCTCGATTCTGGCCATCGCCAGCAATCCAAATTGGGTTTCCAGATCCTCGGGATTGTAGAGCAACACGCATTCGGCGGGATATTGGTCCCGCCCGGCGCGGCCCGCCTCCTGGAGGTAATTTTCGAGCGATCCCGGGGTATCCAAATGCACCACGAGCCGGATATTCGCTTTATCGATGCCCATGCCAAAGGCATTGGTGGCCACAATGACCTGCAGCCTTCCCGCAAGAAAGTCTTCAAGGATGCCCTTTTTTTCCTCCGCCGTCAGACCCGCGTGAAAGGCGGCGCAGGACCAGCCATGCCGAGGCTCCGCCAAGAGGGTCGCCATATCCATCACCCGCTTGCGGGTGGCGGCAAAAATGACCGCCGCGCCTTTTTCGTCTCCGATTTTTTCCTCGAGCAGCGCATGGAGGCGGGCCGGTTTTTCATGCTCGGTGACCTTTTCAATGCGATAGCTGAGATTGTTCCGCGACGTGCCTCCGTCCAAAAGAACGAGGCTGAGCCCCAGTTGGTCCTGGAAATGTTTGACGATCTCGCTCTTGACATCGTCCTTCGCGGTCGCGGTCACGCACACCACCGCCGGGACGGGCACCTGCTGTTCTGCCGCCAGTTCGCGAATGAAACGGGAAGTGTAAACATAGTCCGGCCTAAAGTCATGGCCCCACTGGGAGAGACAGTGCGCCTCGTCAAACACCCAGCAGCCAATTTCGCGCTGCAGGATGGCGTGCTTGAACGAGCTGTTGCGGAGCTGCTCGGGGGACACATAAAGGATACCCACGCCACCCAGCCTTACCGCCTCGCGCACTTCCGCCTTCTCGGGCGGGGTTTGCATCCCGTTGAGCGCGGCCACGCAGGCAATCGACGTTTTCTGAATCAGGCCATCCACCTGATCCTTCATCAACGCCTGCAGCGGGGTCACCACAATGGTGAGGGCTCCGGTTGTGTAGTAGCGGTGGAGGGCCGGAACCTGAAAGCAAAGCGACTTGCCCCCGCCCGTGGGCAGAATGCCAAGGATCGAGTTGCCGGCCATAATCTGCCGGACGATTTCTTCCTGCAAACTCACGCCGGGGCGGTTGGCAACAGCCGGTTCAGGGCGAAACGCATCATAGCCAAAAAAGCGCTTGAGTTGCTTGGCCGGGTTCAGCGTCTGACTGCACCATGGACAATCGGGGTCGCCGCACGGCGTGCAGCGCAAATGCCGGATAACCGGAGAGGTCTTCGGGAAACGATGCCGCACCCAGCCTGGCAACACCGAGTCCGAACCCGCGACGGGTAGCCAGGCAAGCACGTAGGCGAGCACCGCGCCGTGCTCAGGGGTTTTCTGCACCTCCGCCCATTCCTCCCTCGCGGCAGCCGGGCAGGTTATTCCTGCGACCCCACGCTCCCACGCCTGAGCTGCCGCATCAGGGGTCAGGGCTGGCACACCTAATTCGGAAAAAAAGAGATCGAAGCCCCGGGAACCATTCCACGGAAGCTCCGCCTGCGCGAGCAACCAACGGGTCAGCGCGAGGCGCTCACTTCCCTGGGAATCCGCCAACGTTGCCCGAAAGATTGTGACGGCCTCCTCCAGGATCAGCTTGCTTGAGTCGCAATCACGAACCGGGTGATTTTTCGCAGAGCGCACCAGCTGGTCATTCTTGGTGAGCCGATGATAGGGGTTCCGTGGAAAAGCCAGCGGAGAAAGATAGAGCGTATCAATGGCGGGAAGCCGGTGAAGCTCCGGAACCGCGAACGCGGCATCAAGGGCGGGCAGGTCATGCGAGATGATATTGTGCCCGGCAACAAATGGAACGGACTGCGCCATGGCACATAGCTCACGGGCAAGCTCGGCCACAGGGTGCCCCCCTGTTACCTCGCGACGAAACGCCCCCCCGCAGGTTGCGCCCATGGCGAAAATTTCCCCTCCAGGGACCGACTCGATATCGATAAAGAGGCCTTGCTCTAATGATTGCTGGAAGGAGGTAACCATGCGGCGTGACTAGAGCTCAATCCGGGTGGACTGCTTCAGAGCCAATCCAACGGGGCTGAGGTTTGGGATTCATGATCGCCGGGCGACGGATGCCAAGCTCAGGGAAAGTAGAAGCACCAGAGGCGCGCCGGCAAGCTGGCAGTGATCAAGGCGGACAGATTAGCCGACTTTTTCCCCAAGCGTCAGATTCCCGCTCAACTAGAAGAGCATCGACGGCAAAGTGACCACTGAGCGCGTGGCTGACGAATTGGGTGATCTCTTCCATTGTGGTAACTTCTTTCCAAGGCATTGCCAAGAAGTGTAACCTATCAGCCCGGATCATACCAGCTCGTGGCCGTAAAGATCGCGCGGCAGCTTCACGCCAACACCTCGTAGCGCACCAAATGCAGGCGCAGGACTTTCGGAGCGGGCCGGTCAAAGTAAAATGCCGTCACCGCCTCACGCACGTTGGTGCGCAGCTCCTCCCAAGTGTCGGCCTGCGTGATGATGCTTTCGCCGAGGGCCTCGGCAACGAAGCCGTCGTCGGCCTCCTGAGTGATGGCAAAACCCAGTTCGTTCATGGCCGGAAAATATAGCTTCTTTTGCGGGCGCGGCAAGCTTCGCTCCTAGGGGCGTGGTGGCATGGACTTCCTTGGGAGGCAATCGAACGGGGTCAGCAACGGTCTTTCAGGCGAGCTTAAATTGAGGATTTTTAAGAAGGTGGTTGAGGAGGACGACGAGTTTGCGCATCACCGCAGTGAGCGCGACTTTCTTGGGCTTACCGGCGGCGAGGAGCCGTTGATAAAACGCCTTGAGGATCGGGTTGAAGCGCGTGGCGACGAAGACGGACATGCATGGTGAGTGGCGGCCCGTGACGCGAACGGAGCAGAAATCAGCCGGAGCGGAAAGCGCGCGGCGGGGTTGGATGCTCGGTCGGTGAAGCACGTGGGCATCACAGCGCCACCGGTCTCAATAGTAACCTAATAGGTTACTCATGCTGTCACTGGTTTGCGCATTCTCCCTCGGGCAGCAGTTTTTCGGGTAACCCAATAGGTTACTCATTGCTCACCGCTGTTTGGTGGTTGGGACGAAGACCGATGTGCATGATGAGTGGCGGCCCGTGACGGGAACGAGGCAGCAATCAGTCGGAGCGTAAAGCGCTCGGCAGCGGAGGTGGGGGGATTAGAACGCCACGGTGCCGCCGGCTTTCTTCAGGGCTGACAGGAGGGTCTTGTCGAGCGTGGCGAGGGGCAGGCTGCGGCGCAGGGCCAGCTCAAGATAGGCGGCGTCGTAAACGGTGAGACCGAAGCTGGCGGCCAGCGCGAGCGTCTTCGACCACGCGAGCGAACTGGTCTGGCCGTCCACCTCGATGTCGTAAGCGCCGAGAGCGGAGAGGAAGCCCTCAATGCCCGCCTGATCAATGCGGCCGCGCCGTTGCGCGCCGAGGAGGACGTTGCCGATTTCGAGGTGCCAGAGCGCGGGCACCCAGGCCTTGCCGCCGGCGGTGAGCACATCGAGCAGGGCGTCCGTCGCCGACGTGGCCTCGGAGGCGAACACCCACGGCAGCGTCGCGGAGCAATCGAGCACGAACGCCTTCACCGCCGGCCTTCGTCGATCAGTCCGCGCACGGAGACGCCTTTGAGGCTGTAGTTCTGCCGCAGCCTCCGGAGCGCGGCGGTGGCCAGTTTCCGCTCGCGCCCGGCGGAGGTGCGGGCGGGCACGAGCCGGGCCACGGGCCGGTCGTGCTTGGTGATCGTGAACGTGGCCCCGCGGCCCACGCGGTCGAGCAGGTCGGAAAAGGTGTTCTTGGCCTCAAAAGCGCCGACGGAGGTTTCCACGGGTTTCATGGGTTCAGGCTAGAAGAACAGGCCTGTTCGTCAAGCCGGGTCTCCTGCCCTGTCTGACCCGGGCCAACTGCGTGTGCGCCGATGAGCGGCGTGGACGGAGTTTTCGGGGTGGGAGATTTGCGGGCACGGGCAGACATAGTGAGTGGCGGCCCGTGACGGGAACGAGGCAGAAATCAGCCGGAGCGTAAAGCGCGCG
>Ga0163150_10000481_pt1 | contig 74993 bp, 123 predicted proteins | sample OliLakLV19P2IB_FD_148628 | JGI IMG/M metagenome (GOLD analysis project Ga0163150, IMG submission 148628) | Freshwater microbial mat bacterial communities from Lake Vanda, McMurdo Dry Valleys, Antarctica - Oligotrophic Lake LV.19.P2.IB | ecosystem: Environmental > Aquatic > Freshwater > Lake >... | reverse complement strand
CCCTCGAAGGTGTAGGCGGCCGGCCATCGAGCGAAGAGGCATCGTGACTCGGCCCTGGAGATCGGTGGAGGAACGCCCTCCACTCATCTTCGCCCTCATTCTAGCGGGCGTCACGAGCACCATGGAGGAAGTGGAGGTCTGGAGCCGCTACCCATCTATCTATGTTCTTCTCTTCCCGCTCGTTCTGCCTTCGGCTCCGAGACCCTCCTCTTCTTATTTCCTTCAGCAAGATCCCTCCACAACCTCCATTCCTGATGGATCCCCTGCGTTCTCGCGTAGCAAGCGAATGGAGGTCTTGCCCGCTTACCGGCATCCCGGCGAGTGCGTGGGCGTCGCCACCTCAGATCAAGGAGGCACGGACCGCGTGAACGGTCGAGAGCCCGGTGGTGTGGCCACCGGGCTCCCGTCGCACACGCCCGTGGGAGCGGACATGGCGAACACAGGATCTTCTACACCGATTTGGAAGAGGTGCAGCAAGGCGTGCCCGTGCCCCATCTGCGAGCACGCCGACTGGTGCAAGCTTTCGGAGGACGGAGGGTGGGCTGTCTGTCGCCGCGTCGAGCGACCTGACGCGAGAACCAAGATCGACAAGAGCGGCGGGGAGTATTACCTCTACCAGCTCAAGAGCGATGCGGACCCAGCGGCGGCGGATGGGCCACCCGAACACGCGCAGAGTCCTCAGCATGGTAGGGCCGACGATGACGCTCTCGACACCGCCTACCGGGCAATGCTCGGAACCCTCACGCTCGACATCGACCACCGCCAGCAGCTCCACAACCGTGGCTTCCGTGGGCCCGAGATCGACAAGGCGGCCTACCGGAGCTTCCCGCGGTCACTCGACGGGAAGACCAAGGCCGTAGCGGCGGTCCTCCAAGCGGTGGGGCGTGACGCGAATCGGTTCGTCAAGATCCCCGGCTTCTTCGTACAGGACGTGGCAGGGAAGAGTAAGGGATGGCTGAACGGAGCCGAGGGCATCGTCATTCCGGTAACGAACCTGACGACGCAGATCCCAGCCCTCCAGATCCGGCTCGACGCTCCAATCGGCGACACGAAGTACATCTGGTTCTCCAGTCCGTCGACCGGAGCTGGCGCCGGTTCCCACGTCCACGTGCCCCCAGTTCGCAAGGGACACCTCCGTCGCAGAGTGCGCGTGACGGAAGGGGCGCCTCACCCAAGCGAACGCAGCCTCAGCGGACTCTGAGATCGTGAATAGCTCCTACAGGTGGAACCGGAGGATTCGGTACCCACTCGCATGGGTACTCTTCCTCTCCAGTCCGATGTTGGCGTTCTTCCTCTACAACATCTACTCGTGGGGCCTTGGCTTCTGGGCCTACTTGATCCCGCTCATCGTTGGCGCCATCGGGTTCGCCTACCACACGAACGACAGGGATGAGAAGCTGGCTCCGCTGAGGGCTCATTTCGGCAAGATCGCCGGTTGATTTCAAGAACCCCCGATCCAAGGCAGCGTTCGCTGTGACGATGCGGAGCTTCTTGGCACGCTCGGCAAGGACCCAGTAGTCCGCCTCACGGAGTTCACGCAATCAAAGAAAGAACTGGACGACAAGTATCTCCCGAGCGCTAAAGCCTTGGAGATATCGAGAGCTGAGATTCGTTCGCAGCTACTTACAGAGGTCGATCCAGAAAAGCTACTCCGCGTTGCCAGTGATCGAGACGAAGAGTTTGAAGCTCTTGAAGAAAGTGAAGAGGCGGCCAAGCAACGAGCCGGCTGACGGTGTAGGGTAGTGCCAGGAGCCCGCAAGGCTCTCGATGGAGGCCACGGTCATACCGGACTTCATCTGCGGCAAACCCTCAGCGCTGTCCCCAAGGAGGTCGAGATGTCGACCAATATCGCCCCGTCTTTCCGTACCGAAGCATTCTACGCTGCCATTGCCGAGCTGGCTCAGTTCCCAGAAGCTCACGAAGCTGTCCTGAAGAAGCTCGAATCCGGCGTACAGGCGATCAAGTCCCAACCCAAGAGCAGCGGTAACTCCACCGCTCTGAAAGGCTGGCAAGAGAACCTCACGGCTTTCGGTCGTGGCCGTCGTCTCGCGGCCCCAGCCGTCATGCTGGTCCCGTCCAAACCCAAGCCCGACCTGTCAACCATCATGGGTCACATCCAAGTCCTGGCGGGCCCGAAGGTTCCGGAACCCGATCTGGATGATGCTGTCATCGCCGGGTTGGTGGATGAGACAGTCCTCGCAGCATCGTCAAAATCCAAGCGGATCAATCAGGCAACCGTCAACCTCGCCAACAAGCTAGGGGCGACGCTGGAGGGGCTTGCCAAGGAGAACTCTCTCAAGTTCTTCGCTGAGCTAGGTCAACCTGATCCTTTCAAGAACCTGGATGCTGAGCCGAAGGTCTCCACCCCCTTCGATCTTGTCCCCGACGGTGAAGGAGAGGATTTCATCCCCGGTCGTCTGCTCCTCCTCATCACCTCGTTCAATGTCTTCGTCAACGGAGTGTTCGTCAAGAGAGACTACCGTATCAACGGTAAGCCTGCGGTCCATAACCACCCGGATATCGTCCGCATCGACGGCAACCTCAAGATCCGATCCACCAAGAAGGTCGTCAACAAGCAGGAGTTCGCTTTCTACGCCAAGGCCTTCTGGGTCAAGGAGGGGGATGCCATTTACGGCTACCTCAACTTCAACAACGAAGAGACGGACCGCAAGGCACTAGGAAAGCACTTCACGATCACCGGGGGCAAGCTGGTCCCTCGCTTAAACTAGCCCTACGTCCCGTGCATGAGTTACCAAATCAAGTTCCGGGACAAGTGGTCAGGCAAGACGCGAGTTCACACGTACGAAGGCAACGTGGCCGGCGCCGAAGGATGGGCTCGGTCACTTGCCGAGGAGCATGGCTCCAAAGCTGAGGCGGTACACATCGCTGACGGGCCGTACGACCATTCAGGCAAGGTCACCCACGTCATCTCAGTTGGAGATGACAACGGGCGGCGACGTTAGACTCCGAACAACCGTAGGGCTTGCTCAGCGTTCTCTTGAGTTAGCCCTACGGCTAGGTCGGTCTTCACATGCCGATCGGATAGGTGCGCCATGTCCGAATCGTCGTCGATGATAACTGGATTGACCACCCCTTCTTGATGGTCAATCCAGTGTTGTATCTCATGTCCTCGTAAGGGAGAGGATGTAGCGTACGGACCCGTGTGAATTCGGGGAAGGTCTTGAGGCGTCTTGCCAATGACTTCCCCTTTGAATCCAGCGAGATCCAAGACGTACTGAAGCGCCTTTACGCTGTACCACTTCCGCCACGTAGAAGAGACTACGACTTTGGCCCCGGACCGGGCCAGCAGGTCGTTCAAGATCCTAACCCCCTCAGGATCGATGGATCGGATGTCCTTCAACACACAAATTTTCACTCTTTTGAGGGGTGAATCACTTAGGACCCCGTCCCGTTCAAGGATGAGGATCTCTTTTATATGTTTCTTCTCAGTAGGGGTAGCCGGGTGAGTTTCAATCCCCTTCCTCTTCTTGGAGAGGACGTAGGAGTTAAGCACACCATCGAAATCAAGAAACAAGATGTTGGTCATCGCTGGCAATTCAAAAGTGAGACCTTGAGCGTAATGTGTGCTACACCTGTCGGCCCTTTGGGAGGAAGTATGTCTCTCGTATCATTCACATTGGAATCAATGTCGGCAGAAATTGTTGGCGGCTGGGACCCCCTTGACCGGGAGTTCGTGCTCTACGTTTTTGACCTACGCGGGAACGCTGTGACCTCGATGCTCTGGTCCAACCTCTGCGACTACGACCCCATCGACAAGACGTCCACGGAGAGACTCCGTGAGCGCCTGGAGAAGTACCTTGGAATTACACCCCCGGCTGGCTTCTGGGAGCGTGTCGAACGCAAAGAGCCCGAGCGGATCCGGTACGAGTGGGTCAACGGGACTTGGTTCAAGGGCCTCTACCGTGAGACGACCTTCCAGGTCCCCATGTTCGATGAGCCCTCGTTCGAGCCCTTCGGGGTGGCCCCAGAGATGATAACTGGGGTGACCACCCATATCCCTCGCTTGGACCCTCTTCCCGACTCCGACATCGAAGTAAACGAGGAGATCACTCAAGTCCGATCTTCCTACGCACGAAGGCTTGGACAAGTGGGGTAGGTCGGTGTATGTGTAGGTATGGAACGAACCTACACACATGGCCCTGGAGACCACGACTACTGCCCCGACACCGCATGCTGTACTTGCGATTGCCGAGGGTGCAGACGGGCGTGGTTCGATGCTGGACGACCAAGCCCCAAAGACTGCATCCAGCACAACGAACGACGAAGCTCGGCTAGGAAACCTCTGACTCGATTCGACCGGGTCAACCGATTGAAGTAACCTCAACAAGCCGGGTCACTTCCTTGACGAGTCGGCACCGGATGACTTCGGACCGCTTGTCTGCCCGGTGGCTGACCGGCTGCTTGTGGAAGTCCTTGGCCCTCTGGACGAGGAGGGCTAGCTCTTCGTCCATCGGCTTGCGGTCGAGGAAGAGAGCGATGCTCTCGTAAGCAGGGCTGGCCTTCACCCCCATCACGCGATCCGAGTGCTCCCCCATCCCGTTGTTTCGCCGGCCGGGCGTAGGTACCAGCTCGTAGTGCGACCACCCGTACTCCCCATGGCGGGATGAGACGAGGTCGTTCATCATCTCTTCCCCGTTTGGGACCTCCCTCTGGAAAAGCTCCTGGAGGTGCCACACAGGGCCGTCCATGCCCTCGTTGCTTCGGCCTATGACGTAGGCAGCGAAGGGGGCCGTGAAGTTGCCAGCGTACTCTCTGAAGTCGGCAACGAAGGCCCACCTCTCGACGGTGTCCCCGTCCTCCCCGTAGCCCCAATTTAGACTCATGGTGTATGAGTGACACCATGAACACGGACACAATGGCTCGCAAGGCGTACCACGCCTATGGAGTGGTAACTGAATTTCGCAACTACAAGGGCGATCCGATGCCGAAGTTTGACGAGCTTCCACCCAAGATTCAAGAGGCGTGGGTGGGTTTTGCGGCTCGGGTCGCCGTCGGAGGTACCGTCGAAGAGGGCTACGAAGAGTACGGAAAGATCGTCCAGGGGAAGAACTTTGAGGGGAGGCCAATCCCTCAGTTCAACCAACCCCCGATGACGGAGAAGATCACGCAGGCGTGGCATGCGGCCACCAAAGAGATCAACGACCTCCAGGGTAGAATGCCCTGACGTTGGGTACCGAGACCCCTCGCACCCTTGTTCTTCACGAGCTGGAGCAAGAACTCCACCGCTCGCAGGCAATCATCGACGATCTTCTCGGTAGTTGGCGAGGCAAGATCAACATGACGGATCTTGCGGGGGTCTTGGGGCCTCACATGGATCACAACCGGGAGATCCTCCGGCTCATGACGATCCTGGTGATTGACCCGAAGGAAACCGAGACCCGCCTCACCAAGGTGCTGAGTGGGGACTAGATCGGCTCTTTGCGGTTGAAACGGGTCTTCTCCACACCTTCGATGGGGGTGTGAGAAGGAGCGGGCTCCTGGGTGGTGCTCTTCCGCTCCTTCTCATGCTCTTTTTGACGACGGGCTTTCAACTCGTTGTGCTAATTGAGCAGGCCCGGATCCAGAATACCCCCAATTCAAGCCAGCGGGTGAGTGATTCGCTAGATCGAGACGAGGGGGTAAGTCATCCCCGTCCACGAGAACGACGCGACCGCCACCCTCATCTACAAGCCCTTCGTAGACCCGCATTTCTCCACCTCATCGTACTGAAGGATCGTACTCGTGGAGAAGTTTGCTCGCTCTTCTCCCGTCGGCTCTCTCGGTACCGTCAACGTTTGACCGCCTACGATGAGCGTGTTCTCCCGCTCCGGCACGTAGGTCAACAGCTCTCGGTTGAGTAGGTCTCGAAACAACGTTGGGTGCCCGCAGGAAGTGCCGTCCGAGTTTTTTCCGAGGTAGATCACCTTGGTAGCGGCCCGCAGGACCCGAAAGAGTCCTGGTTGGTCGTGATTGACCGGCCAAGATACGAAGGCAACGTCTGGGGTTAGGTCCCCAAGGTCATGGAAGTAGGCCTTCACGACCTCGACGCGAGGGTTGGTTGTGACCGCCTCGGCCTTGTCGATGGCCGTTACCCTCTTAGCCCCAAGGCGCAGAAGAGCCTTGGCCATCTCAAGATTCCCAGCACCAAGATCGTGGACGTGACGCCCTTTGACATGGGGCCGGAGGGCTTCGAGCTGTTTCTTTGAAAGCCGGCCGTACAAGTTCAACCCTTGGTCCACATGTTCATGCGCTCGTTGGAAGATCAGGCACCATTGGAGCGCCCGTTTGTACATGAATCGGTAGTCTGGGTCCCGGTCGTACCGTTCCTGATCCAGCCCAAACTTATGACCCACGGCTAACGCTTACGAGCTGGAGCCTTCTTCTTGGCCTCTGCTGGACGGCCTGCTACGAAGGGCTTGCGGGGGGTCTTGCGAGCCTCCTGAACAGGATCTGGTCGGGGAGTACCACCCGAGAGGACCTTCTTTTCTCGGCTCCCACCGAGGAGTTTGGCCAACTCCACGATGACCATGGCATCTGCGGCACCCTCACCTCGAAGCTTGAGGTGGTTCTTCGCCAGCGCCGTGGCATCCTTCAGAAGCTCTGCAACCCGATCTACATTGGATTCGTTTCCCATGGTAAACAGTACACCGGAACGCGAACCGGGGTAAAGATCCGAAGTGGCTTCTCCGATTTTCGACCCTAAAAACCGACCAACTTCCCCGACCCACCTCGGATCGTTGGATGTAGGGCGCCTTCAGGCGAAGGATCCGCTCGTGGTTTCCATCGACTCAGCGCCGGGTATCTTCCTTCATGCGGCCGAGTGTGTGGAGAAGGTCCAACCTTGCCGACTCCCACGAGTACCCAAAGACTGGAAAGAGAAGCCCCCACGTGTCTACATCGTCCCGCTCGAACGGGAGCACAAGGTGACAAACGGCAACGCCACCACCCTCATCAATCGACTTAAGGAAACGACGGATGCAGTCAAAGAGGCATTTCTCTTCGTAGGCTGCGAAATCGTTGACGGAGTTCCGAGTCGCTTCGATAGACGAGACGTAATTTGAGGGCCCCTGTCAGACCCCGCCCGTCTGGAGCGTCTTTGGTGGTATGAACCCCACCCGCCTCCAGGCCGCCTTCACCGCAACCCGTCGTCTCGCTCCCGACTACTTCGAGAAGTGCCTCGTTCAACGAACGAGCGGAGCCGGGTCCGGTTACAGCAACTTCACCCCGGAGGCCCTGGAAGCTGCGCTTCTGGGTGCCACGTGGGAGACGTTCAACCACCCGGACGTGATGGAGGGTTGCCATGCGTTCAAGGCCCCCCTCCCCGGTACCTTCGGCCTTGTGGACCTGTCCACGTTGCCCGTGGACAACCTTGTCTTCTTGGCCGACCCGAAGGGCACCGGCTTCGTGGAAGCCGAGGTGGAGGGCTCCAAGGGCGGGCAAGTGGCCTTCACGGTCATCATCCTCGGTACCGAGCAGGGTGAGGAGATCGTCTTCACCTTTCATCCTGGAGACCCCATCAAGCCGAGTCGGCTTGCAAAAGAGGGCCTCTGGGACAAGATCACGGTCGGGCAAGCCCGCGAGCTGGGCTTCAAGTGGGCGAAAGTTCGATCTTCGACCACAGGATGAGCACCGTCTTGGGCTTGGGGCTCGGAGCGTACTCTCCGAGCCACCAGTTATCCCCACGGGGCTCGACGACAGGGGAACCGTCCCACGGGTGCAGATGCGTGTAGAACAACTGCCGGTAGGCGTTGAGGTTTCGTTTCCAACGTCGACCGATCGTCGTCCCTGTTGGGAGGGTGATGGAGTACTCACTCAGCGCCTCGAACTCCGCCCGTGTGAGCTTGATTACCTTGGGGTTGAGTACCTCTGGAAGAATCATCGACTTTGAGCTACACCTTTTAGGGTTGAATCTCAGCCCTTCTAGCGTGTCCTTGAGTCATGGAACCCGAGTTCGTCACCATACGTTGCCGTACCTGCGATGGGGTTGCCCACCCGGCCACCGGCTGCGTCTATTCCGGACGTTCATTGTTTGCGGACCCTGCGTCCGTGAGGCGTGGGTCTGGATCCGAGGGGTTACGAACCAGAAGGGTCGTCGTCGGGGTCCGTCGTTCTATGGTTGCGTGAACCGGATCTCGGCCCCCATCGTTGTCGAAAGTGCGCCGGGGTCTTCCTCTGAGGGTTGATCCCGGTGTAGTAACGAACATCATGGAACAGCAGCAGCCACGGGTCGATTGGGAGAAGGCCAAGGAGTTCAAGAACGGAGACGTTGCCGTCAACGTGGTCCGTCTACCTCTGCGATACCCTCGGTACGCCATCGAGGTCGGGTCGTCCTACGTAGACACGAGGGACAACCAGCGCAAAATGGGCCGTCGTATCTCGGTCCAGCTCGAAGGGAGAGGTACCCTCACCCTCAAGTCCAACATCGAGATCCTGACGGCTCTCATTCAAGAGGCTGAGGCGTGGATCTTGGCCCAAGCCCAGGAGACCGAGACCAAGAACCAGCCGAGCCCCCAGAAGGGTCCGGTACCGTCGAAGGGTGGAGGCCCTCAGAAGCTTCGTCCGAACGGCGCCCCCTTGGTCGGTCTGAAGGAACTGAAGAAGCGAGACAAGCTCGCGTACGAAGCCAGGAAAGCGGCCGAGGTGAAGGCGGCCCCCACACCCAAGGTAGAGGATCCGCCGGTTTCCCCCTAGAAACGTTGGCGTTCGGTGTAACCTAGAGGTATGCCGACGAACGCTGAGGTCCAGGGTTGGGTGGAGCGATCTCGATTCCTTCGTAGCCGATGGGACGAACGCTATACGTCCGCCATAGAGGCTCAAGTGAAGCTCAACAAGGCGTTCCAGCTCCTTCGCAAGCAGGGGTTGATCGCCAAACAGCGCTTCGCGTGTTGCCGGGGTTGCGCCGGATGCCGGCTCGCCAACGACATCACGGAGACGCTCGATAAGGGCGGCAAACGTCCCCTGGGGGCGGTTTTCTACACGAAGCAGGACGGGTTTTTTGACAACCCGAAAGGACGCCACCCGAAGCCTCGGAAGCTGTACCTCACACCACCATCGTCGTGGACCCGTGCCACGGCCTCTGGAACGAGAATCCTCGTTCTCGTCTGGAGAGAGTGACGTGAAGTTCAAAGAGGGGGACCGGGTCGTTACGTGCGGGCAAGTCCAAGGCTTCCACCGGGACGGCTTCTTCTACGCCACCAAGGTCTACGAGGCCAAGGTCCGCAAACGGGACGGGGGCTCTCATCTGGAAGCTCGTCCAAAAGCTCAATGAAATCGCCTGCGGGGACAGCAAGTTCCGAGGTGACTTCCCTTCCCCAGCAGCCCTCAAGCTCGCAAGGGTCCACGCCAACGAGGAGGGTATCCCTTTCGTTCGTGAGATGAAGGAAAACCAGGAGGTAGAAGGTACGAAAGTACCCAGGGCCCAAGCGAAGAAGGCGGTCAAGAGGGAGCCGAAGGGTAACCGCTTTGATCGTGTTCGGAAGTACGTGGAGAGCACATGAGGACACTCAAGCAACTCGGAGAATGGGCAAAAGCCCAACGACTCGTCGTTAGGGTCAACTACGCCGTTCGACGGGACCTGTTCGTTGTGCTCGCAAGCCACTGGACCATTGACGTCGCAAAGGTCGAACACAAGGATCTCGAAGAGGCTCTCAACCTCCTGAAGGCCTCGGTTGAATCTCGCCTCCGCCGAAAGAGGCCCCCTATGGAGAGCACATGACCACCTGGAATTACCGCATCCTAAAGAACAACGGCCCGCCGACCTTGCTTGAGGCTGTCGAGTGGTTCTCCATCCACGAGGTCTACTACGACAGTGAAGGCAACCCCACGAGCTGCACCGAGGATCCCGTAAAGTTGACTGCCGCTGAAAGCGTAGAGGAACTCAAGAAGACTATGGCCCTCATACAAGAGGCGTTTGAGGATCCCGTCTTGGATCGAAAGAGCTTTCGACCGACCTGTAGATTCCGGTTGAATCTAAAATGACCCCAATCGAGAACATCCTCCAGGAAGACCTCGGAGTTTGGACCCCGGACTACATGAGGGCGATGCAGGTCATCCGTGAGGGTCGAGGTAAGACTTCGCTCGTCGACTATCACAAGGCGAAGCTCGGTCGACAGAGCCGGACCTTCAACAACGGGGAGTTCCGCTTTTGGTTATGGGAAACGGGCGCTTGGACGATCTTCGTCTCCAACATCAAAGGGGTTTGTTTCGAGGTCCCTGAAATGTCGACCAAGACGAGCGCCCTCGTGGCCTGGGAAGACTACAAGGAACGGTTGGGGATCACATGAAACCAGGGTCACTCATTCAAACGCTAGATGGTCTCTGTCAACGGGAGCTTCCGGCCCTCATTCGGGACCCCAGCACCCCGTGGCAGACCCTCGACGTCACCTACGAGGATCCTCACGTCGAGCGGGTTTGGGTCCAGCTCGGGGAGTACCGGGTGAACCTCCACTGCATCCACCCGTGCCCTATTGCTCTCCGGCACCCCCATCCGTGGCCGAGCGCCATCCGGGTTCTCTCAGGGCAGTACAAGATGGGGGTAGGTAAGCTTGGTCAGGATGGAGACGCGGAGATCGCCACGATCATCCTGACTGCGGATTCCAGCTACGAGATGCTTCACCCCCACGGTTGGCACTACGTCCAACCCCTCCTCCGGCCTAGCTTGAGCGTCATGCTCACGGGCAAGCCTTGGCTGACAACGGCAATCAAACACCCAGGGAAGGGTCTCAACCAGCCTCTCACGGGTGTCCGAAAGGCAGAAATCCTCGCGGAGTTCGCCAGATTCTTAACTTTGACCGAGGTGTGACGATTCCAGTTGAAGAACCCCTCGGCTGAAGTGTCTTAGGGGAGGGAGAGATCCAAATGAAAAGACCCAAGGGACTTCACACGTACCGTTTCAAGGACAATGCCGAAGAGAAGCTCTTCTCCGAAGCATGGGACAAGCAGAACGAGCAGGGGCAGACCCTTGCCTACCTTCTTACGGTGGGGGATCAGAGAGGGCGCCCGGTGGAGCCCTCGGATCGCGATCACGTGGTTGCCGCCACGGTCATCCAGTGGCTCGGGTCTCACGTGGGGGAGTGCTTCCTGCGGGACCTCGGGTACTTGAAGGGCAAGACGTGATGGACCTGAATGAACTCATCCGGCCTGCCCTGGAGGCCAAGGCCGAACTGGAGATCGAGCCTCTTCAACTGAGGTTCTCTCACGTGAAGGGTTTGATGGACGTCTACGTCGGTCGGGTACGTGAGGATGCACGTCACCGTGTCCTGAAGAGCATGTTGGCAGGTCTTGGACAAGAGCCGCCTCCCCCACCCACGGGATTACCCGAGACGACTCTGGAGCTGAGCAAAGCCCTTCAAGAGGTCCTTGCTTCACTAGGACCTCAACCCTCGGAACCTCCGAAGCCGTCAATACCCGAGCCCCCCGTCATCCTCATCGCTCCACAAGTTCTCCAATCGGATCGAAGACGCTTGTTACGGTAGGCAGCCCCGGATAAACCTCAAAGGTCAGGTGATTAAATGATCCCCATGTCAGAGTTCGGTAAAGATCACTGGTCCACGTTTGGGTACATCGAGGTACGCATTGTCGACCACGGGGGTGTTCCTGAGAATCACCATCTGCGGTGCATCAACAAACGCCACCCCTTCTTTAGTCACAGGGGCGGCGACGCCTCAAGCTACCCCACCCGCCTCAAGGGTGGAAAAACGCAGAAGAATCACGACGATTGGGACTGCCTGGAAGACCTGGAGGCAGCCGGCCTGATCAACAACATCGGCACGGGGGTCAACCCCGTGTACCGTATGACCGACGTTGGGCGTGAAGTCGCTGGCCGGCTCCGGGGACACAAGGGGAAAGGCGGGACGTGGGAGAACTTCGAGTCAACCCTCCTGGAATCCGTCCCAACTAGCCCGTGATGCGTCACGTCCCTACGATGAAAGAACTTGCAGAGAGCAAGCCAGACCCTTGCCCGCTCTGTGCGAGACCGAATTACCACCCTACGGATCACCACTTGACCCCACGTAGTCGTGGAGGGAAGACAACGGAAACGCTTTGCAAGGATTGTCACCGAGCCATACATGTGACGTTCTCCAACAAGGAGCTGGAGAAGACGTATTCCTCCGTGGACGCTCTGATGGCCCACGATGGATTTGCTAAGATGGTCCGTTATATCGCCAAGCAGGACGGGCGGGTGAAGATGACCCTCAACGTGAGCCAACGAAGACGGGGCCGGAACGGTTAATCTGTTGGTGTAGGTAGTTCCCCGCATGCCAAAGAAGAAGAAACCTAAAGCCCGAGCCGACAAGGAAACGGTGTTCGCGACCCTCGATGATTTGGTCGCGAACCTCTTGATCCACGACAGAGAGGGGGACGAGGACCTCCCTCAAGGTGAGATCGAGAAGATGATCTCGTCTGAGACCCTCTCCGTCGATGACCTCGTAGATCGCTTCCGGGATGCTCTCGAAGAGCATCTGGAAGACCTTGAATCTGCTGAGGGTGAGGACGAAGACGAGGACGAGGACGAAGGGCCGCTCGAATTGGATGACGAGGATGATTAGCCTGGTGTAGAAGCTCGGTATGTCGACACCCGGAATCCGTGACGTATACCGTCACATTGCAGGCTTGATCGTTCACAAGGGTTACCTTGAGGGCGACTTTGACCCCGACGATTTCGAGGTTCTGACCGTCAAGTCCCTCGTCCACCGTGTCATCGCAGAGTGCTCCAAAGCCGTCCCCATGACGGGTGACGCCAAGGTCTTCCTGCGTCTCGCCAGCGACAAATTTGGATCGGACTACAGCCCCCCCAACGGCAACGATGCCGACACCATTCAAGGGCTCATGGATGCCGTTGGGACCACCTTCGCCATCTCACCGTCCGAAGGTTCGATTTACCTCGGAATCTACGACCATTTCAAGGGGGGCGTTTACAAAGCCAACAAGGTTTCACGGTTCGCGAACGATGAACTGTACGTCGACTACACGTCGCTTACCTACGGAACCGACCACGGCCGGTTCCTCTGGGAGTGGTCGGAGGTCGTCAAGTGGCCGGACGGGAAGTACCGCTCCAGGTTCGTCTTCCGAGGTCCAGACTTGCGAACCCCAGCACCCGCGTTCAAAGTACCCCGAGAATGAAGTGGTTCGGTAAGCACTGGGGGGCCATGGTTTGCTCCAACGAGCAAGTGCCCACACCTGTGGGCTCCCCGTGCTACCTTTGCGACGACAAACCCATCCAAGAGGGTGACCGGGGCATCTACTTTGACGATGCTGTCGGCGGGACTCCTGAGCACCCCGAGTTCGTGACCCTCGTTGCTCATCTTCGGTGCTTCATGCTTTCCTTCTCGTCAGACAACCAGAAAGAAAGCATCGACGACTTCATCTCCAAGCTCACGTGACCCATGCCCGACTGGCGGCTCATCTTCCCCATCTACTCTTTGGACGACCGCATCAACATGCGGGCAGCCGTCGCACGGCTACAAGCTGATCGATCGGGACATCGTGTGATCAATCCACCGTAGAAGATTAATTGATCCCTCACTTCACACACATCACGTTGTGCAAGTTCGTGTCGAAGTCGTAACTGTTGGTTAGGGCCACGACATGCTGACCCACGGGACCTCCAGCGGTCGATGACCACAGCCCGATGTAATTGTACGTCATGCCAGGGAACGCGGACTCGTCGGGGAAATCGCAAGCTACACCAGGCCGAATTGCGGAGACCTCGGATGCCGTCGGGAGCCGCCAACCAGCACCCTTCGCAGAGCACGTCGCAACGGCATTCGCGTAGTTGATATAGCCGGGGTTGACGTACTTCGCATTGCGTTGCCACACGAGAGCCGTTGTGGAGTCTGTGACCATGTTGGTCACGTCGTTCACGGTAAACCTCGGACTATCTGAACACGCCGGGAGGCACGAGGACGAACCGTCGGCGGCTCCGGTCACTGTGGATGTCGCCTTGTACCACTGACCAGCGCTGTTGCAGGTCTCGGCAAACCCAGAAGACACAGGTGCGTTGCACCTGAAGGTGTTGGGCGAGCAAACCCCGCAGACGCCCTTTCCAGCGCAGATGATCGTGCAGGTCTGGACTTTCTCCCACATCTTCGTGGCATTACAGACTTGGCTGTCGTTGCCGCTGCACCTCATGTCGCCGGGGACGCACTCTTCACACGTGCCGAGGAGGCATGCGGGGGTTGCTCCGTTGCAGACCGGCTTGTTTTGCCATAGGCCGCCCGGACTGCACGCTTGGGGCTGCGTGGGGCCGTTGCACTGCTTCGTATTCGGCGTGCATTGAACGCAAGAACCATCAAGGCAGATCGGGTTCACGCCAACGCAGGCCGGCTGGTACTCCCACTGACCCGCAGTGCAGATTCGGGGAGCGTCTCCGACGCACTCTTGTTGGCCGGTTGAGCAGGCCACGCATAGACCCTTCTCGCAGACTGGGTTGCTGCCGTTGCAGGTCGTGGAGTCCGTCCACTTACCTCCGACGCAAAGCTGGGCAGTCGCCCCGTTGCACTGCTTGGCGCTCTCTGTACAAGGTGGCGGCCCGTCCGGGGCCGCATCCAGGACGGGAGCCGCTTCAGGCGAAGCATCAGCATCCATTTTGTTATCGCAGCACGAGGCGTCCAGGGCTTGCGGTGGGGGGGTGGGAGGCTCGGTGCCCGCGTCGGCGGCTGGGCAGCAGGCAGGTTCGGTTCCGGTTTCGGTTCCGACGGAAGTGCCGCTACACGCTAACGAGACGACAGTTACGAGCGTGACAACAGCAATGACCCACGGAATCTTCATATTGGTAAGCTGATCGTGCAATCTCCTCTCAATTAAAGCAAGTCCCGATGATGAGGTTCAAAAATATACAAGGACATCGTGGGGGAAACACCTACTGTCTAACCCCTTGCTACGGTTTTCAAGTTGTACCCCGCCTTCGGGTATGAGCCTTGATCTCCCCCCGAATGCAGGTACCGAGCGTGAGCAGGCCATTCGCGACCTCGTGTGCAACGGTCAAGCTGAATTCTCGTGGACCACCATTACCTCCACCCACGGTGACCATACAGCCGAGTTCCAGGTTTTCGCTGACGCCTTGAAGATCGAAGGGGTCAGGGTTTGCATGTCTGCTGAGACCGAGCAGGTCATCGCCGACATGCTCGGGTGCAGCCTTCTCACCGCCAAGTTGGCGGATTTAATCTGGCTCCAGCGTCAGGTGACGCTCAAGCCGTTCCCACACGGGAACCCAAAGACGATGCACGACACGGCGGCCATGCTCAAGCACTCGGCCAAGATCGACATGGCCCTTGAGCTACAAGGGAACCCCGGCGGGCTCATCTCAACTACTGGGAAACACTGGATCTTAGACAACTCGATCGCTGACGGCCGGTTGATCGATGGTGCCCCCGTCGCCTGCAATTACGGCTGGCCGTTCGAGGGTCCGAGCTTTGAGGGCATCGGGGGGGAAGTTCTCGCAACCCAAGCGAAGAACGACAAAGGCCAGTTCCTCCGACTCATCCAAGGTCGGGGAACCCGCCACAACATGAAACACTCGGATTACTCGCAAATCTGCGTGTTGGTCTATCTTGACTGCATCGTTGACGGTCAGCCCATGAAGCTCCAAGATGTCCTCCAGGACCCCGAGCTTGCCCCACTAGCGAGTCACCAAGGTATTCTCAAGACCTTGCGTCAGCCTGGTGTACCTGAGCAAGGAATTACCGTAACCCCAGAGTGAAACATGACCCTTCGGGTACTTATCATCGGAGATGAACAGCGGATACGAGCCAAGGAGATCGCTGTTTTCGCATCCCAACCGGAAAACATCTACCATCCCGGCCCACGCTCCAAAGTCCCTGGGGACTGCAAGGAACACGTAGCGCAATTCAACGACTTCCGGTGTGTCTTCTCGTGGACGGGGGTGAAGTCAGGGGTCTACCGGCACCTGTCCGTGTCCGTTGGGGACCCAACCCGACTCCCCAACCCGGTCATGGTTGAAGAGATTTCAAGGCTCTTCGGCTTCTCCAAAGGCTACCAGGACTGGCAGGTTGACATCGATTCGGCCCATGGGGTCGTCATCGTGGCTCAGAAGGTGGATGACGTTGCCGGTGTCTAAGGGGCATGGATGAGCCCAAGCTGACCGACGAAGAAGCCACTGCGATGCTCAAGCGCCTTACGAGGCACTTTAACGAGCCCGTGAAGCCGCTCTCAAAGTTCTGTACGGCCATGCGGTCCTGGTTCAAGGCTGTCCAGCAAAACAACGAAGACCCGACCATGTTGGAAACTCAACATGGTCAGACCGAGCCCGAGTACCAGTTTGGGTCCGCCTACTTCAAGCATCTTGGGATGATGAACATCGACATCGCCAAGAGCTATCTTCTCGCTCGGCTCATGTACGAAGACGAGCCGCTTCGGACCGAGAAGTGCCCCACCCACAAGGGTCACTGGGACGGTCAAACCCAGCTACGTTACGGCTGCACGTACGGTTGCGACGGATCAGGCTGGCTCAAGACCCCCGAGATGGTTCAAGCCCGCCTGGAGCGATTCAGGAAGCATTCAAAGATGACGGATGCAGAGGTTCTCGCCAAGGGCGAGACCAAGGACATCCTGACGAGAGAGCAGTGGTTAGAGCGCAAACCTGAAGCCGCCTTCGCGTACGAAGAGCAGAGGTACCTCTTCGAGTGGCTCTACCACCTCGGTCGGATTGATCTAGTCCCGGAGGGTGAGCGGGGCTGACTCATTTGATGGGGATGAAAACGTGCCGTAGCCCGAATAGACCAACGAGGTCAAGCAGGCAGATGACCGCGATGAGCCCTAACAGGATGAACAGAAGAGTCGGCACAAACTTCTTCAAGGGTGGGGGCAGGATGTTCGTGAGCAACGTGATCATCCAATACAGCAAACTGAACACGACGCAGAGGACGATGAGCGTGATGAGGACCGAGAACAGCATCATCATGAGGGGACTCCTTTGAAGGTCTGTTCTTACAGCCCCTACTAATGGAAAAGGCTGAGCATTTATGCCTCAGCTTGGTTTCAAACAGGGTCCTCTCGGTCAAAGCGGGTGGTACGTTCTTTCTTTGCATGTGGGGTTCTAGGCGGGGGTGGTACCGGAATCCAGTAGCCAGACCCAAACCCAAAGGTATTTCCCCAAAGCTCCGTGGCCCATTTGGCGGTCGTTACGGTGAGATCGGACTCCAGCGCCAGGTGAACCATCTTGGCCCCGTTGCCGGTGACCTCAATCTTCAGGATGATGAAGACGGGAGCTAGGCGAGGGTGCGTGTGCTTCCCTTGCTGGACGACTCGTTTCCCGACCTTGATCCACTTGTCGTTCTTGGGCTTTTTCCAAGGATCTGACTTCACGGGCATCGCTTCTATCGTACACCGGGGTAAAGTACACGACGATGCCGACGTGGAGCGTTCGCTACGAGACTCGAACACCGGAGCAGACTCAGAGGTTCCTTCGGGATACCGAAGCTCTCCGAAGAGATCGGCACATCACGCACATCACGTGCAACGAGGACACACGGGTTCCGTTTACGATGAGGGTTGACGTGACCTTTTCAGACGGTCCTGATCCGGCCTCATGGGAGATTCTCCGGGCTGTCGGGGCCGAGGCGGTACCCGTCGCCCCCTCTTTCTCCCGAGCCCTTGGCATCGAGACCCATTGGGCGCCTCTCCAGGTGAGCCGTCTAAGGCCTAGAACGGTAGAGGAGGCCGAAGCTCGTGCTCGAATCACAGCCCTCGCAGCGGCCAGAGCAGAAGCGACCCAGCAAGCCCGCTCTGAAGGGCAGGACGCCTACCTTCACGATTTAGGTTGAATCTGACCCTCTCTCGGGTGTCTTAACCTCAGAGAGGACCCAATGGTCATCACCACCCGTTTCGAGATCCAGGAAAAGAAGACCGTTAACCAGTGGGCAGGGCTGTCCAACCTGGACGACGGAAATGGCCAGCTCATCATCATCGTGTCGATCAACGGCAATGAGAGCCACCGATACGTGGCTCTTAGCGGCCCCAAGGCCGACATCGAGGCCTTCGTCCGGGGGGAGATCGATGAGGCTGAGGTCAGTCGCCGTTGGTTCCGAGGAGTCGGAAGAGTCGCTCGATGAACAACGTCGTCAAAGGCACGCGCATCCGGGCCCACTGGCTTCGAGCCAACAACCCTCCGTCTTGTTTGGCCGGGATGCAATTGAAGTTCGGAGCCACCTCCTGTGACGTCACGGGAGTGGTCCGCCACTTCCGTGGGGATCACCCGACCGAACCCACGGTCATCGCCATCTTCATCGACCCCGAAGGGGATTGTGATCTCCCTAGGGTACGGCCCGAAGGCTGCACCTGCGAGAAGCCTCACGTCGAAGTCAACCCCAAGTGGGTTACGGAGATCCTTCCATGAGCCTCGCCAAGTCCAAAGAGGAGTTCGAGAAGGCGGCCCAGGGGCTTGCCTTCCGGGAGCCGGATCTCTCGGCCGAAGTCGTCTGCGTCGAGCCTATCGACGGCTCGTACTTCCGTTCCAACCAACGTCAACGGTGCATCATACGCACGAAAAACGGGGGCCTTTATGTCTCACACTTCGATTGATCCAAAGAAGCTCAAGAAGCTTCAACAAGAGTCGGCTCAGGAAATAATGCTCCACTTAGGGCTCACCCGCCTTGGGGCCACCAGGCTCATGAAGGTACTCACGAGAGAGGCCCACGTCGTAGAGGTAAAGCCCCTCAAGGGTAAAAAGCGAGTCCCCCCCAAAGGACCGCTCAGCATCGACGAGCTTCGTTTCCTCGACGATGAATTCAAAAGGGTGGCAACCGATGCCATGGCAGCTCGCGTACGACTCCACCAGCTCGTCACGCTCAAGCGCCTCACCGAAGAAGACAATGACTAAGAAGCACGCCTTCAAGTTCAACGATGCAGAGAGCCTCATCAACGAGAGCCTCACGTTGGACTACTTCCACCCGAACGATGATGGGGTGGTACCTATCCCGTCGCATTGGCGGCCGGGGAAGGGAAAGCTCGTTCTCGTAGTCGGGGAGAATGCTTCAGGTAAGAGCTTCTTCCGTCGTATCGTCTCCTCGGTCTGCGCTCACGCTCAACCCAAGGTTGAGTGCATGCCGATCAGCATGGAAGGGCGGGGAGGTTACTACGGTGGCCTCCGAGGCATGATCTACGGTGACGAGAGCTGGCAGGCTACCGGAGTCAACTCCGCCGGCACGGTTCAGGGAGGCATCCGAACCTGCAAGGGGCGGGAGAACAAGCACGTCATCTATTGGGACGAGCCTGATTTAGGACTTTCGGAGAACGGTGCCGCAGGTATCGGGATCGCCATCCGGGAGATGATGGAAGAGCCCCCGGAGCACACGGTAGCCTCCATCATCGTCACGCACTCCAAGGCCCTCGTTCAACAGCTCCTACCGCTCGGACCCCACTACCTGCACCTGGGTAGTGAGAAGGCCCCCGAAACGCTCTTCGACTGGCTCAACACGCCGGTTGTCCCACGTCGAATGGAGGATTTGTTCGAGGGTGGGCACAGACGATTCAAGCTGATTCAGACCATCCTCCAGAAGGTCAAAGGTTCTTGAGTTCCCTCAGGATTCGCTCGAAGCGGCTGGGAAGCTCAACGGCTCGAAGGTTACGATCCTTCAAGAACTTCTGAATTCTGGGGTCGTTCAAGTCCCACACGAGTTCCGAGTCCGACAGCTCACCGGGCTCGATGACTTCGGCAACCTCGATGGAGCCCCCGCCTTGGTGGACCCACTTCTGAAGCGTGAGCCTGGCGGCCTCCTGGCCCTCGTTCTTCGCTCTCATGGTGTTGGCATCAAGGAGCCTTCCAAAACCTCTTCAGAGGCCCCCAGGGCGGCCTCTAGGGTCACGAAGAGGTCCTCCCCCCGAGCCTTACGAAACCCCTTCCGGTAGACCCGGTGGGTCACACCCTTGTCCGCAAACGTGCGTTCACCTAACGAACGCACGAGAATGACATGAAGATACCCTCCAAGGTTTTCGATGCCGGCGTGACCCCCCTCCAGAAGGAACCGATCAATAGGGGTACCGCCAGAGCACGCTCCGGGTATGCTCTCAACGGCCCACGTATCCGATTCAATGGCTTCCCCTATGGTCGTAAACCCAATCTCGAAAGAGGGGAACGACCCTTGATAGGAGCCCATCTGGACAAAGATGCTTCCATCCTTGCTCGTGGCTCGGAAAGACGCTCCGTCCCGGATCATCCGAGTGGCTACCCCAAGCCCTCGGTCCAACCGCTCGAACCGGCTCGTCCCCTCGGTCGGCTCCCAGACGTCTAACTCATGGTCGAACCTGGATTTGGGCTCCATCCGTACGTTTAGTACACCGCACGAACTTCTACTTGTCAACTCGGCTACGTGGAATGGTTGGAATCATCGCACGTGTCGTCAGGCGGTTCGCCTCTACGGCGAGGGTCATGATCGACGTTCCTGCTACGCTAAAAGCTCGTGAAAAGTATCCCCTTTTCACCGAGATGTTCGTCGCCAGGTTCGACTCGTCCTTGACGATGTACCGCATTTTCGACGAGAACGAACTCCAGCACATTCTCTCAACCGGGCGGATCACAGGGGGCCAGTACGCCGTCAAAGCCGAGCGGGAGCACGGGGCGAGCTGGGGATCCAACATCACCAAAGTCATCACATGGGGGAACGGTCAACGGGGAGGACGCTTGGGAAACCAGCTCTATTTGGCGAAGCTCGACGCCATGGATTTCCAGTTCGCTCACCTTGGGATTGATGGGGTGACGGTAGACCCCAACGGACCCGCAGAGCAGCCCCTCGTGATGGATGTGGAGAAGTGCAGCACGGGCCTTGGTTGTTCAATCGTGAACGTCGGGGTTGGCGACGTCGACTTCTTCCGGGTTGAACCAAACAGCCAAGTAGAGAAGGTTTCCCTCACGGAACTTAAAGCCGAGCTGAAAGACCCACCTCCGGTCACCCCTGCTGAGCCAGAGAAGCCCAAAGACGACAAGATCCGGGACCCGGCATGGGGCCTTCAACCCAAGGACAAGGTCATCGTCCAAAAAGGCTCCAAGGGCCTTGGGGTTGGTACCAGGGCTCCGGCCCGTGTGATGGACGTATGGCAGCGTGGAGGCGAACGTGAAGTCATGGTCAAGCTCTTCTTCCCCTACCCTCGGAAGTTCTCCGACGGCCGGTGGTCGAGGGATGACCTGGTCCTCTACGCAACCCACCCGAATCGCTTGAAAGACTCCGAGATCGCCCTAATGAATAGCAAGGGTGACCGGATTCTCATACGAAAGCGCTGATTCCCGGTGTATAGATCCAGGTGATCTGGATCCTCTTCCTCAACGACATGCGTTTCCCACCATGAGCTGCGCCAACTGCAAGCACTGGAGAACGGGCAAGGTTCCAAACCCGTTGGATCCCACGGGCATCTGCGTCAAGCTATCGGCGGATTACCGGCAACGAGAAGGCCAACCTGAAGGCGGCCTCTATGAGCTACCTCGTACGAAACGTCGAAGAGGCAAGAGCCGACACCTAGCCAACATCATGGTCACCTACTCGCCTGGTTTCGTTGATTCTCTCGGCGTCCACCTCTATACGGACGCAAGTTTTCACTGCTCTTTCTTCGAGCCGACGAAGAAACGAAGGCTCCCCGTGCTTAACGAGGGGCGGCCAAGTCGTCTGGAGAGGGTGGCTCGGGAGGAGGGGTAGAGAGCCAAACCCCGAGCCCTTTCAACAGGGCTCGGGTGAGGCCAAGCCCTATGATAGTGATGATGATTCCCGTAGTCGCAAGACCTGCATACAGACCAAGGAAGACGGCAAACATCTGGACGAAGACGGTCACGACGGCTCCACGGTAGGAGTCCTTGGCGAAGTACCGTTGAAACATCGCCCGAACCACCAGCTCTTGAGCCCGATTGGTTTGGGAGACGTCCCGGTTTCCCGTCTCGATGCGGATCCGAATCTCACTCATGGGTCTTCTCCGACGTGAGGCCGCACCAAGATAGGCCCGTCTTCAGGTCCGCGCCAATAAGGCTCGATAAAGACCCATTTCCTATCAACGCCTCCAGGACCATGGGCTTGCCGCTTGTGGTGCCCGGCCACCAGACTTTGAACCGTAAGAGGCCCTCGCTTGCCTTCAAGGTAGGCTTTGATGGCCAGCCGAAAGTCGATCTTGATAGGACGACCTACCGTGTAGACCCTCGACTCAGGCTTCTTGCCGCTTCGGGCGGCGTGAGGCAAGAGAGAACGCTCCAGGCGGGTCACTTTCTCTTGATAGTGGGCTCGGTTCGTCATGAACACACAGGCGCCGATGACGAGACGACCAAGGAGGGTTGAGATCCGGTCTTCCAACCCTAGGTCGTAACCGTCCCAGAACTCCTCTTCGTCACCCTCTACGAGCCCAAGGTCCTTGGGCTCGTCAGCCGCACGAAAGCCCTCCGGTACCCGACGGAACGGGGTCGCTGTCAGGGCTTTCTTAGTGCGAGCAATAACGGATTCCTCCAGAGGTCCCGCTCGAAGGATCTCCACCCCCATTCCCGTGAGCCAGAACGACCACCAACGAGGGTTCTTCAGGTGGGTCGGTAGGAAGTGGCTCGTGACGTGAACCCTCGTGATGTGGGAGAGGGTTCCGTCTTTCAGCGGAAGAGGAAGCAGGCCTTGCGGTACCTCGATCAAGAAGGCGGGCCAAGGCGCTTCGACGTTGGGGATCTCTTTCGGACTGATCGTCGTCGCCATGAGCATCGAGGCAAACGAGTGGCTCATTTGGATGCGAGGGAACGCGAGGTCACCCCACTGCCCAAACCACTGGGTGCAAATGGCCGTCATCATCCAAGCGGCGATGTTTTCCAGAGGCATCCCCTTGAACTCCGCCGTACGAGCTTCCCCGAACCGGCTCTCATAGGCTTGGTCCGCCATCAACCCAGCCAAGTAGCTGATATCCTCGGCTGTAGCGGTCTTCGGGTCGAGGTTGAACGCGGGCAACTTCTCCCAGAGCATGAGCGACGTTCGCATCAGTTTCTCAAGGGAAAACTGAGACTTGGTGGACTCCGTGAAGTTGGTCGCGTGGAACACTAGGGCTCTTCTTCTTTGAAGGTCGGACCGATCAGGATCTCGACTCTCTTACCCCGAACAGCTTGGTACAGCTCCAGGTCGAAGGGGGGCACGTAGAACCCCTCGGGTACGATGACGTGACCCTTTGATTCGTCCTTGCATTGCTTGCAGACGTGAGCGTCCTTGTGCCCCATCGGGTTGTAACCAGACCTAGGTACACGGAAGTCCTGGCTGAATTTGTCGGCCGCATCCGGGTCGATCCACGCATCGAGCCGCGTTTGGTGGTAAAGAATGGCGAGGCTTCCCAACCGGAGACCGATGAGCGGGAGCTGGAGGGCGTAAGCCGAGTCATGCTCGAAGTCCGTGACCCCTCCCCCCATGTAGGCATTGAGGCTCCACCGCCCGTCGTTGTTGTCCCTCTGAGACCGAATATTGGCCTCTCCGAACTCCAACCACTTGATTTTCGTTTCCCAATCGAGGTGGATGGTGACCACGGTATGGCACGTGTCCGAACGACGTGTGATCGACCGTAAGTCCGTGAGTTGAACGAGACTCTCTTCGGGAACCAGCTTCTTCTTCGGGATGCCCATAAATTACAGTACACCGGATTGAAAGACCTGATGTTACAACCGTACCGAGATTCCGCAATCGTCGTTCGCTTACCTCCTCGCTCCAAGTGGAGAACGAGGACGCTCAAGGCGCTTATCTGGTGGAAAGGGTGCTGGAAAGACCGCTGGGCTCGATGCGCCGTCTGCGGCAAGGGTCTCTTGCCTGGGAAGACCATGGAGCCAGCAGGGGGTGGACCGGGCAGCCGAGCTACCGACATGCTCCTGGATGAAGCCCTCAAGTTCCCGTGTGGACACTCGCGAAGAGAGCACAAGGAGGCAGCTTACGAGAAGAAGCCTTGGCCTAAGAACCCAATCCTGAACCCAAGGTAGTGCAGCTCCCGTTCACACCCCGCCGGTTGATGTGGTCGATGATACCTTGGACCCGCCAAGGACGAAGGATGCTGACGGAGCCCAGCTCTACAGCGTTCGCCCCTGCATCGAGCATCTTGTCTGCATCCGACTTGGAGAGGATGCCCCCTCCCCCGATGATGGGTTTTCGGAAGCCAACCTCCCGCAAGTTCTCGATCCACTTGGTCACGATGGGGAGTAGGGGCTTCCCGGACAGACCGCCCCCACCAAGAGCGGCCAAAGGTGAGGTCTCTGACCCAAAGAGCTTGACCCAAGGGATCTCATCTGGGAGCTTTCCCCACGGAATGGTGTTAGAGACGCTGATCGCGTCACATCCCCGATGTTCACCCAGGATCAAGACCGCCTCCAGCGGGAAGGTGGCGTTGATTTTAGGGACGATGGGGATCCCCATCGGCTGAGCAAGGGCAAGTATAGTGACCATCTCCTCCGTGAGCGTTTTGGGGTCCAAACCTACGTTCGGACACGAGAAGTTGATCTGAAGCCCAACCGTAGTTTTGAAGGGTAAGAAGCTAGCTAGCAACTTGAAGAAGGCCAGCGACTCTGCTTCTCGTTCGGATCTTGTTGACCCGACGGCCATAAAGGACAAGAAGAAAGGTTCCTTCCGCTGGTACCAAACCCCTTTTTCCAGAAGCCAGCGAGCCCCAGGGCCGGACAACCCAACTGCATTGAGGGTGACCCCCTTCCACCAACGGACCTTGATGCACGAAGGGACCCATTCGACGGGTTTCGTCCCATCGAGCGTCATATTTCCTTCCCGAGGGGATAGCGTGGTCGTCTTCGCGACCAACGTAGATCCTTGGTAACTAAGCCCCATCCAGTGCAGAAGGCGATGATACCACCATCCATCACCGAAGAAGTTTCGGGCTCCAGACGCACACAGCACCTTGCCGAAATCGGCTCCACGTAGAATCATCCCGCCTCGACCTACACCATCGGTGTCAGACAACTTCAATGGCTATCGCCACTTTCCCACCTTGGGTTCACGTTGAAGCAATCCTCACAAGCGGATTGACGAGGTACACGGTTACGCGGATCATGGAAGAACGGAAGATCGTCGTCCTTCGTCGCCACATGGAAGCGTTGTCCCCCAACGAAGGGCTCCTCCAAGACGAAGCCGGCTACCCTCTTGACGTCATCGCTCGCAACTTCAAACCTGTCACGGATATGAAGCACCCGTGGATGCGAGTAGGAGTTCGTCTCGCCACCAAAGATGGTGGGATAGTTCTATCCACCATCGTCGGATTCGCCGACGGAAACATCCACCTTCGCGACATTGAGGGGGGATCTGGTGGACTTCCCCCCTCGCTTGGTGGGACCATCCGACTCTTCACCCCGTCTCAAGTAGAGCAGCTCTTCGCTCCCGTTGAATTTGAAAGACCTCGCTGGCTCGATGTGGGGTCTCGTATCGTTCAACGACAGGACAGCCAGACCTTCGAGGTTCAAGAGGTCGACTCCTACGCAGGCTCCTTCTCTGCTTTCCGGATCGATGAGCCGAGGCGGGTTCAGAGGTTCAACCTCAACGACTTCGAGAAGCACTGGAGACCGTTCTCCACATTTATGGAGGGCTCCCTTCACGAAGAGATCAAGACGACCCGCAAGCTGGCCCCCGCTGTCATCCCCAACGCTGCCATCCCGACTGCCCCGGGTTGGCTCCAGCCAGGAGGGCTCATCCGCCCTCAAGCTCGAAACATGCGTCGCTCGTTCTGGGTCATGTCCATTCACCCGGACCGAGGGATGTGCAGGATTCAACGCGTCAAGACCTTCTCCCCCTTGATGATGGAACCGGCTTGGGAAGAGCTGGCGTTCGAGGTAGCGGAGAAGGATTGGGAACCCCTCAACGAAGACGGCTCCCCACTTTCAGAGAGAAGCTGCCCTCATTGCGGTACCTGGGGCGGCCGACTCAAAGAGGCCGAGGTGGGGTCCCCCTACCAAATTCGGGTTTACCACTGCCTTAAGATGCACCGCTGGTCCTTCATCGATGGGGGGAGTGACGATGGAAAACCAGCGCCGCCAACGAGATTTGAGCGGGACTTCGACCTTTAGCTCGTTTTCGGTGTAGTAAGCCCCAATGAGCAAACCTTCTTGGTGGAATACATCCCGATTGGTAAAGGGCGGCACGATCGACAAGTACGGTCCGCTCGGGCAGATGATCTTGGACCACGCTCTCACGGTCAACGAGACCGTCTTCGCTGGCTCCTGTCGTGGCATCCTTGAGGACAACGACGAAAACGGGCAGAAAGCCCTCTTGGAAGACCTCGTCACGACCACGAATGCTATGACGACCCTCACGGAGGGTCCTATCTTTGGCCGTGGTACCTTTGACTCGTGGCTCACCTGGGACGGTGGGTGCATCACGATTCAGATCGGACTCGACGGCAAGATCAGCGCTCACGTGACGTGTCTCAACGAAGAGTTGTACATGAAGATCGCCGAGAAGCTGGGTGAACACCTGCTTCCCGACCATGTACGGCAGCCAGTCTACTCTCTCGCTGAGGGGGCTAACGGCGTCGAGATCATCGAGGTCGGTCTTGCGGGCGAGCATTTCGAGAAGGGGAACTACGAAGACGACGTGGCCGAGGGGTTCGACTTCATCGTGGAGGAGCTTCAAAGGGACCCACCGCTTGGGCGTTTGGTCATTCTCGAAGGTGAACCTGGTTGCGGGAAAACATTTTTCGTAAGGGGAATCATCAACGAAGTGATGGACGCCATCTTCGTTCTCATCCCCCCGCACCTCGTGGAAAGCTTGGCAGGACCTCAACTTGTCCCGATGCTCGTTCGGGCTCGTGGGATGGCCGGCTCCAGCAAGCCCATCGTCCTGGTCATCGAGGATGCTGACCAAGCTCTTGTCCCTAGGGAAGAAGGATCTCTCGCTTCAATCAGCGCCCTCCTCAATGTGTCCGACGGCATCCTCGGTCACGCTCTCAACATCAGGATCCTCTGCACTACCAACGCGGAATTGGAAGATATGGATCCAGCCCTCCAGCGTCCAGGGCGCCTCTCGAAGCATCTCCACATCGGGCTTCTCTCCAAGGAGAAGGCAGCCGAAGTCTATGCTCGTATCACCGAAGGCGAAGAGGTCGAGTTCGACTCGGAGACGTCACTCGCTCAAGTCTATCAGTTCGTTCTTCAGGCCGACATCGCAGAAGAAGACGAAGACGCCGATGACGATGACGACGATGATGATGACGACGACGACGATGATGACGATGATGAGGATGACGAGTGAGTGGGCCTACGGACCTGAACGTCCTTCGGGCCTTGCTAGGAGCGCATAAGCGACTCACGGCGGGAGAAGAGAAGGCGTTCAAAGGGATGCTCACTGACCTGGAAAACGGGAAGATGATCGGCCTTTCCAAGATGCAGCGGGCTTGGGCAGAGAAGCGCTACTACGATCTCCAGCTCGACCAAGCTTACAAGAACGCGCCCCCGCCCGTCATCGCCGTCCGCAAAGAGGTCCCCAAAACCTTCCCCTGGGAACAAAACAAGCCACTGAAGCCCCCCGGCCGGAGTTGAAACGTGGGCACCAAAGTCATCTACGACGCTCAAGCCCCACCGTGGGGGGCGGTCTACGACTATGAGAAGCCTGTTCTGCTGCTCATGGCCCGTAAGGGGACCTTTAACGTTCAACAGTTCATTGGGGAGGGGCCTCCCCTTCCGGTGAGGAGCAAGGGGCCTCCCCAATGCTTGACGCTGACCGAGGGGTTCTACGAGTCGAACTACAGGCCGTTGAATGGTCATCAGGGCTCGACCAAGGGCTACTTCTACGTCGACCCGAAGGGTGACGTCCTTGAATTTAGGAACCAGCAAGAACTACGAAACGCCTACGTCGCTCATCAGGACGAAGACTACCGCATGGTCGGCAACCCGCTGACCAAGAAGATAGAGCCCCTTCCTGAACGTGTACGGTCCCAACGAACACGGTTCGATCGGATCGACCGGGAGATCGTCGAAGAGCCGGAGGTACCCAAGAAGAAACCCACCATGGAGGAACTGGAGGCGGTTCTTCTTGCCGCTGCAAAGATCGAAGAGCCGGTCAAGAAAGCCGACCCCATCGAAGACGTGCTCGTCAATTTCTTGAAGCAGCTCTAGCTTTTCTTGACTCCCCCCACATCAGCATCAGGAAGGGTGACCTTCTGCATCACCTGCGAAACGTTCGGACCTACCATCTTCTGCGTCTTTGGTTCCTCAATGAGGATCGGAGGCGGGATCGAGTCGGCAGATGCGAGGCGGGCTCGCATCTTATGAGACATCCCCTCCAGCTTTTTTATCAACGAGGGTATGACCGTGTCGATGGGTCCGATATAATCAACGAGGATCACTCCGCCGATGGCAACAACACCCTTCCAAAGCTCACCGTTGGACTCGTCAGGAACTCCTGTGAGGCTAAACGTGGCTTGGTTGGAGAGGGTGCGGGCGGCGTTGCATAGCCTCTTGAGTTGCTTCACTCGGTCCTCCAACTAGGGAAACTGCGGATGTTACTTCGACTAGACAATCCCCGACTGGTCATCAACGCTCAGGAATTTCCAGAGCATGTCGTGATCATGGCCTTGCGTTACGACGATGCCCCTGGTGAGGTTACCGTCTCGTACTTGGACGTGAATTCCCATGCCCGTGGGAATCGAGCGACTCACCCCGTCCAACCTACGCGTCGGTTGGACATCATGGACGGGATGGTTCTTCATGAATTCGTCCTGCCTTTTAGGGACCTTCACGATCCGCTAGGGAGGCGTGGCGCTACTGGTGGGTTCCAGTTTACAGCCAACTCGGCCTTCCGCCACCAAACAAGCTACGGTGTTCGGACGCTCGATTTCACGATGCAGTTCCCGGTCATTGGAGGCGGTCTCATCCGGTTTTCAATTGGCGGTCAAGAGTGGGAGTTGGCCAACCCAACGTTTCATCCACTTGCTGCCCTCCCTGAGATCAATAGCTCGTACGGGCAAGGACGAGGAGATGAGTACATCTCTGGACCCCCAGGGATCGAGAACAAACGAGTACCTGATGATGTGCTCGTCAACGCCTACCGTCGAACGCATGCCGGTTACACGAGACCAGGTCGGGCTCAAGAGATCGAGCGTCGTCGCCAGGAGCGTATCGCCAACTTCGACCTTCAAGAGGCTCCACCTGGACCCGAGACGGAAGAGGGGCTCATTCAAACAGACGCTCTTGAGGGTGGGTCCTATCGAGACCCACCCCGGAGGATCCCAGTTCCTCCTGGCGTCATCATCGAGTCCTCCGACCCCGTAGAGCAGCGTCGTCAAGCCCGGTTGGCTCAGATTCAGCAAGCCGAAGAGAAGAACCCATCCATCCTACTTGGTCCAACGAGAGCCCCGAAGGCGCCTCCTCGGACTCGGTTCGAGAGAGACGAAGACGACTGATGGCGGATAACCGACCTGCGAAAAGCTCCAAAAGGCGTTGGAAGGGCAGACCTCGTTTCACGGTGTGGTGCGCTTTCAAGGATTGTCCAATCAGCCTCCCACCCTTCGAGGACCTCGTCCCCATCGCACCGAAGAGGGAGCTACCGCCGGTTGCCGGGGGGGGGCGGCGGCTGAGAACGGGATCCAATCCTCCGGCTCCGGCAGAACCGGCGAAGGCACGTAACGGTCGTGACGAAAGCTCGCTGGAGGGGGCTCGTCCAAGTGCTTCTTCTCCAGCTCCTTGACCAACCGCTTCACCTCGCGGTCGGCATGGTCCTGGAGAATACCCATCTCCTCCCCATCGTGTTCCTGGACGTACTCGATGAACTTTTGAGCCCGTTCTTCAGGCTCCCCCTTGAACTGGGACTTCAACTTCTTCCACAAGTGGAGGAGATGCGGGGCGCTCATCTCGATCTCCCGCACCACCTTCTCTTCACGCTCCCTGCGGGTTTCCCAGCCTCGCGACGTGCCCTTCCCAAGGATGTCTTCGTCACCGACTGGGGCGATCTCCCCCATTCGGATGTTGGCTCGGACAAGCTTCCGCCAAAGAGCGGTCTTCCCAGGAAGAGCGAAGGGGAAAGTGGTGGTGAGTCGTTCATCGCCCTCATCACCACCCCAGAGAACGACCTCGAAACACGACCACTCAAGGGGGCCGAGAGGCATGTCCTTCATCGGTTCGGGGCTATACGATAGCGTCACGTGGGGCTTAAATTGAGGCCATTTTTTGGAGTACTCGATGCCAGCTTCATCGAAGGCTGCTTTGAGGTTGTCGTGCAGCTCTTCCAGCTTTGGGGCGAAGATCGGGCAGATGACGGGGACTCCGTGGTCTCCGCCCTTGAAAGTCGAGACTGAGTTCACGGCCACCCGGAAAGGAACTGTCTTCTCCGCTACTCCGTAGATAGCAACGATGGCCTTCCCAATCTCTTCGATCGGAACGTCATCACCCAACATGAGAATTGTCGCATGGCTATGATGTCGTTGGACTTTTTCACCTGGAACCTCAACACTGGCTAAGAGCCTAGCTGCGTCCTGCGGAATTCTGATCCCAACCATCGCCATGCACTAGGCCCAGCGTACAACAAGATCAGCCGTCGAGAACTTCCTTCATCCTCACCAAGGATAGAAAGACCACGCCAGCCTTCGCAAAGGCTTCGGCTCCACCCTGCTCCCGGTCCACGACCCCGACCACCCCCACGGGGTTCAATCCCGCCTCCCTGAGAGCCTCCAGAGCCTTCAGGGAAGACCCACCCGTGGTCACCACGTCTTCGAGGAGCAAAACGTTCTGGCCGGGCTCGTAGGGGCCTTCGACAAGGTTTTGGCTCCCGTGACCCTTGGCTTCCTTTCGGACATAGACGGCCGGGAAGGGCTTGGTGACAGAGCAGGAGAACATCGAAACAGCGCTGGCGAGGGGGCAACCCCCAAGGGCCACGCCCGCTACGAGGTCGGGCACCAAGGTCCACGAAGCCGCCACTTGGTAAAGCAGGTACCCGAGAACGTTGTGACCTTCCGGGCTCAGGGCTGTCTTGCGAACGTCGAGATAGACCATACTCTCCTTGCCGGACGCCAGGATGAACGGCTTACCCTCGGGGGCTCGCTTGAGGCTCTTGGTTCGGAGTAGGCTGAGGAGCTGGTCTCGCATGGTGGTGTTCTAATACACCTGGGAAAGAGCATGGCAGGATACTTATTTGCAGCAGTCATCGGGATGGTCTTCGCTGCGGTCTTCGGGGGACTCATTGCCTGGAGTAGGCAACAAGAACGAGAACGTCGTCACAAGGAGAAGATGGTCAAGCGGTCCAGACCTAGGGCATCTCTCGATTTTCACCGAGAGATGCCCCTCCCGCCGCTCCCACCGTTGAGTGCTCAAACCCGAGAGACGTACCGTCGAGTCTACGAAGTGCCAGTAGGTCAAAGCGTCGAGCGAGTCAAAGACCGCCTTGCTCAGGTCACAGAGCGCCTTGCCCAGGACATGGCTCACATGGATGCGATGCGTCGTAGCTTTGAACCCTTAGATAGAGCCATGGAGCAACTCCAGCGTCATGGGCCGGTAGTAGGGTTCTCCTCGGTCACCATTGAGCGAACAGAGCGAATCACCCCCGCAGTTCCCAAGGCCGAGGCTCCGAAGCCCGTAGAGCCACCCAAACCCGAAATTCCTCGGACGGATCGCTTCGACCGCATCCTTCGGGACGACTGAGTGTGGTGTACTCACACCCATGTCCACGAGCATCGACACCTTCATCGGGGAATTGGAACAACGACTCAAGGATGCTCGTTTGGTCCAAGAGAAGTTCCCGGATGCCAAGATCGACAGACTCCCGGACGGTCGACAGGTTTACCTCAGCAAGTCTGCCCTAGAGGTTGCAGACCGGGTCGAGTTCATACGGGAAGATAGCTTTCCTTCGGCCGTCACTTACATCCAGCTTCAAGACGGGTTCCCTGCTCTTCGGGTCTACGCCGACCATGACCACTTGCATGACATCGCCCCGTCGCTACTAGAGCGACTTCGCAAGGACAGCCCAGAGGCCTACGCCGTGCTCGTCAGGCTCGCCAAGACCCGCTAGATGACCTTTGAGCAGGCACGGATAGGCAGGAGGTCCGTCTTGTCGGACTTTAGATCCGACTTCCCCTCTTGCTTGCGGGCCGACAGCTCCGCCACCATCATCGCAAGAGACCCGATGACGACAGCCTTCGTGAAGATGTCGTGGGGATGGGCCTTGCTCAGATCCGTAGCCTTGAGCTTTTGGATCTTCGCTTCGAGCTGTCGGATGAGGGTAGGAAGTGGGATACCCTCCCAGCTCTGGATGATGTCGTAGCCTTCCAGTTGGAGCTTGGCCTCCATCACGACGGAGAAGGCGGCTATCTCAGGGCTAACGGGGGTGCCCAGCGTATTCGTCTTTTTATACATTTGTGCTCTCCCGGCGAAGGTTGCGAGCCAAACACGGCCGTTCCCATCGAAGGTTGCATTCTCCCTCTATCTGTACTTCTACACCGCAAAACCCATGGGATTTTAGTTTACTCCTGCTTGGATGTCACCTGATGTTGTTCAGGTGAGAGGTTAGGGTTTGAGTGGTTAGTACCTGAAACTACGCCATTTGACGCAACGTAGAAGAGGTGTACAGTCTTTACCGCCCCACATGAGGCGAGTTTGCACCCCCCGTTCTGAGCTAACTCAGCGTCCCTACAAGACGCTAGAGCTGTTGGAGATCGAGAGCACATTATGAGCCAATCTATCTTACAGGTAGGAATCGTCGCCTACGAGGAGAGCCGTATCATCAGGGAGATGGCCCCCGAGGCCAACAGCGAGCGGGCATTCCTCACCCTGGAGCTTCCGAACGGGAAGCAGACGGAACAGACCTGACCTGGCCGGTGCACACACCCGACGGATCCTTCAAGAAGGGCTCACCTGACGAGTGGAAGAACGGTACCTTTTCAGCTCACGAAGCGTGGACCGTCTGGCGTCAGATGAAGCTCTCGACCTAATCTCGCTTCCACTTCTCACCTGGAGGTGGGTGCTTCTGGGCCGGGCTCGGAGGCTCCAGCGGTTCGAGGGGTGGTACCGGCTGTGGGGGCTTGACAGGCTTCTTGGGCTTCTTCGGTTTGGGGGGCTCAGGGATCTTGGGGGGTGCCGGGAGTTTCTCCTCCCCTGGGTTCTCCGGTTTGTGGGGTCGCCCCTTGGGGTTACGGTCGTACTCTTGTGGGAGCTTCTGGTAGCGTTCCGGGTGATTCTTGAGGCCTTCCGGGGTCTTCCACTGGGTCTTCCCCGTGTCCCTGTTTTTGACCTTGATGCATTTCTTCGCCTCAACGAAGCGAGATGCCCCTCACGGACGAACAGCGGGAAACGTACCTCACGGGGCCAAACCCACGGACCCTCCTAGGCACGTGGTGGTACCACCTTCCATGGCCGGGAGAGCCTCGGCTTTACATCGTTGCAAATGTGGAAGAGGTTTACGCAGGCGGAAACACAACGCACGAATGCCAGCTCCAACCCCTCCGATGGGACGGGGAAGCCTGGAACATTGGAAGAGGCATTCGGAACTGGGAGCCAATCCGTTGCTTCGTAAACGAGCTGGTCAACCCCTTCACATCGTTCTGGCTTCTAGGTGACGGCTGGCTCGGGGTGTTCCTTCGGCCTGGTCAAGAGGTCCGGGAGAATTTAGGGGTTGGAGGGATCGCTTCCGTTACGCAGATCAACGATGATGGGCTCACCATTCGAGTCCACGCTCCGGCCGGGGCTGGGAGGACTTGGTGGAGGCTTGATCTCTACGAATTCAATCAAATGTTTCATCCAGTCCTAGCGCAAACTCCAGCGGATTCGGTTGAGGTAGAACCTGTAGCTGAGCTGCCTGTAGCTGTGCCGGAGATTGAACCAGAGCCTAGGTCTAGGTTTGATCGTCTCTAGGTCTAGTTTTGGGGTACTATAGAGAGGCCCCATGAAACCCATCTTTGCTCTCCTCCTACTCGCCGTCCTCCTCGTCAGTACGGGCACGACCTCTCCAGCCTTCTGCAAAGGAGAACGCCAGGCGTGCTACCGAAGCTGTGTGGATTGTAGGGTTCGGTGCAAGGACGAGACCTGCAAGCAGACCTGCTACCAAATCAAGCGATCTTGTTGTTCTTCTAACGGCTTTGGTGGGGGACCCCACAAAGATTGCCCCTGTACCTAAGCGGTTGAATTCTTACTCCCTCACGTGTTCTTCCAGGGAAGGGGTCTTAGATTGACCCTCCGAAAGGGATTCATCCACATGGTAAAGACAACAGAAGGCGCTGTAAGGAAAAGACTTTCCAACCTATGGAGGGTCGAACCGTACCGTCTCAATGTAGAGGTCCGTCCAGACCTCCTACGTGTCGAGATCGACGGCCAGCCTCCAACCGATGAACAGAGAAAGCTCCTGGAGGACGACATCGTCGCTTGTACGACAGCGGCCAAACGTCAGATGAACTAGATGGGCAAGCCTACATTAAGTGAGAGATGGGAGCAGGGCATCGACCACGATCCTAGGTCAGTCGACCTCTTCAAACACATTGCCAGGGTGGACTTCGAGGAGAACGGCGACTCCTTTCGCTTCAAGTCAGGAGGTGATGGGGACAACGGGGAGTGCCTGATGTACCTCATGGACGACTACTTCTATGAGCTGGACCAGAAGAAGCCATGAGTGATGGACAGATTCAAGAGGTCGACGGACGATTCGTCATCAGTAGTGGCGGGACATGGTTACCCGGTTCGTACGAGAGTTTCGAGGCGGCAGAGTACGCATTCGGATTCGATGCCGACCTGCTCCAGAGGTTTCAAGAAGCCGCGAACAAGACTCCGAACCCAGAGGAGAGAGTCATCAGACTTGCCTCGATGAAAGGGTTCGCTGGGCTTCGCAAGGGTGGGAATTGGGTGCGCATAGCGCGTCGTGGCGGGTTTATTTCCGTCAAGTGAGTTGAATTTAACAATCCCTCGCGGGTTCCTACAGAAGAAGGTTGCGATGATCACCACCAAGGTTTCCGACGATGGCCACTTCATCGTGATCGATGGCGGCCTCCACATCGATCGCAGCGTCTTCGACGCTCTTGCCGCATGGGCAGAGCCCATGGGCCTCCCGGTTCAGGACGCCATCCAACTCGCGATCATCTTTTTCACCGAAGCCTTCCGAAAACCATCCAGGCTCGCATCGTTCAACCCGGATGCCGGTACCCCGACTACGACAGGGAGTTCTACAAGGTCGACGAGCTGAGCATTCTCACGCAGTACAAACCCGAGATCGTGCGAGGCGTGTGATGAGCGAGAAGCGCTTCATCGGGTACTACGACGATCACGAGCTGCCCCTGAAGAGGGGCCAGATGGTCACCATCAAGAAGGGCACGATGGACCATCGGCAAGGACCCCAAGCCGGCGGGCAAGACCTACAAGGTCAAGATCCACCACCTCTTGAACGGGCGGACCGAGACCAAGCTCCGTCAGGGCAAGGAACCGCCGCACAAGTTCATCGAGGACAAGATCCACCACGACAACCCAACCATCGAGTGGGCCGGCGGCTCAGGCGGCTATTGGACTTCGGCGGACATCAACGACATCCCCGAGGCCATGAACGCCATCCCGAGCGTCGAAGAAGCCGTCCGGCGCCTCGGTTATGGCCAAACGGATGGAGAAGACAGGATGAGCCTCTCCCCTGAAATGAAGCGTGAGGTCATCAACTATGTGATGAACTACACGAAAGGGCTCATCGAGGATGAGCAGGCTTGCCCAGAAATAGGCAAGGCGTTCTTCAGGGATCAGGTAACCAGCGGTGAGCTGGAAGACTACGTCGAAGCTTGTAAGGCCAAGCTTCTTTCCGACCTCCCCTGAAAAGTCATCTTTTCAGTTGAATCCAACAAGTCCCCGCGTGTTCACCCAACATGGCTCGCATCAACCTTTACGCTGGCCCTTGTTCCGTCTGCGGTACGGAAGTCAAGGCGAACGAAGGTACGGCGGAACCGCCGGGACCGGGGGCGAAGTCCAACCGTTGGATCACCAAATGCAACGCATGCGCGGGTATCGTCAAAGACGCCAAGCCGAAGATCCTGGTCAAGCAAGAGGGGGCAAACGTCACCTTCAAGCCGGATGGGTTCCTCGGAGGGGACCTCTTCTCCGCATACCGTAAGGCAACGGACGGAGCCAGGTTCAACGGAGTCTGTAACTCCGCCCCCATTGCTAAGGCCATCACTATCTTGAAGGCCCTCCATGACGCTGGGTTCGTCGTGGACATGGAGCCTTCCCTCGCGGGCAATCTCCAGGCGAAGACGGCCGAGATCAAAGACGGGGTTGTTGCGGCAGTGGGTCGAGCCAACAAGGCCGATGAAGCCCTCCGGGCTCGGGGTCTGGCTCTCTTCCCCTTCCAGAAGACCGGCGTTCAATGGTTGGCTTCCCGGTCTGGAGCCCTGCTGGCCGATGACATGGGCCTGGGGAAGACCATCCAGGCTCTCATCGCCATCCCTGAGGGTGTTCCCGTCCTCGTGGTCGGCCCTGCCGTCGCCAAAGGTGTTTGGCAGGACGAAGCCGCCAAGTGGAGGCCGGACCTCAAAGTCACCGTTCTCTCGGGTCGGGGTTCATTCCGGTGGCCGGCTCCTGGAGAACTTGTCATCACGAATTATGACATCCTCTCGGATGCTCTCGGGGGTGCCCCGGCTGAGGGTACGATCGTCATCGCGGACGAAGCTCACATCCTCAAGTCCTTTAAGACGGCCAAAACGAGCCGATTCCGTGCCATCTCTGAGGCTGTCAGGGCTCTCGCTGGTCGGGTTTGGTTGCTTTCTGCAACCCCGTTGTTGAATCGCCCCGGTGAGCTTTGGAGCATCCTCCAGGCGGCGGGTATCGCCAACGAGTGCTTCGGCTCATGGCGGAACTACACATCGTTGTACAACGCCTACGAGGGTACGTACGGCGGTTGGGTCTGGGGAGATCCCACGCCGGAGGTTTCGGAGCGCCTCAAGAAGGTCATGCTCCGCCGCATGAAGGTGGACGTTCTCCCCGAGCTTCCCCCCAAGACGTGGCGGGATCTGGTTGTTGACCTCGATGAGAAGACCAAGAAGGCGTGCTCCAAGGCCGCCTCCCTCTTGGAGACCTACACCCGTTTCAGTCGTATCAACGACGACGAGAAGCCCTCGGACCTCGTCGCCCGTGAGACCGATGAAGCAAAGGCTGACTTCACGGCCAAATACGGTGAGGATCTCAACAAAATCCTCGAAGACGCTGAGACCCTACTCCAGAGGATCAGCGGTCTTGATTTCGATGAGATCGCCAAGGCACGAGCTGCCCTCGCAATCGCCAAGATCCCCGCCCTCCTGGCTCTCGTGGAGGACTACGAGGAGCAAGAAGAGCCCCTTATCGTCTTCTCGGCCCACCGGGCTCCCATCGACATATTCGCCAACCGTCCTGGTTGGGCGGTCATCACGGGGGATACGTCCTCTGAGGATCGCCGTCAGATCCAGGACGACTTCCAGGCTGGGAAGCTCAAGGGTATCGCCGGTACCATCAAGGCTGCTGGCGTTGCCCTCACGCTTACCCGAGCTTCTCACGCCATCTTCGTGGACCTGGAATGGACGCCGGCTTTAAACTCACAAGCTGAGGACCGATTGCTCCGAATCGGTCAGACCCGTGGCGTTCTCATCACCACGTTGGTTGCCAACTTCCCCCTCGACAAGCGGGTCCATGAGCTTCTGACCTTCAAGCGGAACCTCATCAAGTACACGGTCGATGCGGCTACCACCATCGACCCCACGATCGTCATCCCGGAGATCGCCTCCGATGACCTCGATGCCATCACCAAAATGGCTCAGGAAGAGGCCCAGAAGGCGAAGGACGCCAAGGATGCGGCCGACCGTCGGGCCGAGGATTTCAAGGGTCGCAAAGAGGAGATTGAAGCGGAGAACGAGAAGAAGCGTTCGGAGCAGAAGCGCCAGGACAAGCGGGAACGGATCCTCAACGCTGCCCGTCATGACCCGGCCATCCGTCGTGGGCCGCAGAACACTCATGAGGAGTGGGTTATGGCTTCTCTCACGACCCTCGCTAAGCTCGACCCGGACCGGGCTCGGGAGAAGAACGACGTTGGGTTCTCTGCTGGTGACGGCCCCAAGGGTCACAAGTTCGCCATCATCTCGTTAGCGCTCGGACTCACGGATGCCGAGTGGACCTCTGCTACCACCCTTTGCAAGAAGTACTGGCGCCAAGTGGGCCAGTGTCCGGAGTAACCAAAATGACCAAGACCTCAGCCGCTCAATTTCAAGATCCCGCTCTCCTCCGGGTTCGCCGCAAGGTAGCTAGCCTTCTCAATCAGTATGTGAAGGCTGGGAATACAAGTTCATCCAGCTACGAGCGAGCTTTCGGGGAGGAGGCGCTCGCCTCACTCATCATCGGCTACATCGACAAGGAGCTGAAATGATGAGCTGGAACGTCGTGTTCGTCCGCTACACCTCGTGCCCCTGCGATCGGCAGTACCGGCCCGCGGGTACAACGCTGGCACCGTCCCTCTTGGATGCTCTTGACCAAGCCCAAGACGAGTTCGCAGCCGATGCCGCTGACGACGAGACCATCACGGTCCACTGCTACGATCATCGACGAAGAGAACCCGAGGGGCTGCCCCGGCCGGTTCTTCAAGGTCGAGGATTGCCGGATGAATTGGTCGCTTGAGCCCGAGAAGGTCCACAATAGATGCACCGGCAAGCTCCAGTTCGTCTTCGGGAACTACAGCGACAGGAAGGTCTTCAAGCAGAGCCAAGCTCGGGCTGGGGACTTCGACTACGAGGCCATCGTAGTCGAAGTCGAGGACCGCATGGTCAAATCTCGTGCCCAAAAGATCAAGCACGCAAAAGAAGAGGCTGGCATCTCAGAGGGTCAAGACATCCGGGACCGGCTCGTACGGGAGTTCTATCCTGACTTGAAAGACGCCGAAGGGATCCAGACCGTCCCCCAGGGGGAGCCCCTCGTCCTTCAAACCACCAGTGAGGGTGGTTTGAAGTTCGCTGTTTCCAAGCCTATCAAGGAGGAACAACTACGAGAGTTGTTGGCTACTTGCAAGCGGGTCGGTGTTTTCTAACGGACGTAGTTGAATCTCATCGGTCCCCAGGTGTTCTTCAGTCATGACCAAGACGCAGGTTACCACCGACCAAATCCGCACGCTCCGCGATGAGGCCGTTGCGGCTGGCGACGGCGCGCAGACCAAGCTCTGCGATCTCGCGCTCGGGGGGTGCAATCCCGACGCGTTCCGCGCATGCGTGGAGGCGATCCAGGACGCGGAGGCGGTGTCCACGTGACCGCCGCCTGGGTGCTCCGCCCCAACTACGTCAGCCAGGGGGATTGGAACGTCAAGTCCTCCCGCTGCCACTACTGAGAACGACCATGGCACGCTTTCAAGACATCCCGACCTTCACCCGAAGCGCTGGGTACATGGTTCACGTTGGGCTCGACTACCTCGCCCGTCACTATACACGTTACGTCGTAGAGTACGGGATGGATGTCTCTCCAGACTTCCAGCGGGGGTACGTCTGGCGTCCCGAGCAGAAGACCCGCTTCATGGAATACATGATCCGTGGAGGCACCTCCGGGCTCGACATCTACATAAATTGCCCCACGCAGGGTCGGATGGGTCCCGAGTACCCGGAGGGGTGGTGCGTCCTGGTGGACGGCAAGCAGCGTCTTGATGCCGCCTTGGGGTTCCTCAACAACGAATTTCCCATCTTCGGTGACAACTACTTCCGTGACTTCACGGACAGTCCCCGCATGACTCAGTCCAACTTTCGTTGGCACGTGAACGACCTTCATACCCGAGCGGAATGCCTCCAGTGGTACCTGGACTTGAATTCGGGAGGCACCGTCCACACGGAGGACGAACTGAGCAAGGTCCGTGATCTCATCTCCGAAGCTGCACCTTACGCCCGACCGGCGTACGAAAACATCCTCGAACAGGCCAACCTCAACCGACCGATCTTTGACGAGATCAAACGGGAGATGACCGAAGAGAAAGAGCGCATCGAGAAGGCTCAAGCCGAGCGTGAGGCCAACCCCCCCAAGCCGACCAAGAAGCGTAGCAAGGGAAGGTAGGGTATGAAGTGCCCGAAATGCGGGACGGAGAGCCTTCTGATACACGAGAGACAAGACCGCGACTGCTTTCCACACACGGATGTCAACGGGGAGACCCACTTCCCTTCGCTTGAGGACATCATTGCGAGCCGGCAGGCGTACCTTTTCGGGGAAGGCTTCGACAAGTTGTACGAGTGCCGTACTCACGGCGAATTCGGTGTGAAAGCCGACGGTACATCGGAGTTTGCGGACCCAGATACGTGGGTAGAGGGGCCGAACGGCGAGAAGCTGTTCAGATCATGAGCGTCGAGTCAGCGATCAAAGCGTTGGACGGCTTCCACAGCCTAACCAAGTGGGACTTCGATCGGATCGTTCGCCGGCATGGGGTGGAATCCGACGATGAGGATTTGATCAGCCGATTGATTGACGAGGGCTGGACCTACTGCCCGCACCTAGAAGTCGAGCAATACATCCACGACAAGCCTGATGCTCCCCCCTGGAATCGCCTCACGGCCGCTCTGAGAGACCCATGAGCTGCCAAACGTGCTCCGGTACCGGCCTCTGGTGCAACTACCACGCTTCAAGCACTTGCGACTGCGCAGGCGTCGATTGCGTGGATTGTTACCCACAGGCAAGGGATCCGGTTGTCGACTCCGAGCCTGAGGTGTATGGAGATCCCATGAGCCGACTCGAAGTGGGAAACCGCGTCCGAAGCAACGAAGAGTTCGACCCGCTGCCCCATGAGGGCACGGTTCAGAGCATCGTCATCGGGATGACCGGGCAAGGCCCGCTTGCCATTCTCCGTGTCCTCATAGATCGGAAGAACGGCGTGGAGGTCCCGCCCCATCTCCATGAATCTCCGGCACTTCATTGGGATCTTATGGGGGAGGACGGTAACGTCACCTCTTTGTTGGGGGCTTCACCTCAACAGCCCACGTGCGAATCCTGTGGAGAGTCCCACGGTCAGGACTACTTCACCCCAGAGATGATCGCCCTTCACCTGCAAATGCAGGGGGCACCCGAGCACGAACAAATGGGCATCTACCTCGAACTTGCCCATCGGTTCATGGCTCAAGTGACCGATATGGACGTGGAGCTACCCGACCACATCCACAAGATCGTGGAAAAGGCTCTTGATGCCGAGGAGCAAGCGGAACGGGCTATCATGAAAGTTGCCCGGATGGTCGTGCGAAACCTCGATGAGAGAGCCAAGCAGATCCACGGTAATGCTCAAATGCGTAGGGTTTTCATGGTCCCTCTGCGCAAGACAGAGACTCCAGGTGGCGGCCTCAACTGATGACTCGGCTCATCCGGTTCGAGTATTCAGCGATATTCTATCGCTTTGAGCCGGGTAGCTCCCGTGAGGTGTTCTTGGACCAACGGGGTTGGATCCCGATCGCTGACGTTCAGGTGGGAGACCGGGTGTCTCGTCACACGGACCCTCCTCGATACCAGACCGTTCAAGCGATCGAAAACGAGGTCCCATGACCATGAGTGAACACCAAAGGGGACTCATCTTTGGCGGGTTCTTAGGCATCTTCCTCGGCTTCTTAGGTGGGCGAGTGACGTTGAAGACGGAGCCTCCGGCCCCCATCCATGTTGAAGCTGCGATAGCTGCTTCCAAGTGGGAGGACGAGCGGTACAAGCGGCTGGAGCACCAGGTCGAACGGCAAGACGACCGCCTCAACAGACAGTCCGAGTTGATCGGGGACATCAACGAAAAGGTCTCGCTTCATCGTCACGACCACAACGGAGATGCGCACAGCGGTGACGCCGGCAAGAAGCTGCCTCCGCTGTGCGATCCCAAGCTGCCCTTCGGCGGAGCAGGGTGCGTTACGAGAAGAGATCCGTGACGTGAGGCCCGGTTGGGGATACACTCCAGCCATGGTCGGACTCCGCTTCCACGCATTGGTCATCACCCGAGGCTTTGCGGGCATCCCCCCGCCTACCTCGGCTGGAGATGACCATGGCTCACCACAAACGCGGAAAACCTAAGAGCGCCCGAGCAGGGTGCCTCATATGTAAAACTTGGAAAGGCAACGCCTGGAAGGACTCCCCCCAGTCCCTTACCCGGCAGGACCGCCGTACCAAGGATCGGATGGACGCTCAGGAAGCCGATGCCCGTAGAGGTCTGGACAGCAAGGATCTCGACTAGGGATCTGGATGCTTTCAACGTCACGAGGAAGAGCGGGGAATCTGTCTTCGCTCCCTCGTGGCCGCTTCTCCGTTCGGTGCTCGACATCCGGGCCGAGGGTCGGGTACCAACCGAACCCGAGTGGAAAACATACGCCAAGGCCTACCTCTCCGAGATGCAGGTCTCCCATCGAGAGCACCCGAGAGCTTGGGAGGCTCTCCTTGTCCGTCAGAGGGTCGTCCTGTCCTGCTACTGCTCTGACCCTCAACGTTGCCACCGGAGGCTTCTAGGGCTCATCCTGGAGCGTCTAGGAGGGGTCTACAAGGGCGAGCTACCGGACCCCGATGCGGCTCAACGGGACCTGTTCAAGCTCGCCATGGAACTCGACGATTAGATCGGGTCCTCACGGTCAAACCTGGTCGGGGGGTTAAGGAAGCGATCTACCGTCTGAATGAGCTTCTCGCACCCTACCTTGTCGAGCTTGGCAATGTGAGCATCCTCTTCGGACAACTTCAGGTGCTTCTGCATCCACTCGTACGCCTGTTGCCGTGATATCTTTTTGAGCCCGTGGGCCTGCCAGAGCTTATCGAAGACCTCGTGGGCCTCTCGTCGTAGCTTCCGGGTCTCCGAGTTTGCAGGGAACCCGAGAGGTTCCGCCGTGGTCTTGTTGCAGTTGTGAGCCCCCGGACATCCGGTTTCACGGAACTTCACACACCCGTAGAAAATGCCGTACTTCCCATCCTTTAGGACAAGTTTGGACCCACAATCCGCACACTTGAGCTTTCGGCTCTGGTTCGGGAATTGAGTCGCTAGCTGCTCAGCGGTCCGAAGATTCGACTTCGGGGGGAACGCCTTGACGGGCATCCCCCCTTCAAGCCCGAAGGTGTCATCCTCGAAGCCCTCAAACTCCTCAGCCATAACGGGGACCTCACCCCTTCCGATCGACCCCAAAGACTAGTATACACCTCAGTCGCTCTCATTGAGCCGATCAAAGCGTGTTTTTGCTGGTTTTGGTGACGATTTGGGTTTATCCCACTTGGAGAAGCTAAGGCTTTCTGAGTGAATGGCCATGGACAACCCCACATGAGTGAGGTTGTCGTAGTGGATTTCCGCCCAACTCCCACCTTGAAGGGAACCAAGGAAGTTGAAGCCCCCATCGGGGGTCAGGGGTGACATCCCTCGGTTGGCGACGATCTCCGCTCCTGGAGCTACCTGAAGTCGAAGCTCCAAGTACCTGTTGCTGTCCCCGTACCATCGGAGAGTGAACCGCACACGTCGGTTGGTGGCCAAGAAGACCGACCCTCGGCCTCCCGCTCGGTAGACCGTTCGAGCTTCGTAATCGGGTTGCCCCTTGGCATTGTTTGCACCAATCCGGGTCTCGTAGATCACCCCGTCCGAGTTCACATTGAGGCGAGGGAGAGCAATCCGCGTCTTCCGGCCCCGTTGGAGGCCCAGCTTACGAACCTTGCCATCCGACGGCCCATCCCCCAAACGACGCGTCTGGACAATGAGGATTGCTTCGACATCATCCAGGGTTGGTGCGACCTGGATGAGGCTATCGTCCAGGTCGAGACGGATGCTCATAACCTAGCCAACCTCAAAGGTGTCCAAGCGATCGAATCGGGTCGGAGGGATGATTTGGTCCAAGTTTGAGAACTGCCAGCGAGCCGTGAGCCCAGGCCTCAACATGGTGGACTCGGACCCACTGCACTCTTTTAGGTCATGAAAGTGAAAGACCATGGGACGGTTGATCGTCTCGATTTCAAGTAGAAACAACTGCCACTTCGCCTTCATCTGCGTCAGCGTGAAGGTCATCGAAGCCGCGTTCCCGATCTGGCCTTGCGGGTACCAGATCGCCTGGTAGTCCCCATTTCGCGAGAGGGTGAAGCCCTCTCGGCTGTTGAACTCTTTTTGGTTGATGTTGTGCTCTGTAAAAGAGGAGAGTTGGGTCTTTTTCCGCTTCTCTTTTACCGAGTACCGGAAGAGCTTGGCGACCCACGTAGGGTCGTTCCCTGATCTCAACACGATCTCGACGCAGTGGAGATCGGGAGCCAGGGTTAGATGCGCATCCCCCTGGGGATGCGTGAGATCGATCCGAATCACGAGGTTTTGAGGACCCGCCCTATCGCGTCCAAGTCCTTCTCGTTGAGAGACTCCCACGTCATCGCCAACCGAACTGCCATCTCGTCATGCTTTGCTGAGACTTTGGTGGGCAACTTGAAAAGCCCTCGACTAAGGGCCGCCTTGAGGCGTAGCTCGTTGGGTTCGATCCCCAAGAAACTCGCAGCCTGGTGGATGCGGGAGTCTGTAAGTGGCCCTCGGTTCCCTTGCTCCACATCCGAGAGGTAGGGTTCGGAGCACCCCAAGTGACCGGCAAGTTGCCGTAACGTGATCTTCTTCTTCAGGCGTGTCTTCCGCAGGAAGCTCCCGAAGATGGTACGGTTATCCATCAACGTATCCAACTGAGGCCCTCTCGGACCTGCTTCGACAACCCCGGATGAAGACGACGAAGAGCATTTTGACTCCTCCCATCCCACGTGATCAACAATCGGAACGGACACCCTATCGGACCCCATCGTTCTAGTGCGGAGAGGACTCGATGCAAGTCCCCCGCCTCCTTACGGTCAGCATTTTCAAGATCCCCGAGAACAAATATCGTGTCCTCGACAAGCCCGTTCTGCTTCGCCAGTGTGAGCAGGAAGAAGAGTACACCGAGCTTCTCTTCTTCGTTGAGGGGCCTACGAATCATGACCTGCTGGAGAAATGGGTCTATCTTCGGGCTACCTTCGACCCACCTACCAATGGAGGTGACAGCCTCCTCGATGAGATGACCACCCTTCCGTTCGGATATCTCAAACCGCACCTCAGTGAGCGCTCGGAACATGTCCGACAACCTGGAGAACCTACGGTCAATGAGGCCTCGAAGAGGTTCCTCAATGACGAACGACTTGCGAGCTACTAAGCCCCAAAGAAGGTCCCACCCCGTGAGGTTGTTCCTCGGAAGTGGGAGCGGAATCGAGAAGGCTGGGCGCATTCTCCTGGTTGGGTGGATAGAGATGTCTCGGAGCAGATGGACCAAAGAGGTAGCCACCGGATCTCGTCCCCAAGGATTCGCCCAAAAGGTCAAGGCCCCACGGTCCTCGGTCAAGCGGGCGAGGGCTTCTTTTCGATCATCACCTGGAAGAACTCGGAACGGGTCTCTTGGGGTCTTGGCCCACGCCAACAACTGAGGGAGGGACTCAAGAGTCCCTGGGAAAACTCGCTTGGGTTTGGGAATCCCTTGGCGTAGGTCGGCCCAATAGTCTTCGAGGGGGTCCGTCATCCTTTGCCTTCAAAGAGTTCCCGCAAACGAAAGGTCACCGCTTCTCCGACTTCCTTTGGGTAAAATGTGACAACAAGTTTACCCTCGTGGTCCCTTCGGAGGTCGTAACCAGGCTCGTCGGATCCTCTATCTCGCCAGAGAGCTTCGACGCTGAGCAAGGCGTGAAGTCCGCTCCTTTGGTCTCCCATGCGGGCAAGAATGCTGTTGATGAGGGGTCTCGGGAGAGCTTGGATGAAACCCTTGATCTCGGCCGGTGCTAGCCCCTCAGCCCCCTCAAGGAAGAGTTGGACGAGCAAGGACACGTCTTGCTTCCGCTGCTCTTCGTAGAGCGCAAGTAGAAGTATACGAAAGACCCCCGTAAGCATTGGAGCGAGATGCTTCGGATCTCTAAAGTCAGCCGGTAGAGCACGAGCTTCTATGAACTTCCCCACCTCTTCTTGAACCTTGATGATGGCACGATCGATGACCGACTCCGGGCCTTCGGCCTCAGGGGTGATCTCGACCTTTCCGATACGGAGGTCTTTCCAGTACTCCTCCAGGTCCTTTGCATCGACCATGGGATCTCACACGAGCCCCTTCCTGCACCACTCCGGGACCGTACTGTCTTCCTTTAGGTACCCGTAGGAAACCCATCGGTCTGGAGCCCCAGCCCCCTTCCATGCCTCAAGAGGACCTATCTGGAGAGCCTCCAACCAGCGACGGATGTGGGCGATGGCTAGCTTCCCCTTCTCGTCCTTCAGGATAGGTTGGAGCCGAGTCATCGTGTGGGTAGCGAGAGCGTGGATGCGTCCGATCACCCACTCCCGTTGGTCATTGGGGAAGATGACCCAGACTTTCAGGTACTCCGAGAGTTTATCCGTCCGAACTTGAGCTAAAGCACGGATAATCACGGCGTCTGTTAGAGCTGGGTCACGATCTTGCGTAGAAAACCCACGGGCATCAGGAAGGCTGTAAAACGAACTTTGCTTTTCCGAAGGGGGAGGACTTTTCCCAAACAACTGGATGTGGGTTTGAAGGGGATCCATGCTCAATCTTACACCGTTTTGGCGAAAAGTGGGGGGCTTTCCGATTATCTTGTTCTAAGGCCCCCCTGATACGGGAGGCCCTCATGTCCGAAGAAGAAGACACCGCTCACGTCGCCAAGACCTCGTACCTCAAGGGTTGGGCGGCGATCATTGCGGCATTTGCGGCTCTTGTGACTGCGATCAGCGCCCTCCTGAAGCCCCCTCAAGAGCCGGCCGCCAAGGCTGCCTATGAAACCCTTGCGGTTGCAGTCAAGGAGAACTCCGAGCAAGCCGCCAAAAACCACGATGATATCGAAGGGTTGAGGGCCTTTCTGGAGGGGTATACCAGGGGGAACGGCCGCACGCCAGATCCAACTCTTACGGATGCCGGAACGGTGACACCTCAGACTTCGGCCTCTTCCTCAGCTCGACCAACCACCTCCGCAAGGCCCGTAGCGACAGCAGCATCGGCTGTTGGGGCAATGGGAGGGGGACGATCACCCCCTCCCCCGATTCACCCTCGCCCAACGGTCTGGGACCCCCCATCCTTCAACCAAGTCCAGCAAAGCCCCCAAAAGAAGTGAGCCTAGTGCTCCCCCTTGGGTACCTTCATGTTGATCGCAGGCAGATGTCTCGATGCTGCCCACTCTTCCCAGGCTAGGGTCAGGGCTCGGTATGCAACCGGGGAAGCTGCCTCAAGGGCAAGCCGAACCCGAAGAACCAGTAGGTCGTCCGACTCGGGCCACTCCCGTTTGCCGATCTGTTGAGCCACCTCCCCAACAAGGTCGTAGCGTGAACGTTGTGTAACCAACCAGCCCATAAAATTCATGGCCGGGTCCTCCACCCCTAAAGCTTAACTCAGTGGGGCTTGGTTGTCTTGGGTGGGACAAACACCTTGAAACTCTCACTTTGGAGCCGGAAGGGGAGGCGTTCTTCCGGTCTTGGTTGAGCCTTCACGATCCACTCAAACCAGTCTTCCTCCGCAAACTCCGTATCGAAGGCATGGGCGCACCAAAAAGCCAACTCTGGTGGAGATCCAAACACGGGAGAGACCGGCCTCCCTTCGGGAGCTTGGTTCTCCCATAGCTGCCACCCCTCACCTGTAGGGGGTTCCACCGGCTTCCACTCGTTATGGAGATGCACCCCTTCGTAGAGAAGGGATACGGCTGGGTTTGGGTTTTGAATCTGCTGATCCCCACCACACTTGGAACAGGCACCCCAGAGCCCCTTCCGCTTCGCTCGAATCTCCACCAATAGAAGCCGAATGAGCGGGGTGTCGGAACCCTCTATTCGACGCTTTAGTCGTTTGATCTCTTTGAGAGTAGGCCCTTTTTCAAGAAGCTTCTGCTGCTCCTCTTTGGTCAAATTTGGAGCCCAAGAGCGGAAGGTAGCGTGAAGTTTCCTAGTTTCTGGATTGAATCCGTCTCCCATGCACTCCGGGCATGGGATAGGGCCTGGCCATGGGTTTACGTACCCGTGCCATATTTGCCCCAACGGCCAATCGAAGTCGACCGGGACCCGCTTGATGAACCACTGCGGCTTCACACAAGATGTTGAAATATAGGAAGAAATCCAGTTAGGTGGTCCCGGTGTAGTTACAGCGAACTTTCGACCATGCAACTATTGAGCAAATGGCTTGGCTTTTGAAAGGCCCCTTATGTAGGTTATTGAAATTCATACCGAACCCTAAGGGGCGTTTCCCATTGACCTGAGGGCTCCTTGTAGTAGTAATCTTGCCCTGAACACCCTCCCCGATCGAATGATATGAACTGAAATCGAAAACACCGAACACCCCCGCTTCAACTAGGTTGTTCGGGCAAAGAGCCCGTCCTGCTTTACGGAGCGGACTCGTAACGGAGGTATCACCTTGGACATCGTATTCGCCTGGATCGTCGCTCTCATCGTTTCCGTCGCTCCTGTGGGGCGTCCGCAGTACCACCCGGAAGCAAAAGAGACCGAGCAAGAGACCACGGACCGCTACAACGACATCGCCAAGGATGTTGTCGCCGTGGTTTACGACCAAAACGAGAAGCCTCTTTTCTCTGGACCGAACAGTAGGGCAAAGACGATCGACGTCATGCTTGCCATCGCCACCTACGAATCATCCTTCCGAAAGGATGTTGACTTCGGGTTGGGTAAGTACGGCAAAGGGGATGGGGGCCGATCCTGGTGCATGATGCAAGTCATGCTCGGTAGGCCCGAAGCCAACGGTAAGACCCGTCAACGCATTTTCGTTCGACCCGATGGTTGGATGGGCTACTCCAACGACCCGGCAATCGGTTGGGGTGGGGAAGACCTCGTGAAGGACCGTAAGGCTTGCTTCCGAGCTGCCCTCGCCGTCCTCCGCACGTCCTTCCAGGCTTGCAGTGGGAACGCGATGAAGGACAAGTTGAGCCTGTATGCTTCCGGCAAGTGCGATGGAAACGGAGGCCCAGAGGCGAGCCGGATCCGTATGGGTCTAGCCATACGTTGGATGGAGACCAAGAAGCCTTCCTTCTTGGATGCTGATGTGATGAACTGGCTCAACCCCGCACCAACGGCCCTCATCCTCACCGACCAAGCTGCTGCTCTCAACGGGTTCTGAGGGGAATCTTCTTATCAATCGAGGTTCTCGGAGGATCCGCTCATGGCCCATCTCTCAGACGAAGAACTCAAAGACCTCAAGTCTCGCGTTGCAACAGCGATGGGCACTGGAGCTTCCATCGCTCGCTCCAACGAGTTGATGTACCAACTGATCACAGAGGTTGAGGAGCACAGGGCGGGCCCGAAGGCGCCGCCCGCCAAGCCAAAGATCGGCATCCTCAAGGTTGGCGAGATGGACGTCAAGAGAGCGGAGCCTCCTCCACCACCCCCCTCCGAGAAGAACATCCCCACGACTCAGATGACCCCCGAGGAGACGAAGGAACTGGTCGAGAAGACCAGGCCAAAGACCCACGAGAAGGGCAAGAAGAAGTAGCTACGCTGCTCTCTTGAGCGCTTCCGACAAGAAGGCCTGTCTCGTCTTAGGTCCTATGATCCCATCCGGCACCAAGCCATGAAGTTGCTGGAATTGGATGAGGGCCGCTTTGCTCTTCTTCCCGAAGACTCCGTCTGCACCCGCAGGTCCTAGATCGTAACCCTCGGCAACCAACTCCTTTTGGTACTCGATGGGCTCGTCAAAGTTGGCCAACGTCAACGAGGGAACCGGGTCAACAGGGGGCGTGAGGACTTCCCCCTTCCACGCTTGAAGGTCCGCTGCGAAGTCCGGTAGGTCGACCCCAAAGAGCCGCTCCAGGACGGGCCTGATGGCCTTGTAACGGTGCGGGTAGATGGCGATCTTCGGACCAAAAGTGCATTGCTTCAGGATCGCGATGCACCAATCAGGAGAGAAGGGCTCCGCCGTGGTCTCCTTGACCGCCTGTTGAATCATCTTACCAGCGACCACGGGGATGTTTGCAGCGAACGAGATGAACCCGGCTCGGACTGCGCCAACCCACCCCTCGTTCTCGGTAGGGGTTCCTGGCCCCATCAGAATGGCTCTGGCTTCCTTCGTAACGAACCACTGGAGCCTCGGGACCGTGAAGTCGATCTGCGCTTGGATGGCTTCAGGGCTCGTCCAGACAGACGAGATAGAAGCTGCCCACAGCTTAGCGTGAGCCTTCGATTCGTCGTCCCAGCTCCCTCGACTGCCGTTCGAGTTCAAGAGGAAGAGCTGCTTCTGTTCGTCCTCACGGTCCACTTCCCCACGCTCATCGAGAAAGTGAAATCTCCAACGACCACGAGCGTTCTTCTTGAACACGGCGTTGGATGCCGCCAGGGCTTCATCGAGTTGCTTGATGTCCGGGAGTCCACGCTCCGCCACGACCCCGAGCATGTCGGAAACGCTAAATTGGGCTCGCTCACACCATTGGATCAGACCGCTCGTCGAGATACATACGTCGTACCCGTTGAAAGCGTCATACCGGCCACCCTCGGTCGCTGTAATCGTCGTCAGGAGGTGGTCGTTCCAAGAAGGGTTGGCCGGCTCTACGTACTTTTGGGAGCCTGGGTAAAACGCCCCTTCAAAGGACAGGTACGAACTCCAGCCAATCTTCTTAGGGTCGACCTTGGGCATATCCAACCCAAGGCATAAAAGGTCTACTCGGTAGCGTCTGGGACGATAGAGGCCAGCTCGATGGTGTTCCAGACGTCCGCAAGCCACTGGGTAAGCCGGGGGCCTACGATCCTAGCGATGTATAGGTGGTCGGCCCCCGTGCCCCCTTCGTACTCCAAGCGGGCAAGCTGACAGAGCTGCTCCCAGTGAACGAGGGTGTCCTTGAGGTAGGTCTTCTTGTTTGCTCCTTGTTGGGTCACCCCACCCTCGGGAAGCTCGACACTCAAGACGTAGTCAGGGGGCGTCAGCTCTGACGTGACGGACACCGCTTCAACCGCCTTCTGGTAGATGGTCGAGTTCGAGGTCTTGGCGGAGATGTACTCCGGTTTTATCTGGGAGTGAGCGAGGACCATGAAGGCGTCCCCTACCGCTGCCCTCTCTCCGAAAAGAGCCCAATGGTTGAGCAAGGCCGTGTGGACGCCATCCAAAACGACGTAAGCGTCCAAGCGTTCCCGTTCAACCTGAGAATTCAAGAGGGCGTCCCCTGCGTACCACCCAGCGGAAAACGAGATGAGGCCCCTTCGGTGGATCTCCTCGTCCTTGAACTCCGGTGGGGCCAGCTCCTTGAGTGCGGCTTGGAAGACATCCCCAGACTTTAGCCAACGGGCCATCGCCTTCTGGAAGTCCCCAGCCACCCCGTAAAGGGAGATCACGACGGGTTCGTCACGAAAGGCCGTCAGGTCAACTTGAGGGTGCCCCCCCGGAGTGCCGGCGAGAGTTCGGAGGATAACGTCGCATGCCATACACAGGGGTTTCTTACTGAAAGAACTTTTACGGTTTCGTGGGGTATGAACGTCCTACGCCTGGGTCAATCTGGACCCGAAGTTGAGAGCTGGCAGCATTTCCTGATCGGCCAAGACATCAACGTCATCGCAGACGGATCCTATGGTCCCAACACCTACGCCGGGACCGTGGCCTTTCAGGAGAAATACGGACTCGGAGCCGATGGGGTGGTTGGCCGTGGGACACTTGCCAAGGCCATGGAGCTTGGCTTCGGGGAAGTTCACGACGAAGGCGCCCCGGAAGAGGAAAGCCCGAAATGGCCCCCTCCTCCTGACTTTGGCCCTCTCTCAGGAGCGGACCGGGTCAAGCTGTTTGGCCAGTTCGCCTACGAGCCGGCCCCGACCCAATGGAACCCGGAGGCCATCCTCATCCGGGACAACTGGGCTGCGGTCAACATCGTCCAGGTGGAGATCCCTCAGCTCGTCGGCGTCGCAGGTGCGGGTACGTCCGGGAAGATTGCCTTCCACAAGGCTGCTGCTGCCCAGCTCCAAGCGCTTTGGCAAGCCTGGGAGGATGCGGGGCTCCTCCCTCTCGTCCTCTCCTGGGGAGGCTCCTACGCTCCCCGTTTCGTTCGAGGGAGCCGGACCTACCTGAGCAACCATGCTTGGGCCACCGCCTTCGATATCAACGTCCAATGGAACCCACTTGGTGCCGAACCTGCTCTTGTGGGTAAGAAGGGCTCCGTCCGAAAGCTCGTCCCGCTGGCAAACGAGATGGGTTTTTACTTCGGGGGGCACTTCGGCCGAAAAGACGGCATGCACTTTGAAGTGGCTTCGGTAAAGTAGAGGTGTAGAGGTAAACCCATGCCCGAGGACCCTCTTCTTCATGCTCTTCGCCATGAAGAGATAGAAGTCACGGTAGATCAGAGAGATCCGACCCTCTACCGTTTTCGAGTCCTTCTCCGAAACGTGGACCCAGCACTTATCGAACAGCTCCCGATGATCAGTGCTTTGCATGCAGAGCCCATCACCGAAGCGTTGGACCCGCCCGCACTCCCCAGCCCTCCTCAAGGAAACACGACGAGGGAAGCCAGGATTGGCCCGCTTGAAATCAAGGTCGATCTCAAGCCGTTCATGCGCATCATGGGCATGCTTCACTCCAGCTTCCAAAACCTGGTCGAGAAGTTCACGGGGCCAGAGTTGATGCAGCTCATCGAAGACCTGACGGAAGGCCGGAAGAAGCCAGCGACCGAGTTCGAGCACCTCATCGCTCGGACCTTGCGGGGGCCAACCAGGTTCGAGCGAATCAACGAAGCTGAGGACTAGACCGGGGGCTTGTCGAGGACGACCCTCATCCGGTGGTCGTCCTCCAACTTGTAGCCCTTGTCCCCAGGTTCGTTGGGAAACATCTCCCGTAGCCCGTCAGGGTTGCACGCAGAGCACGGGGTGAACGAGAAGGCTGGCTGCCCCTTGGCAAGGAACCCTCGATCGTCAAACCAACGGTACCCCTTACACGTGGGACAGGTCATCGACGTGGTGTAGCAGGAACATGCGCCGGATTCACTTTGATATGGAAACGCAGGATCCCGACGACGTGATGACACTCGCGATTTTGGCAACACACCCAAACGCAGAGTTGGTAGGGGTTTCGCTCATGCCTGGTGGGCGTGACCAAGTGGGTCTCGTGCGCCACGTGCTCGACCGGCTCGGTAAGCCAAACGTCCCCATCGGGGGTGACCCTGCGTACGTGAAGCCGTGCGTGAGCGGCTTCCACGACAAATGGCTCGGGAAGCATTCGGCAGAACCAACCCACTATGCGAAGGACGTCCTCCTAGCCACGCAATCCTGTGGTGCGACGCTGCTTACCGGAGGCCCGCTTCGCAACTTCTCATCCGTGACCAAGCATCCCAGATGGGTAGGACAAGGCGGGTTTGCAGGTGACTCCGTGGTCCCCAAAGAACACCGGCTCGCGAAGTTTGAGGGCCGCGAGACGTGCCCGACGTTCAACTTCAACGGCGCCCCCAAGAACGCCCTCGCCATGCTCTCCAACCCCTCTCACGGAGAGAAGCTCCTCGTCTCAAAGAACGTATGCCACGGCCTCTCCTGGGACCAGGCTTTCCACGACCGAGTTCGAGCACTCACGAAGCGGACGGCTGGGCTCGACCTCGTGTTTGAGGGGATGGCGCGGTACTTGAACCAGAACCCGGACGGCAAGAAGCTCCACGACCCTCTCGCGCTCACGGTGGCCATCGACCCCGAGGTCTGTACATTTGCTCGGGTTGAAGTCTACCGCGAACGAGGAGAGTGGGGCTCTCGGCTCAAACCGGGAAGCGACACACGGATCAGCATAGCTCTGGACCGCGAACGATTTTTCAGGATCTTGACGGCAGCGTGAGACTCTTGAACGCCCTGTCGATCTCCGCCCAGAAGGGGTCGAAGCCGTTCTTCTCGTTGACCACGATCCCATCGAACTCGGAGTCGGGGATGCCCTCTTGCTCACTCTCCGACACGTGCTTGCGCCAGGATTCTGTGCTCGTCTTCTTCGGGGGGGCAATGCGGATGACGTAGCCACCCCCTCGGTGGATACCTCGGATCTCGTTGATGAACCTAACGTCAGAGATCACAACGTCGGTCTTGGCGGTCATTGCTGCGCCATCAACCATCGTTGTATGTCGCAGTCCGGTCCTCATATCGTAGTAGCAGTTTCCTACTTTGAGGCGGTTGGCGATCCGCATGGCGTAATCGACCCACGTGTCTGGGTAGCAGTGACGTCCGTACTCGGTTCCGAGCAATTGGAGAGCGTAACGGCACGTCAAATAGCATTGGGTGATGTCCTCTTCGTCCGGGATGAAGACATCATCCTCGACTTGCCGTTTGTTGGTATTTTGCCCGCAACAAGCACAAGCCAGCTCTTTGAAGTCAGGGTTGACCTCTTCTACTTCTTTCCACGTGTGCTCTCGGGGGTACCTCTCGTCCGGCTTATTCCGCATCTCGGACGGGCCCCAAAGCTGCTCGTCTGTAAAGGCGTAAATGTCCTGAGCGTACCTCTTGAGAGGGTCAGCAAACGCCACACGGACGAAGCCGTGCTCTTTGATGAACCTCTCCGCTCCAAGATCCTTGCCCGCCCCAGCCGGCCCCATGAGTCCAATGATCATGGGGGCCTGTTACACCATTTATTTCTCTCCTTGGAGAGTCACCCTAACAGGACGTTCATCACGGCACTTCCAGTGCTCCAGGAGCCACTCTCGAAGCACCTTGATTGAGGCTTCCGTGGTCAGCCCTCTATGTTGAACCTCAGCCTTGCAATACTTGCAGTCGAGGTTCACGTCCTTGGTATCGTCGCCGCTCATGGTGTCCGTTACCTGTAGCCGGTGAACTTCTCGGCTCTGACGATCTTCCAACCGCAAGGGAGGAGGATCTCGTTCACTGCATCTTGAACGTCGATCGCGAGACCTCGATGACCGTCCTCGCCTGCCTTGATAGCATCCCGCATCTGATAGGTCGCCTCACGTAGCTCGGTCCCAAGTCGCCCAACCGCCGACGCGTCTTCCATTCCACCACTCATGGGGTCTCCGGGTCTTTCGCGACGATTTTGGGTGCCACCGGGTGCTCACGACCGCAGCGGCAAAGCCACATGACGATCTCGCCGTCTTGGACCACGGGCGTTTCGGGTTCATGCGTGCAACCGAATAGGTCTTCGCACATCATATCACTTCGCCTAGTCATGGCGTCTCCTCCATCATAGCTGCTTCAATTGCAGCGATATCTTCGGGCACCTTACCCGCCGCCGTCATCCTCACCAGCAAGGTCTTGATGAGGGTCTTCTTGTGTGCATCCAAAGGCCCTGCTTTTGAGGGTCTTGGGAGTCTTAGAACAAGGTAGAGAGACTCGACCAAGGAGAGATTCATCGGATCTGTGGTCAACAGCTCCTTGGAGGCTGGGCCGATCCCATAGAGGTCCGGGCCGAACTCCACGACGTTGAAGTACAACTCCAGGATCTCGTCTTTTCGCAAGTGGCTTTCGAGCACGATCGTAAGGAAGGCTTCTTGGACCTTTCGCCCAAGGGTCTTCGACCTGCGGAGCCAAAGGTTCTTCGCAAGCTGCATCGTGATCGTACTGGCACCACGCAGGGCTTTGCCGGCTCGTAGGTTGTCCACCAGTGAGTTTTCTACCGCTTGACGGATGAACCCCTTGTGGTCGAGGAATCCAGGATCTTCGGTCGTTGTAAGAGCCGTTGCGAGATTGGGGCTCATCATCCCGAAGGGCACCCAATCGATCGTATCTGGCCCAGTCTTCCTGGTGAACTCCTTACTTTTGGCATCGAACGCCACGTACTCGAAGGGCTTTCGTAGCGCCTTGATAATGGCCGGTTCCGGCTTAGGGTTCTTGCAGGTGAGCGTCCAATCGAGCTTCACTGCCGGCTTGATATGAAGATCGAACTTGAAATTACCCGTGAAAGTGAGGCCCTCAAGCGGACCTTTACGCAGCTCTTCAGGAACAGCGTCAAACCACTCTTGGCACGTTTGAGAGCCCCACAAGTGTTGCTCTTTGAGGTTGAACCCGAGCGAAATCCCGTTCGCTCGTATGATGTGGTCCCCGTCGAGCGGCTTCGTTGGGTCGATAGGGCCGAACTCCACCTTTGTGAAGGTCAGAGGCTCCGTGTGGAGCCTTTCGTGTTTGAAGCGGACCTTGCCGATCTTGGCAGACACCAACGAGTCTACGTAGGTCGCTATGATCGTCGTGGCCGTGATCCCTTCCACCTCAACATGTGCCGTCGATAACGTCCCCTCTTTTAGATTCACGATTGTAGCCCCGAGCGAGACTTCCCCGACTTCACGGCCCAAGAGCTTCACCTTGGGTGTGACGGTGGCTTTTGGGAACGCCACGGAAGAGCCGTCTCGGTTGGCGTAGAGCTTCTCGACCTTCACGTCGGCCTTCGGGTGCTTGACCGTTGCCTTGCCCGACCGGATCTCCGTCTCGGTCACCGTGACATCAGAAAGGTCAGCTTGGACCTCTCCCTTGGTCACGTGAATCGCCAGATGGCTCGCCGTGATCTTGTAACCGCCCGAGCTGTCTCCACCCTTGATCCGCTGGTCGGGGAGGACCGTAAGGTCTCCACCCTCAGCCACGAGGGTCTTGTCTTCGCAGACGGTGGCTTTGGTGAGCTGCCCCTTGACCCACCCTCGATCTACGGAGATCCCGTAGAGGTCTAGGCATTTCGTCTTTGGGTGAATGACAACCCGGTCAACATGAACGCCTGGTTTCTTGTTGACCTGCCAGCGGACGATAGCGGGAGCAGAGAGCCAGGCGGTCAACCCGAGAAGAAGCACACTTCCAATTCCACCTAAGACGATCTTCCGTCTTCGCGTCATCTCTTGCCCATGGTTTTCAAGATGGCAAACGCAGCGAGTCGTTTGGCATCTTGCTTCTTCCCAGCGTTCGCTGTCTTGGTGAATGATCCGAAAGAACAGGTGCAGGCAATGATCGGAAGGTGAGAAGGACCCGACACCTTGAAATCGTACGAGGGGGCGGGTTGACCAATGGCTTGGCTGTACTCCTGGAGGACGGCTATCGGCTCCTTACTCCAATCGATGGAAGGCTCACCTTTGACGTTGGTTTCGGACTTCTGGATCTGACCCCATGTCGGTTGGGGGTAACCAACCAGAGCGGAGATGAGCCCTAGAACGGCCTTCTGTTTAGCCTCTTTGAGAGAACCCGCTTCAACTTCGTCTACCCTGAGTGCCGCCCCTTCGAGAGACCGTAGAGCGTGACCCGCGAAGTGAATCTGAGCCTTGAAGGTAGGGGCATGGTCTGGCCCCTCTCTTTGGGTTTGGTAGGTAGGAGCCTCCCACCCGTGGATCTGCACTGCCATCGTGAAGACGCTTACGGCATCTTCCAGGCGGTTCTTCAAGTGAGCGAGGGAGGCTTCTTGAATTTTGGCCCACCCGAGTTCTGGCTTGGCCTCGAAGAGCACGGAGGGGAAGCACACGAGGGGGATGCGGTTGTCTCGTAGCCGGTGAAGGTAGGCGCTCTCGATCTCGTCCGGGACTTCGTTCTCGGAGCGAGACCACACCTTGATGACCCGCTCGAAGTCCTTAGCGTTGAGACCTTCAAGCCTCCGGGGGTCCAACGTGGCCTGAGCCTTGTTCTCCGCCTTGGCCTTCAGGTGTTGCGAGGTCGCTTCCTTCTCTTCCTGGAGCACCTCGTTGATATGAAGGGCCAGCACCTCCATCTCTTCTTTGGTGTGAGGAAAGGGCTCCCCCAAGAGGAACGCTTTGATCTGCCGATGGGTAGCGAGGTCCGCGTACCGTCGAATCGGAGAGGTGAAGTGGAGATACGCCGGGAGATTCAGCCCGTAGTGACCCAGGAGAGAGGCGCCGTACGCTGCCTTCTCCAGAAGTAGGTGGGTTTGCTGGCGAATGAGGTCCAGGTTTTGGACCGGACCTTGGAGCGCCCCTTGGATGATGCCCATCAACTCGGAACGGTCGGGTGCTGCCGCTCTCGCTTGGTGGTTGCGGAAGAGGGCCGGGATGTCGTTCTTGACCGCGAATTCAGCCACAAGTCGGTTGGCGAGCACCATCATTTCTTGAACGATGATGTTCCCAATCGTGTCTTCCTTCTTTTCGAGCTGGCGAAGGTACCCTTCTTCCGTGGTCACCCACCCCGTGTTGAGGTCGTAGAGGGCCAAGGCTCCGGCTTTCCGCCGTTGGTCCAGAAGACCCATCCCAAGACGAGCGGCTAGCCGAATCTGCCCATCGAGGGAGTTCTCGTTGAAGGTACCAGGGGTGGCTTTGATGAACGATGGGATGTCCGAGTAGGCCACACGGGCTTTGCTTGTGAGTCTGGAGAGATAGACCCCCTTCAAGCTCGTTTCGAGACACCCCGGACTGACCAGAGCCTCGACCGTCAGCGTGTCACGGGGCTGCTCGGGTAGCAGAGAAAGGCTGTTTTCCGACAAGCTCCGAGGGAGCATCGGACTGTTTCCGGCGGCAAAGTACCGGGTTGTAGCCGCATTTTTCGCCCTCTCATCCAGCTCGGAAGCCAGAGGGACAAGGTGCGAAGCATCGGAAATGGTGACGAAAACACGAAAGCCCTCAGGGACTTGAGAGACCCATATGGCATCATCGATGTCACGTGTTGACGCGGCATCGATGGTGATTCCTGAAACCTCTTGGCGTTCGGCCATGAGGACTCATACACCGGGAGCCTCAAAAGTAGAGGCTCCCGGTGCAAGAAGACTACATCTTCTCTTCGATTTCCTTCATCTCGACGGTGCAGCCGACCTTGATGCCGTCGACCTCGATCTCCAGCGAGCCCTCCTCGATGCTGGAGAACTCGGAGAACCAGATTTGTCCGACCACTACGCAGAAAGTCCCTTGGGCCACATCGTAGATGAGCTTCCGGCACTTCTCGGTCGCAGCCTTCGCCTGACCCTTGAGCCAAGCCTCCAGGACCTTGTCCTTCGCTGCCGCCTTCGTGTAGGCGTCCGAGCTGAGGAAGCCCTCCACCTCGGTGATGTACGGCTGCATGAGGACCGTGGGCGGGTTGGGCTTGCCCTTCGCGATCTTGTCCTTCGCCTCCTTGAGGCTTGGAAGCGAAGAGTAACCCTTCTGGCTGACCTTCAACGTCTTGGCCATGTAGAAGTCCGTAGACTCCGCATTGACCGACTTCGGGTTGAAGCCGCTGTAGTCGGTGAACCCCTGCTCCTTGAGCCAGGTGGCCGCGTCGTCCCCGTAGAGAGCTGCGTATCCCTCGCTCTTCTTGCCGGGGAGCATGTCCTTCGTGTAGCCGTTGTAGACCTTCTGGGCCGCCTGAGCCTTCGTCAGCTCGAAGCCGGTGGTGAAGAAGGTTCTCGCACTTGTAGATTTGACCATCTTCCGGTTGATGACTGGAAGAGCGAGAAGATCGAGAACGATGTCCGCTCCCGCCGTGTAGCTGCCCGAAACGACACCCTCGGCCTTGAGCTTGTTGAACGTGGCCTCGGTGACCCGGACCGGGAGCTTGTTGACGTTAACGATCCCGTCCTTGATGATGGCATAGTTCCTGAAGATGAACGACTGGAACTTCTCGGGGACTTTCCCCTTGTGTGCATCGGGGAGCCGAGACGAGATGTCGACGATGCCCGTCTTTCGGATCTGAATCGAGATGTTCGGACGGTCCTCGTTGAACGTCAGAGTGTTGACCGGGTAGCCGTCGGGAGCCGGGTCTGCAACGAACTTGAGAGCGTCCCCCTTCTTGGCCGTGATGGCCGCCAGACGCTCGTTGATGACCTTGATCTTCTTGACGTCCTTCTCCCCCGTGAGGGAGGTGGTGAGCTTCTGGATCTCCTCCTGCTCTCCTACAGTGAGGTTTTCGCTGGCGTCCAGCTTCGCTCGGCCGATGCGAGTGTACTTGAATTCTGAGTGATCCAAGAGAACCCGGTTGCCCTCTTCACCCGTGAGGAGGTCGAGAAGCTGGATGACCGTGAAGGCGTCGTCCCTGGGGACCTTGTTTGGGTCGTAACCCTTGGTGAAACGGACCGTCGAGTCGAAAGCTGCCGTCTTCGCAGACTCCATGAACTCGCTGTATTTCTGCTTGCCGAAGCAGCCAGAAAAAGACTCGATGTACTTCACGTCCCCGAGCGACTTGAGGAGCGGGAAGACGATGTCCGACTTCCCTCGGATGGCGAAGAGGCTGACAGCCGCGTAGGCCGCCGCAACACTCTCGTGCTGCCCCTTGTTCTTGGAGAGCTGCTCGCAGAGGAGGGTCAGGTTCACCGGGCCGTTGGGTCCGCTCTTGTCCCCGATGACCGTGGGAGAGAGGTAGTAGATGGCCGTGAGGTCTTCCGGGACCGAGATCGTGTTGGTCGCAGCGAAGGTCAGGAGGTCTCCGTCCACGAGGGCGTAGGCGAACCCTCCAACGGCATCACCTTCGATCTTGGCTTCGATACGGGGGGCTCCCGAAGCCTTCTTCTGCATCGCCGCCTCGAACTGAGGAGCGTACTTATCGAAGTGCTCTGCGAAGATGAGCGTTCCGCCTGCCTTCTCCGCCATGGCCGTCAAGAGCGGACGGTCAGCGTAGTAGCCGTACTCGACGAAGGTTGCCGAGGTGACGCACTTGGATGCGGATTCCACGGCCTTCAGGACGTCAGCCCGAGACCACTGATTGTCGCAACCGTCGGACATGAAGAAGAGAGCGCACGTATTCTTGTTCTTCTTGGAAATACGCTGGGTGAGAGCCTGAATCTCCTCCAAGGGCTCCTTAAAGCCGGTGAGACCCACGGGCTTGAGCCAACGATCGATCGCCTTGTTGACGTCGGCCAGATCAGCCAGCGTAGCCACGGGCTCGGCTTCCAAGAGGACTCCGAACTCCTTGCGGCCTGAGAACCAGACGATGGAGATGGTGTCGTTCTCTTTGAGGAGCTTGGGAAGCTTCTTTTTGAGCTGCTCTCGGATCTGCGGAAGCTCTCCTGACATGCTCCCTGAGCAATCAATCACGATGATGTGGTTGGTAGGGACCTCAGCCGGCTTGGCTGGGGCTAACCCCTTCGCGATCGTCTGTCGAATGAGGTAGAGAGAGTCCGAGACTTTGTAAGACGAGACTTGCATTTGGCCGATCCTCCTGGGGGTTCGGCCAAGGGTTACACCGGGGCTTACTTAGGGTGAGCCTATGTCTCGGATGTACATTGTTTTGGCTTTGAATCGTTCAACGACCGAAGCCAACTTTAGGACGGGCTTCCCGTAGAGCCCCGACAAGGACAGGGCTCGCTGCATCCTGAATTTGGAGGTAGGCGTAAGCTTCTCGGGGGCTGCCATGAAGATCATGAATGTCTCGGCAAAGTCCTCGTACTTGTCTACTTTGCCGTAATCGGTAACGATTTCGAGCGGATCTAGCTGCTCTTTCCTCTTCGCATCGGGGACTCGAAGAGCATGGGGGTTCGCCAAACTAGGCAACCCTTCCCAAGGTGCATCCCACGCCTCAGCCGCTTCACCCGTGATGTAGTTTCGGTGGACGTAGTGCCCGAACTCATGAAGAACGGTCTCACCTACAAACGTGTCGATGAACCGGCCCGAGTTGCCCTTGGAAAGCTCACCCACCGATAGAGTCAGCTCTCGCGTTCCGCTGTGGAAGAATGCCGAGGCCCCTGCATCCAGAACCAAAACGATGCGAGAGATCCCTTGCTCGATCAGATTTTGGACCCCTCGCTTCTTGAAGAGCGCCTTGAGGAAATCGACACCCTCAAGGGCCTTCCGGCACATCTCATCCGAGAGGTGTTGCTCGTTGGTGACCTTGAACCCTTGGTAGGTGAAGTTCTCAGGTGCCGTGCTATCGAGCGCCTCTTGCACGGCTTTCTTGAATTGGTGGATGGCGTTCAGAAGCTCCTCCGCTGGGGCCTCTTTGGTCTTCGCCAGCCTTGCGATTTCCCTACGGGCAGTGAGAAGCGTGGTGTCGACGCTCTTCGTGAGACACTTACTGGCCCAGATGGCCAGTTTGATGAGCTTGTTGGTCCCATTGACGCACTTCCTTAGGACGGTCGCGTCTTGAGGTTTCCTCTCCACCTGAGAGAAGAGAGAGTTGAACTGGTTGAGGTCCTTGACTGCCTCGTCCCAGTAACCACCTCCCTCCGCTGCGGCTTTGAACCTCGCTACTACCCTCGCTAGCATTCCTAGCCCCACCGTTGAGCTTTGAATCTCGCTGCCACTCTCGCCACGAGTCCTTGCTTTCGTGGCAACCTTTACGGACCCCGGCATCGCCGTGTCGAACCACCAACGGACCCGCTCATGAACCGCTTGGGGGCCGTAAGCTACGAGCATCCCAATGGTCTCGCAGAAGGCCTCCTCCGGGTTCTTGTTGGCGTACCCTGTGATGGGGGTCTTCGGGACTGAAATCGTCTTCTGACCCGAATCCAAGAGCTTCTGGAAGTCCTCTTTGGTTTGGAAGGAGAGATCCCGACGGGTCTCATTTTGGCTAATAGCATCCACTTGAAGGGCAAGAATCGGGTCACTGTCACCCATGACTCTGGGGAAGTCGTAGGCCCAAGCGTCCCCCGGCCACTTGGCGAGAAGCTCTTGGATATCGAGATCACCGAAGTCGCCTCGAATGGTCTGGTACCAGAAGTCCGTGGCCTCTTTGCTGAGATAGGTCCGAAAGAGATGGTGCCCCATCTCGTGAGCCATGACGTGAGCTACCCACGGAACACCCTTCGAGAGAATTGAGCTGGCGTAGAAGGTGATACGATCCCCTTGGTACTCACCGCCCTTATCCAACGTAGTCTTGAACTCGACAACGACCGGAAGCTGTTTTTGAAGAAGGATGGGGGCCACAGAGGCGGCCCGACGTCGGTACAACTTCAAACCCTCTTTGAAGATTTCCAGCTCCTTCTGGTTGTACTCGTCATCGGGATTGTACCCTTTCATAACGAGCTTAAAGCCCTCCAGCGTCGTGTTCTCGACGGTGGGGACCTTTACGTCGAGAGTCTTATCCTTGACCCTCTCGAACCACTCAATGAAGTCCTTAATCTCTTTCCAGAACACCAACGCCTTCCGTTGGACGCGGGCCTTCCACTTAGGAAACTCGCGTTGGAAGTCGGCGAAACGACCATCTTCGCTATGGTAGTCGTCCGCAAATGAGATGGGAGGAGACAACTCTATGGAGAAACCCCACGCACTGGATCGTAACTTTTTGTCGATCCATTTGGCATCTTCCTCCGATAGACCCAAGTTGTACTTCAGGTCTCGGTTCAAGAAGTGCTCGAAGAACAACTCGTCGAAGTTCGTACGGTATACGCGGAACGCATCCCTCAGCTCATGCGCCGTCTTGTAGTCTTTGACCCGAGGGAGGTTCTTGAGCAGGGTCAGGAAGTCTTTGCGGAGCCCTTCAACCCACGTCAGGTCGAGCCGCTTGGTAGCAGCATAGCGAGCTACAACGACCGAAACGAGGGGGTCCATCCGGTTATCGGGTCGGGAGCTTCTTGGCCATCTGGCGGAGCTGGTGAGTCTCCTCTTGGGCCTTCATGACGGCGCTCAACGTCTTCATCGTCTGGTCGTAGATGGGGAGGAAATTCTTGGGGATTTCCTCCATCTGGTCGAACCCAAACTTGAAGGAATGCAGCGCCAGGTAGACCTTCGTGATCCCCTCATCCGCCTCGGCCGGCTTGTGATACGGGAAGGGCTCCCTAGCGGTCTTGGTCCGGTCGTAATCGTGGGCGCTCATACTGAGACAGCCTCGATAGGAAGACTAGGGCTCTACCCTCACGAGTCGACCGTAAATGCTATTGGCGTTGATCCATCCATTCACGTGACCTCGGTTGTTCCCGATTTGGTAGAGGCCATCGTGTGGATTTGGGAAGCTTGTCTGAACGGCTTTGATGAGGTGAAGGTACAGTTTCCCCTTTACCTTGCAGAGAACGACAGTACCCACCCCAAGAGGGGTGCTGTCCACTACTGGTTCAACAGTGCAGAGCTGCCCCGACTTGATCTTGGGCATCATCGAGGAGCCCCGGGGACGAAACTGAACCGTCTCCCCTGCCTTGAGTTTCGCGATGTGGTGGTCCCAGCTCATGAGATTCCAACCTGCTTGCGTACTTGATCAAGAGCCTCTGCATCGGACCGGCCTTCCCCCTTTACGGCTCGACCGTCCTTCGTGAAGAGCCAGAACGTATGAGGGATCCCACCCATCCGGTAGTCGTTGTGGACGGCCACGGACCAACCCTTACCTCGGATATCGTTGGGTGAGGCATCCTCCAGCCGCTTGCGGGCTCGACAGCAAGCCCCGTCTTCAACGGAAGTCACCCCATCGGCGAAGCCCATATCGTAGGTCCTGGATTTGATCATACCGGATCGTCTCGGTCAAACCGGGTGTTCCCTCGGTACGGGGTGTTACCCACGTCCGGAGGAGCGTCGGGCCTCGCGTCGGAGATCCTCTCGATTCCGAACGGGCCCTTATCGTTGAAACGACTGCTACAGGTTGTGGAGGCGCACTTGAAGTTTTGCGAGCCACCGCCGCAAGGTCCCGCAAGGAAGCCCAGGTTCTTGCAATCCGGACACTGGGCTTCGGTAAGCTTCTTCCCCCGAAGCCCCACCATCTCCTCGGCCGTCAACTCCTCACCTTCCTTACTGGTTCTAGGCTGACTGCTCCAAGAGGTGATGCAATTGTCCGGGTACCAACCACCCCCGGCGTTGTAGACCCGGACGGTGGCTTTGTAGCCAACCTTCGGGGCAGGGACGACAGTGAAGCCCGTGAAGATGCCGTGATCCTTCGTCTGAACCTTGACACTGACATCACCACCGAGGGGGTTACCCACTTCGGTGACGACCCCCTCCAGATCAACGTAAGGACCAACTCTATCCGAAGGGTAGACGAGCCCAGGCTCAAACAAACGAGGCATTCAGAGGGGTTCCTTGTGCTCGAAGCGATTCGTCTTAACGGGAGGGTCCTTCAAGACCCTCCCGCCGGTAGCGATGAGCCCGTGGTCATTCAGGACCTTGCACGGATCACAACAGGTCTTTGGCCTGCTGACATGGCACTCAGGCAATGTTTCCGTGTGGCAGCCGCAGAATCGACAGTAGTAGATCATCGGTGCCCCCGCGTGTAGCGAGGAGTTGTTGATCTGCTTGCTCTCGGGGTTGGCAGCCGAGGAAGAAATCATTCCCGCCCCTGTGTTTGAGCCACCCCCGCTTGCACGCTTCGATGAAGCCGTCCCGGCGCTGCTCGAACGTCGTATTCGGCATGTGCTCCCCCAGGCCCACCGTACGGGTCTTGAAGAAGCCCCCGTAGAACCAGGCCACGAGGCAAAGCCGGGTTGGTATGTCGTGGAGTGGTTCCATTCAGTCCCCTTCGACAACCGGCCGAGCTATCATCGCTGACAGGAGATGTTGCTTGAGCCAATCCTTGAACGGCTGCCGAATCAAGTTGAGAAGGGGTAGGATGTAGGCTTGGGTCTCGTTGATGTACCGAGCCCACCGCTTGTCCTTGAAGCTGTCCTTCCCCTCATGGAGGTTGCAGATCCGGTCGATGCACTTGACGATCGCCGTCTCCTCATCGAGCTTGCTGGTGAGGCCCGCGAGATACTGCACCTTCTCTTCGTTCTCACTCTGGGAGAGCATTGAGACGCCGTTCGTGACCCGCAGCCCAAAACCTTCGACCCGAAGGTCCTCAGCCGTCACCCTGGAGCCGTCTTCCTTCTTTCCGTCTTCGTAGAGGTCGTGCGCCCAGGCGATGTCGAGGATTCGGCTGAAAGGTTCGTCAGATAGGACCTCGTTGAGGCCGTTCGAGAGCGAGACGGTAAACGAGCCACGCATCTCCAGGAGGAGGTTGACGAGGTCCTGCGGGTGTTCCCACGCCGCTCTGTTTCCCGGTCCCTGCCGGGTACCCGGCATCCAGCGCCGGGCTAGTTCTTCACTTTTTCTCATGCAGGGTTCTACACCGGAATTGACGTACTTTCACGACGAATCCGTCACTCGTCGTCATCCTTCTTCTCAACGTAGTCTTTTCGCGGGAGTCCGAGCTTCTTCCGCCTGGCATGAAGGGCGTGCTTCGAGAGAGCGACGCCGATATCGAAGCAAATGCCCGTCGCCCGGTGGTGACACGTGAGCCACGGGTTCTCCAAGACCCAGTCCTCGGGATCGAGGCGATTCAAGATTGAGTTCCCGTGGTACGGCTCGTCGTCGTACCAATGCCGGAGAGGCCAAGGAAGGTCCTCCATCTTGACTCCCGTGAGGATTGAAAGCGCCTCTGGGCAGTTGGGATGTATGACCGAGAAGACCGAAGCGGCGATATCCGTACGATCCGCACAAAACGTGATTCGGGCCCGTTGTTCTGCCTTTTGCCAGCGCATTGCCGACTCCCACGACCCCTTCCTCGCACTCACGGGAGGTTCACGCTTGGTCTCGATGCGGAACTTTGGCTTACTGAACGAATAGCGATCGAACGCCTTGGACCATCGGTTACCAACGCTCTGCTCTAGGGCGTTGAACTCCTTCATTCGGCTTGTCCGCGACTCCGTCTCCTCTTCCGACTCCATCGAGTGACCACCCATACGGGCTGCCCTCCACGAGGGGAGGATCAACTCTCCTCGTGCGCATGCGTCGAGAAGAGCCTCTCGGTTCTTGGTGATTGCCGCCCTGTACCAAAGGATGATGTCGTCTTTTTCCTTCTCGAACTCCGCACCGGCGAGCTTCTGGATGACCTTCATCTGGTTCATACGTCCGACCCAAATGCGGTCCTTTTGGAGTTGCTCTGTGGTCCCGAACGTGATGGCGCTCATGGTCTCAAACTTCGACCTGTGGGTAAGCTCATGCCCCCACGCGTCCAGCACGACCGGGAAAAACTCCTGGGTCCGAGCGGCGAGCTGGAGCTGACCTAGCTCCCCCACGGGATTCAAGACTTCGTCGGGGACCTGGGGACCGTAGCGCTCGACCATCCACGCGTTGAAGTGGGTCGGGTCCATATCCCATGCGTCCGGCTTGGCTGACGCCTCGTTGACGCTCTCTTTGACAAGCTTCGGAAGCTCCAGGGGCTTGTAGAGACCGTCTTTGACGAGCGCCCCCTCCGCGCCTACAAGAGCGGCCGGCTCGACGATCATCTGCCCCGTGTACGACAGCTCGGAGAGCAAGTGGTTCTGGTTCCAGAACTTGTCTCGAATCAGGTCAAAAAGGAGGGTGAGCCAGACGAACTCCTCCGGCCCGAGGTCACGGATGTCCTTGAGCGGGACCGCCTCGATGTTGATGGGGACGAGTTGGGTCCGGACGTTAGCCGAGATTTGCTTGACCTCCCCATCCTCGTCCTTCTGCTCCCGAAGCCCGATGAGATGGTAGGGGAACCAGTTGCGGGCCGCCCGGCGTGAGAGCATTCGGTCCGGCCGGCGCGACATGCGGTTGTGGGCCGGGTGCGGGACCTTCTCCCGGTCGGTCAGGATGGTGAGCGTGAGCCCGTTCCGGATCGCGAAGACGAAGTAGGAGTGCAGCGCCTCTTCCGGATCGCGGATCAAACAGAGGGTGATGCCAGAGACCCGTTGCGCTCGCATCGCCAGGAGGAGCGAGTTCATGTTCCAAAACTCGAAGACCTGGGGGCTGTACTTGACCGCGGCGCCTTCGGGTGTCCCCTGAACGAACTGGTGAGCCTCCAGGTTGTTGATGCTCAGGAGGGCGTCGTGGCGGACGTAGGCGAGGTCGAACTTGTCCGTGAGGAGGTTCTCCAACGCATCCGTGGGCTCCCCCGGGCGGACTCCGTACTGCCCCGCAGCGCCACGAAGCAAGGCTTGAAAGTCGGCGATGAGCTGGACAACCTCCGTGGACTCCAGGACGTCCTTGAGGGCCTTCATAGGCCGGAGACGGGCACCGATTGAGCGAGGGTCCAGGATCAGCGAGTAGGCGTCGAAGGTGACGTCCTTGAGGTATCGCTCGACAAGCCCACGCAGCATCATGAAGGTCGTGAGGCCGGTGGGATCGAGCGTCCGGCTCTCGTTCAACTTCTCCGTGTGGCTCAGAAGGTCGTAGGCGCCCCACGGGTTGTCCCCCTCCACCGCCCCCTCGGCAGTCAGGCCAATGAGCTTCGCCCACCCATCGAGGGCGACGTTCACGAGGTCGTTGATGGTCGTCACGTGGGTTCTCCTACATTGAGAACCCCTAAGTATAGGGCCCCAAGAGGTATTGCTCTATTAACACCTGAGGCCCGTGCATTTTCAACTTGAGGTCGGTCAATTTCGGTGTATCTTAGGTCTCGACTCCGCAATCTACTTGTCACCGCCCCAAGAAGCGTCAACCGCCGGGGCCTCCCCCGGAATCCCCGCCCTTTAGGGCGGGGAGGATGTCAAGAAGAAGACGTAGCGACCTTGACTCACATACGACCCTAGTGTCGAAGATAGCCCGAGTTGTCGGACTTGCACCATTTGTCCCGGAAGGGAATGTCGCAACGTCTACCTCGGGTTTTCGACATTTTAGGGTTGAATCCCGCCGACCCCTGGGTGTCCCCTCAACATGAGCAACGCACACAAGATCGCCAACGCCAAGCACGAGAACGGCGGGCGCTACACGACCCGCTCGTACTCGAAGCATGGCCTCTCGAAGGCGGCCAACGCTTACAAGAAGTACTACAACCGCCTTGGGAAGCGTGGGGATGCCCGCCTCGCCTTCAAGGACGAAAACAGCGGTAAGTAACACATTCCAAGTGTTCTTCCACCATAGGCTCCGGCTGGTACGAGCTGATCGATCCTGACACGGTTCTTGCAGAGATGGAGAAATCGAAATCATGTTTCCCAGCATAGAAGAGCGCGTGCGCATGTGGCAACACAACGCCTTGGCGGCAATGATGGCCCTTCGCTCGATCGAACCCTCTGGGGATTGGGCGAAGCTCGTTGTCATCATCGCCGACATGCGAGACCCGATCGCCCGTCAACTAACCGAGGCGATGGCCAAGAGCATGGGAGGCTTCGACCTGAAAAGCGAAGAAGCCAAGGTCAAACAGAAGGGTCAGATCCCCACGGCTACCCTCGTCTTCGCCGCAGAGGAGGCCCAGAAAATCTTCGCTCTCCTCGACCACCCAAGTGTGGCGTCCAACATCATGAGGGAACCCCCGTCGGGTCATATCCGAGCAATCGTCATCTCCTCTGGCGCCTGCTCTCTCATGCACCCGCCCATCATCGAGTTGGGTCCGGCCGCCGTGAGCTGAATCACACCCCATGACGTCCCGTGACCCGGGGCTTTGCCTCAAAACCTCGTCTTGCACCAGAACCCCGCTCGTGACATAAGGTGACGGCTACTTCGGGATAGTGGATGCTGGTTGACCCGTGCAGGTGAGCGGAGATCGTTGTGATCTCAGATGCCTTGGTCAACTATCACCGCCGAATCTGATGCTGGCAGACGGTCAAGCTCACCTAAAAGCCCTGCTCCAAATGTGAGCAGGGCTTTCGTTTTCGACACACCAAAAGCTCAGGGTCCTAGGTAGGTTCTAGGGCAAAGCCGTGACCCGGTGTACGGAGGGGCATGGCCGAAGACCTCGTTGCCCTCATCGACATTGACGGGACCATCGCCGACTACGACGGTGAGATGGACCGTCACCTGAGGGACCTCAAGAGCCCAGAAGAACCAGCCTTCTCAGGCTGGGACAACGTCCCCAAGCACATCGAGGCCAGACGGACCCTCATCAAGAGACAACCCGGCTTCTGCTTCTGGCGAACTCTCCCCCGCCTGGAGCTTGGCTTCCACGTGGTTGAAGAGCTGCGAACCCTCGGCTTCATGCTCCACGTGCTCACGAAGGGACCCAAGTACACAACATCGGCATGGACGGAGAAGGCCGATTGGTGCAGGGAAAACCTCCCAGACGCCTTCGTCACTGTCACCCAGGACAAGAGCCTCGTCTACGGCCGGGTGCTCGTGGATGACGCTCCGTACTTTGAAGCCTGGTTAAAGGTCCGGCCACGAGGTCTCGTTGTCTGCGTAGCTCACGATTGGAATGGTGAGTACGCAAAGGGCGGAGCCAAGGAGCACCCTAATGTGTTCCGCTATAACGGGGCGAACCGGGATGATCTACGTCAGGCGCTAACGGTGGCCTACACCCGAAAGGCACGCGAGGAGTCAGCCTTTCACTAGGTGCCGGCCAGACAATCTAGGACCTCTTGCTCACCCCCGAAAGTCATTGCGTCGAAGTCCAGGTCGTCTTCCCCGAGGTCTGGCGTTCGGTCCGAGTCCTCGTACACGAGGTACTGAGAATGCCACCCGTCGTGGATTTCGCGATGGCAACGGCAACAAACGAGGACGCACTTGTCCAATTCCTTGCGGATCGCCTCGAAGGTCGTCATCCGCTGGGAGATCGTGAAATCCTTGGTTCGAGGATCGATAGGAGACGGCCTGGTCCCGGAGGGTCTTGCGGCGTTTGGTCTCTGCTTGCCGTCGCGCCCACCGCAAGTCTGCATCTGTTTTCATCTGACCAAGTGGGCCCAATGAAAGGATCCACAAACTTGGCCCACCTCTCTGAGCCTCTGTACCACCGTGGCATGACCCGCAAATCCGCTGGAGGTACCATGCTCAAAGGTGCGTTTCGTGTTATTAGTGCTGGCCCATGGGAGCCGGAAACGTTCGGAATCCTCGATGTGGAGGTGAGACAGGCTCGAAAAGGCCTGAAGGTGCGGTTCCAGGAACGCGATGGGGGTCCGCCGATTGAGTTCTTAGCGGACTCCTATGAGCGTCGGGGGCTCCTCGTGTTTTTTCGTACGAATGCCATCGTGAAGTGGATTCTTCAAGCCCTAACCTGACCCAGAGGCGTTGATGAATGAGCGAGATTTCGAGGATATCATTGCTACTGCCCTTGCCGACTACGCGAAGAACAACGACCTACCGTTGAAGACTTCGACCATCAAAGAGAAGGGTTTTGGTAAGGAAGCAGGTCTCATCGTAACGGTTGGGAATGTGGAGTTCCACCTCACCATCACCCAAACGGTATTTGAGGCTGGGGGTGAAAGCGAATACCCAAACGGTGTTTGATAGACCATGACACAGCCGTTCGTGAAGTGGGCCGGGGGCAAGCGTCAGCTTCTCCCCGCCATTCTTAGCCGCCTACCCATGGATATTGGGACGTTCTACGAGCCCTTCGTGGGGGGCGGAGCCGTGTTCTTTGCTCTGGCTCGGGAGGGGACCTTCAACCAAGCCATCATTAACGACTTGAACGAAGACCTCATGCAAGCCTACCGAATGCTTGCTTCTTCGGATGGCGTCGGAGCCGTTTGCACCCTCCTCAAGACCTACCCTTTCGAGCCGGCCTTCTTTACGGAGATCCGAAGTAGGAACCCAAACACCCTCAACGAAGCAGAGAAGACCGCCCGGTTCATATACTTGAACAAAGCCGGCTTCAACGGGCTCTACCGGGTCAACAAGAAGGGGGAGTTCAACGTCCCCATCGGGAAGTACACGAACCCCAACATCTGCGACGAAGACAACCTCATCGCCGTCTCGCAGTGCCTTCATCAGAAGATCGAGTTCCAAAGCCAGGACTTCGAGACATCGGTGGAGCCAGCCGTTGCAGGAGACGTGGTCTACTTCGACCCGCCTTACCTCCCCCGATCCGAGACCTCAAACTTCACGGCGTACACGGAAGAAGGCTTCGGGCTCTCTGCTCACAAGCGGTTGGCCGATACCTTCAAGAGGCTGGCTGAGAGGGGAGTCGTTGTTCTTCTGTCCAACGCCGACGTCCCCAAGACCCACGAGCTGTACGAGGGCTTCACGATCGATATCGTGGAAGCCCGTCGTAACATCAACAGCAAGGGGGACAAGCGGGGCAACGTCACCGAGTGTCTGATCGGCGCCAACCTCCCCGCGTCTCAGGTGGAGGAGTAGCTCAAGCCTTACTCTCGTACGCTTCGAGGATGTTCTTGAGGAACGAGTAGGGCTCCAACGAGACCCCGATGCTGAGCGGGCGGTTGAAGCCGGCCGCCTTCGTGTGGCCGCCGCCCCCGAGGGACTTGCAGAAGGTCCCGCAGTCGAAGTCACCTCGGGACCTGGTCGAGAAGAAGACCTTGGGGGTACTCCCGTCGACCTCGAACCCGAAGCCGCAAACGAGGTCGACCTCGGATCCCAGGGCTTCGGCTGCATCACTCGTCGTGTGCGTGTTGCTGATGGCGATGACACGGGTGCCCTTCGCCGTCGTGAAGCGATAGGCCTTCTCGATCGACTTACGAACGGCGGTCTCGTGCTTCTCGACGATGAGCTTCCCGAGCTTCATGCGCTCGATCCAGAACCCCTGGTTCTCGTAGCGGAAGGGGTTCCACAGCTCGAACCAGTTCTCAGGTGGATAGAAGCGGAGCATCTCAGCTTGGATGCACGCCTTCCGCCAGTCGGGGCTCTTGTTTTGCCAGGTATCCCGGACTCCAGCGAGGGTCGCGAAAGTCTCCGCTCGGACGTACACGCTATTGTGATCCCTATCGTCGATAGTAGCGAAGTCCTTCTGGGCTTCCTTCATTGGGCGCCAGACATGCCGGTAGGCGAGGACAGCCCCGCAGACACCTGGCTCGTCGGCTTCGTCCCCGAAGATGCCATTCTTACCGAAGGCGGAAACGACGGGCTTGGCTGTCTTGTGGTGGTCGAGCACCAAGGAGCCGGCTTCGACGAACTCCTGGTAGCGGCTCTCGTTGGGTGAGAAGTCAGCGAAGAGCATCCCTGATTCGGGGTTCAGTTCCTTGTGGGCGGCCGTCTGGTACTGCATGAAGACGATCTCCGCATCCGGGAGAACATCATGAAGAAGGATGGCCGAAGCTGTCCCATCGGGACAGTTCTCGTGGGTGACGATCTTCTTGACCGCGAGGAGTTTCTCAAGAGGGAACATGATTCAACCCTCAACCTTCGGCTGGAGAGCAATCCGCTTGGCTCGGATCTGATCGAACAGTCCGTTGCGAAGGGGTTGGGACATCACCCGATCCTGAAGCTCCTTCGTGGCGGCATACCACTCGGTGAGCTTGTCCCAAGTGTCGATAGCCAGAAGCTCAGTGAGAAGCCGCTTCTGGATGTCGTACTCGTGAAATTCGTTGGGGGGTTGGGTAAATGAGCTGGAGGCTTTGCTCCGGCTCTCGATGGGGATCTCCTCCAACTTCTGCCCGATCTCCGTCACCTCCCGACAGGCCTTCAAAGCCTTCTCGAAGATATCCCGGCATTCCACCTCTCGCTGAGGATCCATCGAGAAGACCGAATCAACGAGAAGTCGGAAGGCGTCGAACGCCGGCATGAAGGTGTTGAACTGCATCTGGGTCTTGCAGCTCGGCATCTGAGACCGGAGGGCCTCGGCCAGCATGATGGTCGGGGGAATGGGATTGTTCATGTCTTCTCTCAAGATGAGGGCTTGATTTTGGACTTGGCCAGCAAGCGGTTTTTGAACCGCTCGGCCAACTCGTCAGCATTCACGGCACCTAAGGCGCTAGCGTGAACCTGTACTACACCTTTCATCAACTCCACGGCAGTCACTGGGTCCGCCATCAACCGCGTACAGGGTCGACAGTAGGCGTACTTTGCTTGGGGGGTTTCCCCCCTCCGTTGAAGAACCCTACGCTCTTCCGGAGTTAGGACCACCACATTACAGGTGGTTTCATCCCTCTCTCGCCCGCAAATGGCACACCTCACCTTCACGGATCACCCCTTCTCTGCGTACTCTTGGAAGAGGTGTCGATCCACGGTGTCGAGGTCCAGGTCCTCGTTGCAGACCCTTTCCCCTAAAAGTACGGCGCTCCCAATCGGCATAGTGAGGAACTGGAGCTTGTGTCGGCGAAGGATCTTCTCCTGTCCTGCATGAAACGGGTCAATTGCCTCCGTTCGATCCACGATCTCAGTCCTAGGTCCGAGACGGTGAGGGTGGCAATAATGAGGGTCGCTGGTGGCGTAGTACGTTCGGCAATTGAGCGGGCGGGCCTCGTAGGCTCCACACATCTTGTCCTCCGTGAGCAGGGGACAGGGGATGAGAGCCAAGAGCCAGACTTCGTAGCTGACTCCGTACTGACGGTCCGCCACGTCTTTGAGGTGCGCCTTCAATTTTGTCGTCCACTTACCGTGACTTAGAAGCCATCGGTAGATGATGATCCCCTCCAGAATCGAGATCATCACCGGGTGGTAGCAACACGAAGCGCACCCAGGAGTACATACAACTCGACGTTTAGAGTTACGAACCGTCATCTCGAACTTGGTACTGATCTCGGACCGCAAGGCCTGAACCGCACCAACGGACTCTTCCACCAGAATGGGTAGTTTACGCTTCATCGTCGTCGTCAAGAATGTGACTGAACCGATTAGCAGGTTCGGCAGGCACTCGTGGAGCCGCTGCTCTTTGCTTCTGCTCCACGGTACCGAATGTCCTTGATACCTTCAGGCGAACCAAGGCTCCGTTACGATGTGTAGCGATAAGTACAACCCCTGGCAGGAGCCGAGCCTCAGGGCTCACAAACAGGCTCCCGCCCTCACGTGCCGGGTCACTCTGAATCCAATCGACCCAAGGCTCCAAAACAAGGTCCTGACGTCCCGGTAGCCCTGGAACCATAAGCTTCACAAAAGGGCCCGCGCCACTCTTGGTGGGGGCTGCCAAGGTGGGCCAGCTCTTCACGGGGTTCACTAAGACTCGACAGTCTTCCTCTGGAGCTTCCTTCTGGGTTCCCTCGGCATTCAGAAGGTACCCGATACGGATGGTGGGGTCGTAACGGAGGACCATCCATCGACGGTCCTCGTGTTCAACCAAATCTCCAGCGATCACGTTGGTTCTCGCTGTACTAGGTCGATGGGGGGCAGAGTGTTCAACAATTCCGAAAGGTTGGGGACTCTCTCTCCAAGCAGATCGATGATACCCTCTCGGGCTTGCTTGAGGGCCACCTCCAAGATGGCCTTTAGCTCGGCCTCAGCTTCGGGTTTACCGAGGTCCCATTGAGTGATGACCTCACCCCACTCGGTTGAGGCCCCGCTGAGGAAACCCCTCTCTACGATGAGCATGGGTGCCCAAGTATCCTCATCTTCCGTGCTTTTCGCCTGGTAGACGAACTGCCTCATCCGGGCTTTCAGGAGGCGAGTTGCAGCTTGGAGGGTCCGCTGTTGAGGGGTCACAGTTGATCTTACACCGTATCTGGAGCCCATAAAAACATGAAGGGCGCTATGGGTTTCCCCTAGCGCCCTTCATGTGGTTTCGGTGGATCGGATCAGGGGGTCGGGTTGGACTCCGTCATGTCGATCCCAGCACCCTTGAGGATCTCATCCGCCACGGCGGCGGGGTCTTCATCCTCACCAGCCGGCTTCGAGACCGCCACCGGGGCGGGCACGGGGGCCGGAGGGGGAG
>Ga0163150_10000479_pt1 | contig 75248 bp, 74 predicted proteins | sample OliLakLV19P2IB_FD_148628 | JGI IMG/M metagenome (GOLD analysis project Ga0163150, IMG submission 148628) | Freshwater microbial mat bacterial communities from Lake Vanda, McMurdo Dry Valleys, Antarctica - Oligotrophic Lake LV.19.P2.IB | ecosystem: Environmental > Aquatic > Freshwater > Lake >... | reverse complement strand
AGTCCGGCGGGTTGCCGAGCGCCTTTGGACATCGGAGCCATCCCTTGTAAATCCATCCGCCAAACTCATTGCACCATCCAAACCATAGCAATTTTTTGGGTAAGCATTTCTGATCAGAAAGCGAACCTTGGTTTTTGTAATCACTCAGTCCAGTGTTCTCCTTGTATTTCACGGCTAAAATCGATTGCGGATCACGAAAACCACCCACAGTTTCTGCGGAAGAGCCTCTCTCTTTTTGCTTGGGTACTCCTGCCAAGACTCCGATTTTGTTTCCCATTTCCGATCGAAGCATGCTTGAAGCTCTTGCAGTACATGGAGGTGTCCTACTTCGAAGCACGTTTTCTCCGATATCTTCGTGAATGCGCCAGACGCGGCAGCACAGTTTTTAATCGAAATGCTCGCGGAGTACGGAATTTCATAAATCGAACGCTCACTTATGTCCCAAACAATTTCGAATTGAGATCGCAATTATCGCCTCCGTCAGTTCTTCACCGGAATTATCTGAATAATTACATTGGCTTCTTTCGCCATTCGAGCAATTCGAGAATCTAAATTCCGAATCCAAGGCCGATTACCCTCCGGGACCATAATCGCCAACGCCCGATGATCAACATCGTCTGCGGAGAAGACCACAGGTTCACCGAGTGATGTTGTCCTCGACATACTCGAATATGTCTGATTCAAAACGTCTGTCACATCCTTCTGTATGGCTCTCAATAAACCCGCTTCCGACGACAAGGGTCCGCAGCCTCCGTTTCCAGGCATCAAAATTATTCAAGTTCAAAGCATTTTCGCGACAAAACTGAGCCACCGACAAGCCACTGGCTTGTTGCTTGCACACCCACTCTCGCCGCTGATCCCAAACCGCACTATCAACCCGACGTCCCATTGCACATTACCTCCGAAAAAGTTGGAAAACAGAAACCAACCCATCAGAGTACCAACCCAGTCAACAATGCTTATATCGGACGCTTACGTGGATAACCATGATTTCGACTACGCTGTTTCTTTATCAACACGATGTCTTCTCTTCATGTACAGAGCGCCGACTGTAGATGGAATAATTAAGTACACCAAGATTGCGACAATCCCTCCAAATGAACCATAGATGCCTCCAATTGTTGCCTTTTCTGCGTACTCGACTCCTTTCCCAACTAATTCTCGAACGCCGATGGAATAGCAGATAATCGCCGCAACAAATCCGACCGTCCCAACGTTTCGAAGACTCACGAATGACTTTTGTAACTTAAACGCAATCACCCCAACAAAAACCAGAAACACTGCTGCGTCGAATCCGTTCCACACAAAAGCTAAAATCCAATCGGTGGCTGTCGTGATCGTAAACGAACCTTGTAAACGCAATACCTCGCGAGTAGCCCCGTAGCCGCACGCTGTTCCCGATGAAACAAGCCACGAAATCACCGCTCGTCGAAAGAATGTTTTCGACTGATCACTACTCTCGATAGTGCTATCAGAAGTTGCGGTACACGGGTTTTTATTCACTTCGGAATCCACGGATTTAACGTCGAATCATCGATCCAACGACCACTACTGTCATAAATTGGCGGCGGAAACCAACCGGCTTCAAAAACGTCGTTAAGACTTGCGTCTGCGGAGTATCGACGAGGTATTGGCGGAGCATTGTGGACAAACAATCCACTCTCTCCGAACGCATCATCAACAAAGATTGGTTGACCGCCATTGAGTGGTGTGATTTTTAACCACGAATGCACGTGACCATCTTCGTCGCCAACCTTCGCGGCGAATTCTCTTTCGACGCTAAACGCAGGTGTCGCTGAATTCCTGAGCTCAAACGTTGCCGCATTTCGAAATGCAGTTGCCCATTCAGCACAGAATATTCCCTTCTGCAATGAGACCTCAACTAGGCCAGTCGGGTCGATTGCCCGGAAATGGAATCGGCTATTCTTCTCATATGTGTACTTGATTGCCATTGCAATCCGTCTCGCTTGCTCCCTTCCGTCTGCAGTAGTTTGAGTCGACTCAAGATGTCGCTGAAGCCGATTAGCTGCAGTTGCAAAGCTCTCACTCGCGTTGGATAGCTTATAGCGCAACCCGTTCAATGCCGTATGCGCGGTCCAAAAGGATGAAGCACTTCCGACAAGCCAGCTATAGTTCAGCACCTTGCCGACAACGCCACCAGCGCTCAACCCGAGGTTCAAATAAATCCGAAGCGCAGACAACGCATGAATCTGCACAATCTGAGCCTGCAAAGACGCGTAGGTCGCTAAATCCGCTGCGGCTTTTCTGGCCGCTAGGAATAGCTGCGCGAACTCTCCGGTTGGATCGCCGAGATTTACTGGATCGCCGTGGACGTATAAATATTTGTGATACGATTGCGGATCGTTTGCGTTGCCACTAAACGAATCGAAGCCGGTGAAGCGGCCAGTGATGGGATCGTAGAAACGGGCACGCAAATATTGTTGGCCGATTGTGAAGTCGAACGACTCGCCGTTGTGCAAGTAGACAGTTGCGGGCCGGGATGACCAATTCAGGAGATTCCCGTAAGCGTCGTAGCTGTATAACTGCTGCAAATTCAGCCGATCGCGAGCGATGGTGGCCATCGCATCGTAGAGGACTCGGACGCTGCCGTGGCCGTCGGTACCAAAATAATGCGTGGCGTATTCCCAGTGGGCTGGATTTCCGTCAGCATCCACTTCGACCCATTCCTCGCCGGCTTGTGATATTTGGTCGTGCCCGATCGAGTAACTGGTTCGCTTGATCAACTGACCCGTTGCATTTAGAACGGTTTCTTGGATGACTTGCGAGTAGCCGGTCGGATTCTGGGAATCGGTTAGATACTCAGTCCGTGTGACGCCGGAATTCTCAGTTAAAACAGACGCGACGCGAGTGCCGGTCGAGTCGTATTCGTAAACGATCGTTGATGCCGTTGTATTCTGTCCGCCTAGGTCTTTGGTCGTTAACACCGATCGTAACGCACCTTGAAGGGTGTAGGTATAAGTTTGCGACGTCGTAACGTTTGGCGTCACATCGACTTTTGTCGCTTGTTGAGTCTTGTTGTACGTGTAGGTCTCTGTTTCGACGATCGTTGCATTGACCGTCTTTGTCGATAGTGTCAGTCGATCGTTCGCGTCGTAAACATATGTCGTCGACTCACTTCCATTGGTTTGACTAGTGCGATTTCCCGAAAGATCGTATTGCCAATCCTGTCTATACTCTTGTATCGAGTTGTGCGAAAGCGTTTCGCTAATCAATCGATCGACAGCATCGTAGGACCAATCGAATTCGTTTTGCGTCACCATTTCAGTGCTTGTCGGGCTTGTTTCACGCCAGAATTGTTCGATCGCAGCCGTTCGCTTGCCGTCAGCCCGCAACGCGTATTCGAATTGAGCGCGAATCTCCGATTGATCGCGTTTACCGTTGCGGTCCTTGTCGACCCAATGGTAGAGAGTCTTCACACGATTGAGCTGGTCATAGTCGTTATCGAGGATCATGCCGTTTTGGTATTGCGTCGTGTCAAGGTTCCACTTCGTAGCTTTGTACCCTACGGTTAAGCTAATCTTCCTCGAAGTGCCGACTGAAGTTGAATGGCCATACTTTCTAATTCTTCAGGCGACTTCGAGCGAAGGTCATCGATATTCGCTTCTGCCAATCCGAGAATTGCTTGGCACGTTCTGATGGTTCCGATCAGTGCCCCTTTCTCCATGCCTTCTTCACGGCCTTGCTGAATGCCTTGTTCAATGCCTTGTTCAATGCCCTCTTCACGACCTTCTTCACGGCCTTCGTTTCGGGCTCCGTTGATCAGCCATTGATAATCTCGGACGGCTTTTTCGCGTGTGTCGTACATTAGTTTGTCCTCGGTCTTCAAGGCTATGTTTTCAATGGACTGGATCGCTTGCTGGAATGCTATCTCTGGGAAAAGCCTTCGCAATTGATCGGCGTCGTATTCGTGGGCGTGTCGCAAGAGAAAGACCCAGCGTTCCACCGGCGATGCACTGGCCAACTCGCTCTCCCCAATAGTATACCTCGGCAGCTCGAGCAAGTGAATCTCCAGCGAGTTTTCTAGGATCCGAGTATTTTCTGTGTCGACCAGCCGGAATCGATGATGACCAGAAACCGCTTCGTCCCAAAGCAGGGCGTCTAAAATGCAAATCGAATAGACTGGCTTCAGGTTCGTGTAGTCCTGCCCCTGTGACAGTTGACCGACGTACAATTCGCAGCCGTAAAATACCAGTCGCTTTACCAATCCGGTCGTCACCGATAATTGCATCTCGATGTTGAACACCGATCCTCTTGTGTCGGTTGCTTTGATGTCGAGGATCGATAGCTTGTCATCGAGATAGTCTTGATAATTAAACGGATTCTCGATCGTGACGTCAGCGATCGGCGACGGCAGTTCTAGAATCGCATTGAGCAAACTGATCAGTGCAAGCCGATTATTCGGATCGCCAAACATCTTCTTGAATGCAAAATCGACCGTAGGGCGTATTCCGAGTGGCATGCTATCGAGGATTTGGTAAACAGTTTTCGGCTTGGAAGGCTGTGAATTGTACCATGCCTCATGAATCCTCCAAGCGATCAATCGATCCGATGCCATGCTGGCTTTCGACAAATATAGACCGTAACGAGTCTCTTTCTATTTCTCGACCTCAAAGATTTTGGAAATCGCCACTCGCGTTCTTCGATCGTACGATCATCGGCTTCGCGAGCTCGTACATTCATCTCGGAATCCCAACCTGGCAGTGAGAATTGGTGTACCGCGATCGACAGTAAGTGGATGGATGAAGAAGCCACCAAGGTCGGTGATATCGATCAAAGCACATAATGCAGATATCGAAACGCTCGAGCAAGAAGTGATGCGACTTCAGTTACAGGTTTCCAAAATTCGAGGCTCTATCTCAATACGCTTGATACGATCGACACCGTTCGGTCGTTGGTTAGCTTCTTTGTCGATCAACACAACCGTTGCATCCCACATTCGGCATTCAAAGGCCAAACCCCTGACGAGATGTATTTCGCAACCGGTGCCGACGTACCCGAAAAACTCCAAGCTGCTCGCGTCGTAGCTCGACAAGCTCGACGCGAAGCCAATTTAAAGAGGACTTGCTCCGCTTGCCGTCCAGAGCCCGCGATCGTTCAAATCAAACCACCACCGATTCCTCCCAACTCGACGTAGCTTCGAATGGTCCGATCCTGCCTCTTTTTAACCGCGTCCCAAGCCATCAACTGTTTCGCCGTCCGCACCGACATCGAATTTTGGATGTAAAGGGTAGCCTTTGCCGCACTCAAATAGCAACGATCGAACTGCCAAGTAGCGCATACCGACAATTATTCCGCTCAACTGCTCGCACGCCCATGCGACAGTCACTCGACTCGCCGAAAATGTCGAGTACTCGAACACATTTCTTCAGAATGTCCTGGCAATCTGCACCGCAGAAACGCTATCTCAATTTCCATTCTCGTCCGGCTGATTATCACGACTTTCGGTTACGTCAATCTTACCGCCAAGTTTCCAAAGCAAGATCGGAATTACCACTGTCACCACGACAAGAAGTAGTCCGAGTTTCAAAAGAATGCCAAAGAGCTCTTGCATGGACTCCTTGTTCATTTCATGGCCAAGAAGAAACCAGCCAACTGGCAATGTTATCCCGGCTAAAACGATTGTGAGACCAATTACCTTTAGCAGCCATCTAAGGCCATATTCCTTTTGCATATTCATAGTCCGGAAATCACTGTAAAGCGTCACCTACGAGTTTGAAACCAGCGAGGATTTTGTCCGTTTCTGTCGCATGCGCAGCGAACGCTAATCGTCTCCGTTACGATTGATTGGTTGCGAGATTTCTTTCAACGTCTTAAGAAGAGATGAGTAACCTGTTGCGAGAAACGTTTTAATTGCAGTCCTCGCGGGCTCAGGAATCGGTCCTAACGCTCGATCGAACGCGGGAGTCGTTACCGTCGTAATCCAACCTTTTGTAATCGCATCTATTGCTGCATTCTGCCAAGTCGTCTCCCCAGAAAGCAACTTGGGAAGTTCGGTAAATGTAAATGCCGTCGATGTTGCAAATCCAAAAATTGCCGAAATTTCAGCCAACGCTTCTAGTTCTTGAATGTTTCCAAGTTTTGCTTCTTCTTTCAAGTAATATCCAAACTGTTGCGACCAGGCGCTAGACGCAAACGCTTCAACGAAAACCTGTACTTGTTTGTTCGTTGGCCACGGATGATGATCGCCAAGCTTGACAATGGCTTGTCCTGCCCAAGATGCAAATCCCGCGACGCCCGCCTTTAAAACCGTTTCGGAAAGATTTTTGAGACCGTTCTTTCCACCACCACCAAACGAATAGGCAGTCGATAATGCGAATCCGATTTGTCCGCCGACAATCGCTCCAACTAACGGATTGGATTCAAAGTAGTAGGAGTAAATCCCCATTCCAGCAAGCGCACCGCCTATCGAAGAATAAACTCCGAGCGCCGCAGTCGCACGAGCTGACGAAAGCAAAAATCCAACCAAAAACTCTCCGCTAGGATCAACGCCGTTTACCGGATCGCCGTGTACATAAGCGTATTTGTGGAAGCTTTGCGGATCGCTTGAGTTGCCGAAGAATGGGTCGAGACCGGTGAAACGGCCGGTGTGCGGGTCGTAGAAGCGGGCTCGTAGATATTGTTGGCCGATGGCGAAATCGAATGCTTCGCCGCTGTACAAGTAAACTGTCGCCGGGCGACCGGTCCAGTTGAGTAGATTGCCGTAGGCGTCGTAGCTGTATAGCTGCTGCAATAACAACCGATCGCGAGCGATGGTTGCAAATGCATCGTAAAGTACTCGGACGCTGCCGTGACCGTCGGTACCGAAATAATGCGTGGCGTAATCCCAATGGGCTGGATTATCGTCAGCATCCACTTCGACCCATTCCTCGACAGCTTGTGAAATTTGGTCGTGCCCGATCGAGTAACTCGTTCGCTTGATCAACTGACCCGTTGCATTTAGAACGGTTTCTTCGATGACTTGCGAGTAGCCGGTCGGATTCTGGGAATCGGTTAGATACTCAGTCCGAGTGACGCCCGAATTCTCAGTTAAAACGGACGCGACGCGAGTACCGGTCGAGTCGTATTCGTAAACGATCGTTGACGTCGTATTCTGACCGCCGAAGTCTTTGGTTGTTGCAACGGACCCTAACGAACCTTGAAGGGTGTAAGTAAATGATTGCGATGTCGTGATGTTTGGCGTTACGCTGACTTTGGTCGCTTGTTGAGTCTTGTTGTAGGTGTATGTCTCTGTTTCAATGGCCGTCGAATTGTCCGACTTTGTCGATAGGGTCAGTCGATCGTTCGCGTCGTAACTATAAGTTGTTGACTCGCTTCCCTTGGTTTGAATAGTGCGATTGCCGGAAAGATCGTATTGCCAATACTGTTGATACTCTTGTACCGAGTTGTGCGAAAGAGTTTCGCTAATCAATCGATCGACAGCGTCGTAGGACCAGTCGAATTCGTTTTGTGTCACCAATTCAGTGCTAGTCGAACCAGTTTCACGCCAGAAATGTTCGATCGCCGCCGTTCGCTTGCCGTCAGCCCGCAGAGTATATGCGAACTCTGCACGAATCTCCGATTGGTCGCGATTACCGTCGTGGTTCGCGTCGTCCCAATGGTAGACAGACTTCACACGATTGAGCTGGTCATAGTCGTTATCGAGGATCATGCCGTTTTGGTATTTCGTCGTGTCGAGGTTTCCACTTCGTAGCGTTGTACCCTGAGCAAAAACATCAGGGGATTTCAGGTTTTTTCAAAACAAATCCCAATTTGCTCAGCAAACGTTCGCTTGTTTGAGGACTAGTCGACGACGAGGTCGGCGATATAGAAACTTCCGTAGGTATGGACGCGATCGAGTTGGTGAAGCTGCGCCGCGAGAGGCTCGTGATACTTGAGCAACTCGGGAAGCGTGCGTGTCTTGCCTTTGACCGTAACGCTGACTCGATCGAGGAACTCGGTGCGAAGGCCGCCTGAACGCCAAAGGATTCGAGTTTCAGGAGCAGCTCGGTCGATGATCGACTGCCACTCGCTTTCGAGCAACGCAAAATAATTATCGCTCAACCAATCCATATGGTCCAACAGAACGAACCTCGAAATTGTGCCCGGATGTTTTTCGAGGAATCCTTGTACGCTATTGGTATGAACGCTGATTCGATCAGCCCCACCATTTCGCAGTTTCGCGTAACTTTCGGGTTTAAGGTATTCGGGGCAGCAGTTGGGCGTGTAACATCCCGTGATGTAGACTCGCCAAAAATAGTTATCCTGAATCGGTATTTTCGAAAAGACTGCATCCAATGAATCTTCGATGAACTTAACGATCCCGCCTGGGTACTGCGTATCGATCTGTCGACGTTGAGCTTTAGGGACACCGAGCAGGCTAAGCGTTGTGTCGCGATTCAAGGCGAATTTCATTGTCCGAGTCCAGATGCGGTCGCGGACGCGAGCATACAATGCTTGCTGAGCTTCGATGGTCGGCGAATCGAGAATTTCTTGAACTTCAGGGCGTATTCGAGCAACCTTATTAATGTAAACGCTGATCATTCGAGCGAATGAGCCGCTGGTTCCACGATAATAGAACGATCGATTCTCGTTTTCGAAAAACTTGATCCAGCGATCCCAATAGGCTTGTGACCAACGCGACAGATCATTGCGGAGCTTGCTCGCGTAAATCCCTTCGGCATTGGGCAGATGGCCTTTGCCAAACATCTGAAAATAGTCTTCGTATTCGAGATTTTTGGCAGCCGAGAGCTTGAGCTGGAGCAGCGCATTTTGCCGCGGATTCATATCGACGGCATGGACCTCCTTGGGATTGCACAAGGCGTAGTCGATCGCATTGCACCCCGCCGATGTAATGACGAGCACACTATCGGTCGGCTTGAGTTCCAACGCTAGTCGATCGAGGCGTGGGTCTTCCCAGCAAGTGTTGTAAACTAAATTGTTGCCATGAACGAATCGAAAGACGCGTCCGCTAATCCATTCTTGCAAGGCCATTTGCAATGCATACCAATCGTTGGTGGTGTTCAACTAAACTATTTAATAGGAGCTTTTTCTTTGGTCGGTTCTTTGGCTGGCGGTGTCGGCGGTTTCTTTGCCGAAGCACCACCCACGGGAACGCGATACTGATCATATCCGACGCTCACCATCAACCCTTTTTGCAACTCGCCAGCGGCCTCGGCTGATCGATTCCACGGTAGTGTGTAGGCCGCAAACATTCCCGATTTGACGTCGACAACGTAAACCAAGCAACCGGCTGGTCGAGCGTTTCCAGATGATTGCGTGGTCTGCGAATCGCCCGTTACCAAAAGGTATTCAGCATTCTTGGTGGCCGGCAAAACCTGCGTAATATTCGTTTCGAATTTGGCGCCAAAACGCTGATACCTTGGATAGAAAACCCAGCACTGCAGGTTTCCAGTCAGGTAGTCGAGGATAAAAATACCTTCGGATTCCTCGCTGACGCGACCGGTCGCGACGGCAACGGTCGTCCCGCCGTGGCTGGCCGTCGCATGCAAAACGGCCTCCTGGAGATTGGCAGGGCCACGCGATTTTAATCCGAATTGGTAGGCCGCAAGCGCGATCGCGACTACAATCGCAAGCGATGTTGCTCCAACGAGCATCGCTCCCCATTGGCTCAATAAACTAGGTCGTGTCGAAGAATTACCGGTGTGCCAGGATTTCATGATCTGAGTTAAATCCTAAATTTGAGGGTTTCGAAAAAACTTGCCAATTCGAAGCAATATCTTTTTACCATAGACTACCCGGCTTGGGGTTGCCTATGGTAAAAAATGTCGCTTTCGCTCTCATGAACATCTCATGAACTTTGTACGCATCTTGGCCAGGAACTCATTCTCATGACAAACGGATCGCTGAATCGCAAACTGAAAATGGGCTTAGTCGGTGGTGGATCGGGAAGTTTTATTGGACGTGTCCATTCGATTGCCGCCTGTCTCGACAATCGCGCGACGCTCGTCGCTGGGGCTTTCAGCAGTACTCCCGAACGCTCCAAAGCGTCGGCCTCAGACTACGATGTTCCGCCAACTAGGGCTTATGGTTCCTACCAAGAAATGCTTGAAAAAGAGGCGAAGCTCCCCGAAGGCGAACGTATCGACTTTGTTACCGTAGCAACGCCCAATCACACGCATTTCGAAGTTGCCAAAGCCGCCCTCGATGCTGGTTTTCATGTCGTATGCGACAAGCCGATGACGTTTGATCTTTCCCAAGCTGAGCAACTTGCGGTGGCGGCAGACAAATCGAAATCCGTCTTTGCCCTAACGCACAACTACACCGGTTACCCGTTAGTTCGACAAGCTCGCGAAATGATCCTGTCTGGAGAGCTCGGCGAAATCCAAGCCGTTCGAGCTTTCTACATTCAAGGATGGCTTCGAACCCGTTTAGAGGAATCCGACCAAAAGCAAGCTGCCTGGCGTACCGACCCGGCTAAAAGCGGCGCGGCTGGTTGCTTTGGAGACATAGCAACCCACGCCTATAACCTCGGTCGATTTATGACCGGTCTGTTGCCCGAGCAAATCTCGTGTCACTTGAAAGTGTTCGAGCCAGGGCGACGACTCGATGACTATGGAACGGCGATCGTAAAATTTCAAAATGGCGGACTCGGTACCGTTACCGCTAGCCAAATCAGCCACGGTCGAGAAAACGATCTTTGGATCGAAGTCGACGGAACCAAAGGCGCTTTAGCATGGCGGCAGGAAGAGCCTAACTCGATGATTGTGCGAGCCAATGGCCAACCTCATCGAATTTATACGCGCGATCCCAATGCTCCGTACATGAACGGACCAGGCAAGGCTGCATGTCGCCTTCCAGCCGGTCATCCTGAAGCGTTCTTCGAAGCCTTCGCCAACATCTACGCGTCGGCCTTTGATGCTATGGTCGACGTTATCCAAGGAAAATCGGTCGAGCGTATCCATACGGTTTATCCGAATGTTCACGATGGCGTCGAGGGGATGTATTTCATCCAACAATGCGTTGCAAGTAGCCAGCAAGATGGTGCATGGGTCTCCTTGAAGCACCCTCGCGCTCGAAAATAGTTTTTGACGAACTTCAAATGCAAGCCACTCCACTCGTCCATCCAACCCTGCTCTTCGAATTCAGCGTCAATCTAAAGCGATTGGAAAAGGCGGCTAACAAGCCTTCGTCGAAACGGTCAACCAAAGCCGCCAAGCAACTTTCTACGACACTTGCGTTGCTCGATGAACGCTATCGATTACCCAGTTTTTCATCGCTGGGACACGGTGCCTCGCAGAGCCCCGTTTACGTCGGATGGTCGGAAGAGGGGCTAAGTTTCCAGACGATCGTGACCGGCAAAGCCAAGCTTCCTCGATTCGTTCAAGAGCGCGGTGGATTTAGCGATGGGTTACGAGTTTGGATCGATACTCGCAATAGTCCTGGCATACATCGCGCGACTCGGTTTTGCCATTGTTTCCATTTTTTTCCTGGGCTACCAAATTCGACGACAAACGCTTCTATCGACGATCGCGCCAGAGGAATCATGGATGAGATTGCTCGAGCCAAAGAACACCCGACTCCGATCGACCCATCGGACCTATTGGTCCAGAGCGAGTTCACAAAAGATGGTTATGCGCTGCTCGCACACATTCCGACTAAATGCCTCACTGGATACTCGCCGTTAGAGTTCGACCGGATCAGTTTTTTCTGCGATGTTGTCGACCAGGAACTCGGAACGCAAAGCATCGTGCTTGGCTCCGAACTCCGATACGCAGAAGATCCTAGCCTTTGGGTTCAAGCAATTTTGCGCTGATTGCAAGCCCGATGTGAGCCCGTAGACTCGATGAAGTAGATCGGCGACAATTCATAAGAGCGACACTATGAATCGGAGTAGTTAGCTTGACGAATTGCATTTCCGCTTCTGAGTTTACGTAACTTGTTCAATCAGGTTATCGGATCAGTGTGTTCCTGAGCAAAACAAAAGACGAGTGAAATATAAAATACCAATGCTGAGATATAACTGTTTCTCACTGCGATGTCTGGCTTTCGCTCTTATTTTTTTCGTTGGTCGAATGAACGATGTCCAAGCAGAATTGCTCGTGACAAGCTTTCTACCCGATGGCTACGTTCGCGATGGTTCCGAAGCCTATTTTGAAGAAATGCAAAAAGCAATCAACACTGCCGCCGAACGCGGCGAAACGCTTCGCTTCCCTGCAATGACGTATGCGGCAAACGAAGGTGGATGGCAGCTCGCATCGAAATTGACATTGGATTTGCGCGGTGCAACTTTTCATTTGCCCGATTCTAGCCAGCAGGATGGAGCAGTGTTTCACGGAGACAATGTTACCGACGTCAACATCATCGGAGGCGAAATCTTGGGGCGGAATGATGTCTGGAAGGACGGGGTCAACATTCGAGGCCTTTTGTTCACAGGTACTTCAAAACGGATTCGCATTCGCGAGACGTGCTTTCGAAATCTCAGCAGCAACGGAATCGGATTTTTCGGCGACGAGAACCAATTCATCGAAGACGTTTGGGTTGAAAACGTCGTTGTCGAGAACTGTTGCAAGCGTTACCCAGACTATCTTTCGAAGGAAAAGGGGGAACTTGGTAGCGTGCGAGAAGACCAAGGCGACGTTGCTTTTTATTTCGTCGACGGTTTTACGGTTTGTGGCTGTCGCTTCGAACGATCTCGCTCCGATGGGACCCATTTCTATCGCAGTCGGAATGGCCAAATTGTCGACAATCGAATCTATCGAGCCAAAATGGGGGGCTATTTTTTGGAGCAGTGCGAAAACGTGATCGGACGTTCCAATGTAATTCTAGAAAATGGTTCCCGAGGCGCGACGATTGAGCGAGGTTCGACTCACTGCCTTTTCGCCGATAACATCGTGCGCAACAGCGGACGAGAAGGGTTGTGGGCGCCCGACTGTATCGGCTTGGTCGTGACTGGCAATGAATTCGATCTGAATGGACGCAAACCTAACGGACCTGAGCCACGCTTTGTCTGGAACGCAAACATTACGATCAATGAAGCTTCGAAGGAACCGACTAATTCACCGACTCAAGATTATCTCATCAGCAACAATCTAATTCGAACATCCGAAGACCAGATTGCTGCGATCCGCGTCGACGCAGTTCCAGACACACAAAATATTGTCATTCGCGGTAATCTACTGGTCGGTGAGAATCGGAAGATCATCGTCGAAGGCGTCGCAAGCGATCAAGTTCAGCTACATGATAATAGAGACAATAGTGATGATAATAGTGACAATCGTGTCCAAAGCATTCGCGCGACGCGCGTGATTGCCGGTTGGACGTTGCATATTCATCGAGAACTATTGGAGAAAGACGCTGAACGCGCGCTGCGCGCCGTCGAACTGCTAAAGGTGCAGCTTCAAGAGATCGTTCGTGTTGTTCCCAAACCTGTCGTCGAATCGTTGCAGAAAGTTCCGCTCTACTTTTCACCCGAATATACTGCAAAAAAAGGGGGCGCCGAGTTCCATCCTAGCAAAGCTTGGCTACAAGAAAATGGACGCGATCCGATCATGGCCAAGTGCGTCGAATTTACCAATATCGCGAATTTCGAAGCTGAAAATCGACGGATGCCTAATTTTGCCCTGCATGAGTTAGCCCATGCATATCACAATCTCGTGCTGCAAGATGGCTTCGCAAATCGTGATATCCAAGCGGTTTTCGAACTCGCGAAGTCGAGCGGAAAATACGCGAGCGTTGAGCGTCGAGACTCCGAAGGTCGGACTCGTGAAGAACGGGCTTATGCAATCACTAATTCGATGGAATATTTTGCTGAAGCCACGGAAGCCTATTTCAGTCGCAACGATTTTTTTCCGTATACAAACGACGAGTTAAAGCGGTATGACCCCGAGATGTTCGACTTGCTAACGAAGCTTTGGCAAGTCGAGGCTTCTCGCTGAACGCCACCATTTCGAGTTCGCTCGTTCTCTGGCTCTCGCCTGGGAACGCACTGCGTCGGAGGCTCCGCCTCATGTACCGTTTGTTGCCACTCTCGAACAATGGTCATGTCTGCAGGCGGAGCCTGCGTTGGTGTATAGCCTATAGGCGACTCTTCCGCCTCGATCCGGCGATATGCATTGTTGCGGCTAAAGCCTGTACACCAACGCTACGCAATAAAGTGCTTGCCGTAACACTTTGGCTACCGATCTCGATGTGTATAAAGAAGAGGGCAGAGCCTGGGAACCAGATGCTGGGGCTACTTCAAATGGGCAAGTTCTTCTAAAACTTTTGCGGCACTTGAGCGATCACCGTGTGTTGTGCTCGTCACGCCAAATTTGATCTTGCCGTCTTTTCCGACGATGAACGTCGACGGATATGCCGTTTCTCGTTCGGCTTCCCAACGTAGTCCCCAGGCATTCGTAAATTTGTAGTCGGGGTCAGTGACGTAGTGATAGTTAGCCGGCAACACGAGATTGGCTTGAAACTCTTTGGCGTGTTCGGCGAGCAAATCGGCTGGACCGGGGTAGATCAAAACGAGCTCGACGCCGCTCTTGTTGAATTCGTCTTTTTTCGAAATGAACTCGCCGACTTGACGCGTGCAAATCGGGCATTGATATCCCGGCCATCCTCGCAACACCAACACTACAACAGTGTGCTCTGCCGTCAGCTTCTTGAGCGAGACCGTATCGCCTTTGAGATTCTTCAGCTCAAAATTGGGGGCCATCGCACCGACTGCCGGTGGATGAGGTGGCTCTTTTCCAGCAATCGCTTGTCCGCGATTTTTCTTTCCTTCTTGCGCGTCAGCAACCAACGCACCGACAAGCACAACAGCTATCATCGACATCACGGTCAAAAATCTAAGTCTGGTCATCACATTCTCCTGGTCAAAATGTACTGGGACTCGAAACGATTCCTTTCAATTAGACAATAAGTCAGCCGCATCGTCTCTGCCCGCTTGCAAGGCAAGGCGTCTCGCTGCTAACGCCCATCGGCTAATGATCGATTTCGTTGATCGCATCAAGCCGGCGAGCTTCTCCGAGTAAAAACTTGGCGTCCATGAACGGATCTGGACCGATATCTTGCCACACGACGCGACCAGATCGATCGATCACAAAAGTTCCGTGTAACGGTTGGTCTTCAAAATCGTCATAGCAACGAAAGCTCTTGAATAGATCGAGATCAGGATTAGCAATCAGCGGTATATCCATTGTTTGGCTGTAGCCTTTCAGCGCCGATTGCAAACTCACGACGTTTTCGGTGCTGATGGCGATCACATCGATTTCGGATTCTTTGAACTTTTCTAACATAGGCGAGAAAACCTGAAGCTGTTCAACGCAATGCAAACATCCGAATCCAAGATAGAAAATGACTATCTTCGTCTTGCCGTGCAATTGCTTGGAAACGAATCCATTTCCGTTCGAGTCGACTAGCTCCCAAGTCGGTGCAAGGTAGGGCGACCATCGGGCCGGACCCAACGAATCAAGATTCGGTCGCTCGCCTAGGTCATCGGGGACTTTCGGTTTTGTTGCAAACGTTTCGATTAGATCTGCTTCACGAATCAACGGCTGAAGTCTGGCGATTTGAGGTAAGTCAGCATCGCAAGCATATCCAATTTTCGCGAAATCTTGCAACCAAGTTTTCGCTAGTTTACGATCTTCTGCTTGCCAAGCAATCCAAGCACCAATGGCGAGCGGCAACGCGTCGCCGGGACTCGCCTTTATTCGCTCGCGACATTTTGCAATAGCCGTCTTCGTCCGACCATCCAGGGCATACCATTCGATTCGTTCGTGCGTTGGAACCAGCGTTCCAGCTTGCCGAGCAAAGGCGATTGCATCGCCAAAATTTTTCTCCGAAGCTGCTCGATAAGCGTTCGATAGAGCCACGTACGTCTTGAGTTTGTCGATACGTGTCTTGAGCTTCTTGTGCTCCTTAGCTTGTGCCTGCTGCGGTTTAGTCCAATTTTTTGTCGCAGCGTCGTCCCACGTTAGCTCGCGAGATTTTTGGCTTTTTACCTTCGATTCGACTTCATTCCATTCGCTATCATCCAATTCAATCGGTATGTCGAGGGCAGGCGCGCGAACGTGTTGAACTTTCGAGTTTTTGCTGCTTGTCGACGGCGGTTTGGGTTTGGTGGCGGGTTGTGCAGTATCGATCGACTGAAGGGCTTTCGTGATTTTTGCTAATTCGGCGTTGGCGTCGGTCAAGCGCTTTACTAATTCCTGCTGATGCTTTTCAGCTACGTTTGAACCACCGCCGTTCAACGCTGCAACGGATAACCATGCCAGTCGTTCGTCTTGTCGAGATACATCATCGGTCGGCTCAAGATAGGGCGTTTCAGCCAATGCCAAGAACTGCTCCCAGAGGCCGTAGGTTGTAAGGACGCTTATTAAGCGGCTGCGGCCAAACATTGCGCTCCCTTTATCAAGCGTGTTGTAGTCCGGATGCCGAGGAAGCTCGCACATGTTCTTGGCCAAGTCGATGGCTCTATGAACTTCGCCGGTTTTGATCCACGTTCGAATCAGCCATTCATTGTTATGGGCAAAGTTATGAATTTGATCGGGCATGACGCGATCTCGCATCATATGAGCATGATCGACACGCGCGGACGCTTCTTGCTGCCACGCTGCGTCGTGGTATCGATTTAATCCAGAATAGGTATGGCCTGGCATGTGCCACATGTGGGCGATGCCGGGTGCCGCCGGCCCGCAGGCGGCTGCCGATTTCAACGCTCGATCACGTCGAGTATTGTCCCAAAGATGGATAATGAAATGATGGGCCGGATGCCGAGGATTTCGAACTAAGATCTCGTTCAATGTTGCTTCGAGCGTTCGACGGCTCTGTAGAGGCAAACCTTCTTTCCCGTTCTCCCAGAGCTGAAGTCCCAACATGGCCGCTAGCTCGATTTCGTTTGGAAAATCCAGAGCGATCTCTTCGAGCGTTTTTACATATTTCTCCATCCGAACTTTTTTCGCGATCGATTTTCCCTCAGTCTTTTCGTCGAGCTTAGCCTTGAGAGCTTCAATCAAGCGTCGCTCAAGTTCGCTAACCTTTTCTTTGTGTTGGTCGGCTTGAACAATAAAACCTCGAGCGCGTTTTTCATTCTTTGTATTAGCGCGAGCCATTCCCCAATAAGCCATGGCGCAATCGGCATCAAAGGCTGCGACTTGCCGGAAGGATCGCTCGGCTTCGAAGTACCAAAAGCCATGAAGTTGTGCAACTCCTTGATCGAAGAATCGCTGAGCGATCGGAGATTTGGTGGTAATCTTCCAATGCACGTTTCCCATTCCTTGCATCAAATACGCAGCTTGTCGCGGTCCTTCGTCAAAGGCTTCGCCATGAAAGGAATGCCCAGCATCGACTTCGACCGACTCAGCTTTCGAATCGTTTGACGTCGACTCCTGGCCGTTCGCCGTTGCGAATAATATTATTGGAGTTATCAACGCGAAAATAAAAACGGCATGCAGTTCCATCAAGCGACGCGCAAAAAAAACGTGGCGCAGTCTATGATCGTCCGATTTAGAGTTCCGAATGTTCATTGTAATTCTCGGATGGCAGGGGCGGGATATTCGACGTCACGGCAAGTTCAATGGCGAGGCACGGTCGCCAAAGCAGATAGCATTTTAGCTCGCTGTGAATCAGACGATTCTTTCGAATGCTATCATACTCTAAAAGGTCGCGAGGGAGATAATTGCTTTGACTTTAGCCGTTCAGCGGAAACTCTGGAAATTCAGTAGCGAATCGAGCAGCTTATTCCGATAGATCACGATGCGAGGCCGCTCAATGGGTAGCGGACGCCCCTAATGTAAGGCAGTATTTAGCCATGCGTCGACGATCGAGTAAGTCTCCTAGTCTCGTAGCGATTGCTACCGGAACACTCGCTTGCAGCCTAGCATTGGACGCCGCGAACGGCCAAGGACTTGATAGCCTATCCCATCCGCCCAACTTCGGAAGCTATCCGGCTTATCGCGAATCGAGCCCGCGAAATACGCAAAGTGGCGATCCGTCGTATGCTGACGCAATTTACTGGTCGAAGCGTGAGTTCACGATACCGTTTCACGTCGACCCGTCCGGGAAACAACCCGCCGAAGTGCAACTAGAGATTTCAACCGACAATGGCGCGAGTTGGTCACTCTATGCACGTGACAGTCTTCAATCGAGGCAATTTCGCTTCGCCTCGACTGAGGATGGAGTCTATCTCTTCCGAATCAAAACGATTGACGACGCTGGATTGGCTTATGATCCTGGCGGACAACCACTAAAAGTTTTGGTCGATACCCGTAGTCCAGAACTTGGACTGAGCGTCGATACCGATCCACAAGGACGTTTGGTCGCTGACTTTACCCTGGTCGAATCCAACCCGCGCCTCGATTCGTTGCGATTAGAGTACCAGACAGAACAGAGCAATCGATGGACAGCGATCCCGTTTGAGACGACTCAAACTAGCAATGATGAAATCAAGGGACGCGGCGTTTGGGAGATCCCAGCTTCGGCACGGCAGCTTGTCGTGCGATTGATTGCTATCGACGCTGCCGGAAACGAATCGGAAGTCACGCGACTACCGCTCTTACCGAAAACCGCACAGGGAATGGGCGGATTGCAATTTGCAAGCGGGGCTGCAACCCCGCGTTTCGGTCAAGACTATACAGTGAACAATTCGGCTCCAGGCAACAATCCTCCTAGCAACCCAAAGCCGAATCCAACACCGACGTTGGCGACGAAACCGCTCCCGCCAGCCGCAGCGACTTTCGGACAGCCGTATTCTGCCGGTGCGCCAGCTCAGCCGCAGAGTTCGACGCAATCGCTTCCATTGCCAAGCACATCGGTTGTTTCGTCGACGAGCCAGTATCCGTTGCAACCACTCGATAGTGAAAGTCGCAGTTCCAATTTCGATCCCGATCTAGGAGGTGCCTTAGTTTTGGACGGAGCGGCAATTCCATCGCAATCGTCGGATCGTAAATCGAGGAGTGGACAACCAACGCAAGCAATCGATACCGATCGAACCGAGCCGCCGTTGGGAACCGCCCAAGCGATAACCGACAAACCGTACTACAGCAGCTCGCGGGCTTTCAGTTTGGACTACGAATTGGATTCACAAGCGGCCTCACCAGTTGCGTCGATCGAGCTGTGGGGAACGACCGACGGTGGACGCATTTGGGAGCGGTGGGGAACCGATCCCGATGGCGTAAGCCCCTTTGATATTAAAGTTGAAACCGAAGGGTTGTTTGGCTTCCGCATGGTTATTGTGGGCGCCAACGGATTGGCTGGAAATCGGCCGCAGAACGGTGATAACGCCGATGCTTGGATTCAAGTCGATACGGAACGACCTTCGGCTAGAATCCAGAGCGCTCTCTACGGCAAAGGAACCGATGCGAATTCGCTCGTCGTCGATTTTAAAGCAGAAGATGCCTATTTCGGCGAACGGCCAGTTTCGCTGATGTACAGCGAGCTTCCAACCGGTCCATGGACGACTATCGCCAACGGTATGCGCAATACCGGTCGATACGTCTGGCCATCTGACCCGACGCTGCCTCGACGCGTCTACTTGAAACTCGAAGCCCATGACGAAGCGGGCAATATCGGCGAACATCGACTCGATGTCCCAGTCGATATCGAAGGGCTCGCACCGAGAGGGCGAATTCAAGGATTCCGACCGATTACCGGTAACTGAATTATATTGGACGAAACGTCCACAAGTCGGCTTGTATCGATTTTAACGATTGGGTAACGAGCAACGAGCGTGCTTTTTCTCCAATCGCTTTTTGTTATTGCTGAAATTAAGACAAAAAAACGTAAGCTTCGGAAACTTCCTTACAAGGTTTTTCCGATGACGCCGCGCAGCTACTGCTTACTTACATTGACACTTACCGTATTGGGGCTTGGCTCGGCGGCATTGCTCAATCTTGTTATTGATCCGTATGGCCAATATGGAACTGGGGTATTCCCGGTCATCGTCCAATCGTCGCGGACGCAGAAACTCGATTTGCTTGAAGAGCTTGAAGCCGCACCTGACGGACTTATCCTTGGATCTTCTCGCGTCATGAAGATCGAACCGAGCTACTTAGAGAGCAAGACTGGTCGAACGTTTTTCAATGCAGGCGTTAGTCATGGCCGGCCGCTCGATTTTGTGGCGATCGTACGATGGTATCATCAACGTTGGAATGCATTTCCCAAAGTCGTCATCATCGGCGTCGACTCGGCCTCGCTCTCCGCAGTCGTTCCGATAGACGCTCGAATTGCGACCGAAATGCGACTTGCAGAAACAGTTTCCGAAGCGATTACGTGGAAAGACTATTTCTCGCGCACTTTCGAGCTACTCGGTTTCAAACAACTTCGATCTTCGATTTCCTCGCTTCAAGCAACGCTCCGACATCGTGGAACACCGCAAGCGGTCGAGCACTTCAAGCCTGACGGTCAGATTGTCTATCGTCAGCGCGAAGAGCAGATTCGCGAGGGCACGTACGACTTTGAATCGGCTTTGCAATACAGCGAGCGCGAGTTTACCGAAATCTATCATGCGTTTAATAGCGTATCGGGACCGGAAGCCATTCGCTTGGTGGAAGCCGTAAAGTTGCTTCGCCAGCACGGTACGCAAGTCTATTTGTTTGTGACGCCGTTTCATCCGACGATGATCGAGCACCTATCGCAATACAGCAACTTCGTCTCGCGCGAAGCGGAAGCCAAGCAGTTGATAAGACTTTTGTCGATCCATCACGGTGCGATCGCTGCTGACGTGAGCGATCTATCCTCGTTCGGCGGCGACCCCGAGCAATTTGTCGACGGCATACATCCGTTGGAAAGCAATACCCGTAAGCTCATCGAGCATTTGCTAAATTCACAAGGATCTCCGCAGTATGCTTTTCAATAGCTACGAATTTATTCTGTTGTTTTTACCGATTTGCTTGATCGCTTGGTGGGGACTTGCACGTTTTGCAGAGTTGCGGCTGACGCTATTGGTCGCAGCAAGCTATCTGTTTTATGGTTGGTGGAACTGGCATTTTACAGCCCTACTAGCGCTTTCAACGCTATTGGATTGGGCGGTTGGTCATGCGATTGAGCGCTCGACGAATCGTCGCTATCGACTAGGGTTCTTGTTGATTTCGGTGGCAGGTAATCTTGGGATGCTGGCCTATTTCAAATACACAGGCTTCCTAGCAACGGCGATCAACGACGTACTCGATGCGCTGCGGTTCGGAACATCGATTCCGGTCGTTCAGATCATTTTGCCAGTTGGGATCAGCTTCTATACCTTCCAAACGCTTACTTATTCGATCGACCTTTATCGAGGCAACGTTCGGACAGCGAAGAGCTTATTGCATTTCGCGGCCTACGTTTCGATGTTCCCTCAATTGATTGCCGGGCCGATCGTCCGCTATAGCGATGTCGAAGACCAACTTCGCGATTTACCGCGTCGTCCCAATTGGGATCAATGCTCGCGAGGGATTTGGTTCTTCGTCATCGGACTGAGCCAAAAAGTGCTTGTGGCCGATACGATCGCGAGAACGATAACGCCCTTGCTCGTCGATTGCAGCGAACTCTCCTTCATCGGAGCGTGGCTCGCCCTGGTTGGATACGCGGGCCAGCTTTATTTTGATTTCGCTGGCTACTCGAACATGGCTGTCGGACTAGGTCACATGATGGGACTGAGCTTCCCCATGAATTTCGATTCACCTTACAAGTCGAGCAACATTCAAGAATTTTGGCGACGTTGGCATATGACTTTGTCTTCGTTCCTAAGAGACTATTTGTATATCCCATTGGGTGGCAATCGATCCGGTAAGCTGTATTCGTATCGCAATTTGCTTATCGTGATGTTGCTAGGTGGACTCTGGCACGGAGCTGGCTGGACGTTTTTGATTTGGGGAGCAATACATGGATGCTTGCTGGTCGGCTACGCGATCTATCGCGATAATGTCTCGTATCGTTTGCCAAGACCGATGGGTGTGGGGCTCACATTTTTGTGCGTGCTCATCGGATGGCTGTTTTTCCGATCCACCGATCTGGCGATGGCTAGCGATTGGTTGGCGGGACTTGCTGGGTTTCACGGTATCGAGAGCGACGTGGGCCGCAGTCTACTGATCAGTTCCGGTGGAATCTCGATTGCGATGGCGATCGCTTTCTGTTGGTTCGCGCCGAATGTTTGGCAATACCAACCTACCAATCGATGGACAACCGCCGTTGTAATGGCTGGCTTGCTTTGTTTGTGCATATTGCGGTTTGATGCCGAAAGTCCGTTTCTTTATTTCCAATTTTGATGCGCTCGATCGGCTGATTGCTGAGCTTGACGTTTCCCACCCGTGCCCCGAAAACTAGACGTAGAACGCGAATATGTTGACTATAGAACGACTGAAACATTCGTCGCAATTGAATGCCCTTCGCTGCGATTGGGATCGACTATCCGATGGAAATCGAATGCGATCATTCGATTGGTCGCAGGCTTGGCAGGAGTGCTTGGGCAGTCAAACCATTCCGTATACTCTGGTTGTTCGCAATGGAAGTGACGTCCAAGGCATACTTCCGTTGGCGTTGGATTGTTCGACTATTCGTGGCCGACGACTGGTGCTTGCTGGAAGTGGCAAAGCCTGTGGCGACAATCTAGGCATTCTGTTCGCACCTGGATTCGAGGAACAGGTGGCCCGCGAACTTGCTCAATGGCTTTCACTCGCAAAAGGAAACGATCGCTGGGATTGTCTTGATCTCGACGGCGTTCAGCCTGGCAACGTGGCGATGGCAGCTTTTTTAGAGCAACTTCAAACGGTTCAGCAGTTGGATGTTGAAGTGAAATCGAGCGAAAGTTGCTGGGCAATCGACTTGAGTGGCGGTTGGGACGCGATTTTCGCGAAACTGAGCAATCGGATGAGACGCATGGTCAACAACAACTTCCTGGCACAATATATCAATACGGGACGCGCCCGATTAAAAGTTGCCGAGTCATTAGAAGAAGCACTTGAAATGCTGAAGATCACAGCCGATCTTCATCAGTCTCGATGGCAAGAATGCAACATCGACGGATGTTTCGCTGTCGATGGCTTTAATGATTTTTTGGTCGCGATGGTTAGCAAATGGTGGCCGCTAGGAATCGCCTATGTTGCGAATCTTGAATTAGATGGACGTCCCGTGGCAGGCGTCATCGGCATGTGGGAGCGTGATGAATTGGCGATCTATCTCGTCGGCATGGATGTCGAGGCACGCGAGCATCGTCCAGGTTGGTTGGCCAGTGTGGAAAGCGTTCGGCATGCGATTCAAGCTGGAAAATCGCGATTCAATTTTCTTCGAGGTGACGAGGAGTATAAAGGTCGACTCGGTGCCGAACCGACGGTTCAACAGCGGTGGATCGTTACCTCACCGCGTTTACTTCCCAGATTGCGAGGCGCGACGGTTCGAAAAGGTATCGAAGTTCGAAACTGGTTCCGTCGCCGCGCAGATGCTAAAACGCTAGCTCGGATGTCCAAAGTTAATCAACAAGAACCGCAAACTAGCGATTGAGTTCGAATGCGAAACATGCGATTAAAGCTGCTGATCCAATCGTGACATCGCCATCATGAGTTGATGCCAATACATCACTACGTCAAACGTTTCTAACTGCTCGGCATCTTCTCGATCGAAGCCGAGTTCGCTGACAGCGATCGACGGTCCTAGATCGAGCAAGCTTTCGACAATTGCCGAATCGAGTTTCTGCGAATCGCCCAGCGATGGATCGTCATAGACGGAGCTAATCGATTCCATCACCCGATGGACGAACCAAAGTGATGCTCGATCCGAATCTTCCGCATCGAGAATTAACTTCGCGGAGCCACTTTGTAGATAGAATTTTGCCATTGTTGTACCTTCCTTGATCGTTAGATGGACACTCAAATCTCCATGGGATCGAGCACGCATGCTTTCTCCCGACCAGCTCGCACGGCTGGGACAATCGTAGTATCGAGACGCTCTGGGACACCTTTGGTCACGCGGAGCAAAAATTTATTGAATGCGATCGCGACGGCAGGAAAATCAAGTTCGGCCAAGGTTCGATTTCCAAAAAAGCCTCGAAACACTCTTTAATCCTTGACTATCCGCGAAATCCAGCACGGTTTGACGAAAGAATGCGATATTTAGCTAATATCGCTAAGGTCGCCGTATTTCGCCTCGTGCATGCATTTTCAGCAGTCTTTGAGCGAACGCGCTACTTGGAACCCCGTATCCAAATTCTGTGCCTGTTTTCCGAACTTCATTGGAGTCCGTCCAAACCAGGGTGGTATGTTTTGTCTGTCAAAAGACCTCAAAGACTTCTATCGCAATTGGAAAGGACGCGTACACTTTATGCTCATGCGGCATCCGTTACCCGAACTTCAATTCACTTACACTTTGCCCTACGGTGCAAACGTAAGCGATCATGGTGTACAGTTCACTGTCTTTAGTCGTTCAGCGACGGGCATGCGGATTCTGCTCTATGATAACGTTGACGACCGTGAGCCATCTCAGGTTATCGAACTCGATCGCAATTGCGATCGATGGGGCGACGTTTGGAGCGTCCTTATCCCGGGGCTCAAAGCTGGACAGCTCTACCATTTTCAAGCGAATGGTCCATTCGATCCGGAGTCAGGGCAATGGTTCGACAGCAGCGCGCGCCTCGTCGATCCGTATGCCAAAGCTTTGGCAGGTTATTTCCAACAATCCACCGACGGGCTCATTCGACCACCGAAGTGTGTTGTGGTTGACGACCATTTCGATTGGGAGGGAGATCGCCATATCCGGCGCCCGCTTTCAGAGTCGATTATTTATGAAATGCACGTTCGAGGTTTTACGCAAAGCAAAACTGCCAAGGTCAAATGCCCTGGATCCTACTTAGGTGTCATCGAAAAGATTCCGTACCTCAAGAGCCTCGGAATAACCGCCGTCGAGCTGATGCCGGTCCACGAGTTTCCGATCCGCGACATTTACGGAAACACCAAGGAGCGTCCGAACTACTGGGGTTATGATCCGTTGGCTTTCTTTGCACCTCATCGCGGTTACGCATCGTCATCCGAACCAGGGGCTCAAGTCCGCGAATTTAAGACGATGGTCAAGGCACTCCATCAAGCGGGCATCGAAGTCATTCTCGACGTGGTTTTCAATCACACCTGTGAAGGGAACGAACGAGGACCGGTCTTGTCGATGAAGGGGCTTGAAAATCAGACCTACTATATGCTGACCGGCGGCGGTGCTCATTACGGGAATTACTCCGGATGCGGGAATACGCTCAATGGCAACCATCCCGTATGTCGCGAGTTGATTTTCCACTGCTTGAGACACTGGGTTCACAACTACCATATCGATGGTTTCCGATTTGACCTTGCCAGTATTTTATCGCGAGACCGATATGGAAATCTAATGCCCAATCCACCGGTCGTCGATGTGATCGCGGAAGATCCGATGCTGGCGGACACCAAGATTATCGCCGAAGCCTGGGACGCCGCTGGTGCTTATCAAGTTGGATCGTTCGGTGACCTGCGTTGGGCGGAATGGAACGGTCGATATCGCGATGACGTTCGAAAATTTTGGCGAGGTGATCCGGGAATGGTCGGCGCGATGGCGACGCGACTGAGTGGATCATCAGACCTCTACGAACACGCTGGTCGCGCTCCGTTTTGTAGCATCAACTTTATTACCTCCCACGACGGCTACACGATGAACGATCTCGTGAGCTACACCGAAAAGCACAATGAATCTAATGGTGAAGGGAATCGCGACGGTGACAACAATAACTTGAGCGATAACTATGGAGTTGAAGGTCCGTCTCGCAAGAAGCAAGTCGATGCGATTCGTCAGCGTCAAATCAAGAACATGTTTTCGACGCTCTTGCTCAGCCAGGGCGTCCCGATGCTCGTCATGGGTGACGAAGTCCGTCGAACGCAGCGTGGCAACAACAACGCCTACTGCCAAGACAATGACATCTCATGGTTCAATTGGAACCTTGTCGAATCGAATCCCGAACTGTTGCGATTCGTACAATCGCTGATAAGCTTCCGACGCGATCAACCTTCGCTGTTACGCGAGCAATTCCTGACGGGGCGTCCGCATGACCATCGAGGTGTTCCTGATGTAAGCTGGTTTGAATCGACGGGTAAGCCGATCAATTGGGAAAAGCCCAACGGAACATTGGTATGCTGGTTAGCTAAACCAACCGCTGCCGAAGATCCAGAAGGCTTTGGACGCGATATGATTCTGGTGATGAATGCGACGCCCGAAACGAAAGTGTTTCATTTACCCGATTCGACACGCGGTATTCGTTGGCGGCTGTTTCTCGACACAGGCAAAGATTCGCCCGGCGATATCTATCCTGATTTGGACGGACCAGAACCGCCAGCCAATCGCCAAATCGAAGTTGTGTATCGTTCGATGATGGCTTACGTCGCCGACGTTTAAGGACGATCACTTTTGGGAGATTCGGTCGGTATCGGTCGACCATGCGGATCGGTGTGCGGGAATTCCATCGCTCGATCGAGTTCCTCGCGGACAAAGCGATTGGTGTAATGCTCAAGCTGTTCGGCTTGACCATGAATCCGATCGCTCGAAAGCCCGGCTTGTTCAACAAGATACTGCTCCCACAATCGATGCGATCGAACTAAGGCGATCGCTTGCTCACGCCCATGGTCAGTGAGTCCAATCGTATCGCCAGTCCGAGCTAACTTTCCAACCACTTCGTACCAATGAAGTGCTATTCGAGTCGGCAAGACTTGCGACCTTAACGCGTCGCAGATGTCGCTTTGGGTAACAGCACTTTGCTGGTTGCGTTCCTCGTTGCGATACAGGAAAGCAAGAATATCATCGCCAAATATCCCCCAAGCAAGTCGTTGCTGCCAAATCAATTTGGCAAGTATGCCATTCTTCGGAGCGACAACCAGAACTACTAAGAAAAGCATGCCGGCCATCGCGGCCATCATGCCAGCCGTTGTTGTGCTCTTGAATCCAAACCATCCAGGCACCGCGATAGCGCTCCAATGGCCTAAGACAGCCGATAGCGCGGCGATAAGTCCGCTTAAGAAAATCATCATCGAAAGGCGGTCGGTCAATAGGGAAGCTGCGGCGGCTGGTACGACAAACATGGCAACGACGAGGATGTTGCCGACACTTTCAAAACTCGCAACGGCTGTGATCGCAACCAACGTCATCAGTGCGTAGTGAAGCCAAGTCGATCGAAAGCCGGTCGTATCGGCGAGGGCCGGGTCAAATGAACTCAGCATGAGCTCCTTGTAGAAAAGCACGACGAAGCCGAGATTTAATACTAAGACGGCAGACAACGAAAGAACGACACGCGGGATATCGAGGCCACCAACTTGAACTGTGTTGAATGGCGTAAGTTCGATTGCGCCATACAGCACGCAGCCTGGATCGAGATCGACGTGGTCTGCGGCTTGAACGATGATAATTAACCCAAGCGCAAATAGGGAGGTAAAGACAACGCCCATCGACGCCCCTTCATCGACTTGACCAAAACGTCGTATCCATTCAGTGAACACGGCTGTGGAAATACCAGCCACAACAGCCCCCAAAAACATTGGAAAGCTATGGCGACTACTGCTCAAAAGAAAAGCCGCTGCCAAGCCCGGCAAGACAGCATGGCTGATTGCATCACCCAGCATGCTCATCTTGCGAAGTACTAGAAAATTCCCAAGTAACGACGAAGCGATGGCGCATAAAACACCCGCCACAACAATCCATCCATCGATTTCCCAAGTCCATCTTTCAATGCCAGGCATTCCGTTCAGTCTCCTGTTTTCGTGGATAAGACGACTGGTTGCAATGTCGGATTCTGGTTGTCTTGGTGCGGGTTGGCAACAACCCCTGCTTGAACACGCGAGCGATGCAACATGCTTTCTAACTGATCGATCATCGATGAATCGAGCACATGCTCGATCGTATCAGCGTCTCGGTCGACTTTGCTCGGTGCGATATCTGCATAGTTAATCAAATAAAGTTCCCATAAGCGATGTTCGTGCGTTAATCGTTCAGCTTCACGGACCCCGCTCTCCGTCAATACTACTGAATCGACGGCACGCTTTCGAACAATCCAGCCGCTCTGTTCGCAACCGCGCAGTTCATGTTCGAGACGCCGCAAGGACCAACTGCGCTTGGAAAGCAATTTATTCAGAGGAATCGGCGGAAGACTGGTACTCAACCTCGTCTCGTTCCAGCCCAATTGCTCTTCGAGAATCTCGTATATTCCTCGTAAGACGTGCTGTCGATGGATACGCGAATTCAATCGCTTCCTTCGAATCGACCGAATCGCCACTCCCCGCGCAGACCCGAAAAGCAAACTGAATAGAAACATCGACGCAGCGGTTAGAACGATCATGGCCCCAGAGGGAAGATTCGGAAGCACGCCGCTTAACCCCGCGCCCAGCATACTGCTGATAGCACCCAGAAAGCCGGCGATCCAGACCATCGATCGCATATCAAAAGTCCAAAACCGAGCCGCCGCCGCAGGGATCACCAACAAGGCGATCATCAATACCAAACCAACCGCTTGAAGCCCTACGATCGTTACCAAAACAACCATCCCCATCAAGATGCAGTCGAGCCCCAAAATTGGAAAACCGCGAGCGGCCGCAAACGCTTGATCAAAGCAAATCAGCTTCAGCTCTTTGAAAAGGATGGCAAGCACGACAATCGCAACAAGCCCCGCTTCGCCGATGAGCCACGCATCGCTGGCGACGATCGACGCGGTCTTTCCATAGATGAACGCCTCAAGTCCTGCCGCCCCTCCAGTTTTGGTTTGTTGCACGATACCCAGTATGGCAACGCCACTTCCAAAAAAAACGCTCAGGACGATCCCAAGCGCCGCATCCTCTTTGATCCGAGTAAAATTTCGGATCAGCAGAATGGAAACCATGCCAAGTGTGCCGCTGATGGCTGCGCCTATCAAGAGCACCGGCAAAGACTTCCCATGAATGCCAAGGAACGGCCCTAATAAAAAGGCTAACCCAATTCCGGGCAGTGTCGCGTGACTGAGCGCGTCACCCATCAAAGCTCGTCGCCGCAACAACGTAAAAGAACCGACAATTCCCGAAGCCATCCCCAAGAGCGTCGTGGCAAGAATCACCACGCGAGTGTTGTAGTCTTCCAACAAAATGATGCGCTGCCACTGTTCCCACGTCGGCCAATCGATCGAGCGATCGGTGAGAGTCCGCTGGACGGCAAGAGGCCACGTGAAGGATTCCAGGAACAATCTCATAGCGATTTGTCCCGACGCCGCATCGCTTCGGTGGCTTGATCCAACAAGGTTAAACGACCACCGTAGGTTTTTTGCAAATTCTCGTTGGTGAAGACGACTTCCGTCGGACCAAACGCGACAACGCGCATGTTGAGCAGCACGACATAATCGAAGTACTCGGCGACAGTTTGCAAGTCATGGTGAATGACCAAGGCAGTCTTACCGGAGGATCGCATATCGCGGAGGATCGCAACGATCGCCTTTTCGGTCGCAGCGTCCACGGCCGCAAACGGCTCGTCCATCAGATAAAGGTCGGCGTTCTGCACTAAAGCTCTTGCCAGAAACGTCCGCTGCTGTTGCCCACCTGAAAGCTGACTGATTTGCCGATCGGCCAACTCGGCAATGCCAACGCGATGCAACGCTTCACGCGCGGCTTCTTTGTGTTTACGCTGCACACGGCGACACCAACCGATTTCACGATACAGCCCCATCGTTACGACATCGACTGCGCTCACCGGAAAATCCCAGTCAACGCTTTCGCGTTGAGGAACATAGCCGACGCGATGCTGGTTTTCACGATACGTTCTACCAAACACCTGAACGCGCCCCGACGAAGACGGGATGAGATCCATGCAGGCTTTTAATAGAGTGCTTTTACCTGCCCCGTTGGGACCAACGACCCCGACAAGCTTTCCGGGTGGCACGTCAAAGGCGACATCCCAAATAACCGGCTTGCGATGGTAGGCGACCGTCAAGTCGTAAATTGATAGCGGAGTTTCGCTCACGGATTCGTTCCTGATGTCGCACCCTCATGCGTCAACTTACTAGAAAAACCAGCCTCCGGAGCCGTCCCGCCCAGAGCTCGTGTGACTGTTGTAATGTTGTAGTCGAGCATCCCAAAATAGGTCCCTTCAAATGTTCCTGGACTACCCATCGCATCCGAAAACAGTTCGCCGCCTATTTGAATCGTATGGCCTTTCGATCGCGCTCCCTCGACGAGCGATTGTATGTTCTTGGGAGATACACTGCTTTCGATAAATACCGCGTTCACTTTTCGAGCGACGATTAGATCGACAAATTCGTTGATCCGTTGTAAGCCCGCTTCGGATTCTGTTGATATCCCCTGAACGCCCAAGACTTCAAGCCCGTAGGCTCTACCAAAGTAGTTGAAGGCGTCGTGCGAAGTAATCAGCACCCGTCGTTCAGCGGGTATCGATGCAATACTTTTAACTCCATACTTATGCAACTTTTCAAGTTCCGCTGCATAGCTCTCTGCTGATGCTCGATACTCGTCGACATGTTCAGGATCGTATTCTTCAAGCGTCTTAGCGATGAGCGGCAGGCATTTAGACCACGCCAAAACATCCATCCAAATATGCGGGTCCGCGTGCCCTTCAAACTCCTCGGGTTCTAAAAGAAGTCCTTTGTCAAGGGCATCCGTGATTGCAACGACTTTCTTTTTCTTTCCGAGACTTTCAAGCGTGTCGATCATTTTTCCCTCAAGCATCAGTCCACTGAAGAAAACGACGTCTCCTTGCATGATCGCCAGGACGTCATCGCGAGTCGCTTTATAAAGATGTGGATCGACTCCTGCACCCATGATTTGAACGACATCGACTCGATCACCACCGACTTGCTTCACTAAATCGGCAACCATTCCAACGGTGGCGACAACCTGAATCTTGGAGTTCGATTTGCCTGTTTTCAGGCTGACTTGGCTCCCATGGTTACTGGCACTGGGACATCCCGTTAACCCGACCAACAACACCGCGACGAAATACAATAAACGCATCTTCTAACCTAATTCTATCCGGCAATGGACCAGCGCATATCAAAACGCCACGCGGTTCTGACGTCGCTATAAAATTGTAGCAATGGCTACATTTTGTTATCGTAACCAGTCGGCGATAGATGTCAAGGACCCCGCAAGGAGGAGGCTTCTCCGGCAACGAAAACTAGTTTTGGTGCGCGGGCGTCCCGCCCGCAAATGTTTCGCAACTCACCGGACGGCTCGCGCCGTGCCGCTATAAAAGTTAACGGCTTAAGCGTGTATCACCATTGCAATGTCGACTACGCGAGCCATTCTTGAATGACGCGACCATGAACGTCGGTGAGTCGGAAATCTCGGCCGGCATAATGATAGGTCAATCGAGTGTGATCGAACCCCATAAGATGTAACATCGTTGCATGGAGATCGTGAACGTGTACCCGATTTTCGACAGCTTTGAAACCGAATTCGTCCGTCGCTCCGTACATCTGCCCACCTTTGATACCGCCGCCGGCCAGCCACATCGTAAAACCGTAATGGTTATGATCGCGGCCGCTGAGGGTTCCTTGATTGGAATCTTTCTTTGGAAGTTCGACTGTTGGCGTTCGACCAAATTCACCGCCCCAGATAACGAGCGTATCGTCGAGCATCCCTCGCTGTTTGAGATCGGTAAGCAAGGCTGCGATTCCTTGGTCGCTTTCCGCCGCAAGTCTTTTATGATTGCGCTCGATATGATCGTGACTATCCCAGGGTTGACCTTCACCATGCCAAAGCTGAACCATGCGAACCCCGCGTTCGATAAGCCTTCTTGCGAAAAGCATTTGTCGGGCCTGAACCCCCGGACCGTACATATCGAGAGTGCTCTTCGACTCTTTGGATACATCGAAGACATCGAGTGCTTCGCTTTGCATTCGAAAGGCGAGTTCCAACGATTGAATTCGAGAATCGATCATCATGTCCTCTTCACGCGTTTTTCGATGCGATTGGTTCATCGACTGAACGAGATCGAGTTGCATTCGTTGTGCTGACGGCGTCATCTTGCGGTTGGTGACATACTCGATGAGTTTATCCGGCGATTCATGCTTGGAATCGATATACGTTCCTTGATAAATTCCCGGAAGAAAACCCGATTGCCAATTTTGCGATTCTTGAATCGGATAGCCGCCTGGGCACATCGCGATAAACGCAGGTAAGTTCTGATTCTCCGTTCCTAGTCCGTACGTCAACCAAGAGCCAACGCTAGGACGAACGAGCCTCGCTTCACCTGTATTCATCAACAGCAGCGACGGTTCATGATTTGGCACATCGGCATACATCGACCGCACGACGCAAAGATCATCCGCATGTGCCGAGGCGGTCTTTTCGAACAGTTCGCTAGCGTCGATCCCGCTTTGACCGTACTTGGCGAACTTAAAGGGCGTCGGATAGAGATTCCCAGTTTTACGTTCGGTCTTTGGCGATCCGCCAGGAATTTCCTGACCCGCAAATTTCTCGATGGCAGGTTTCGGGTCCCACGTATCGACTTGCGATGGCCCGCCATTGGCAAAGATATGAATGATATGCTTGGCGCGAGCAGGAAAGTGCGGTTCCTTCGGCAGCAACGGATTAGGGTTTTTGGGACCCGCGAAACTGTCGCTATTCAAAAGGCCAGGAAGGGCTAATGCTCCAAAACCAATCCCGCAACGTTGCAAAAGTTCTCGGCGTGAATTCAACATAAATCAGTCCGCATCCTTTAGTCCACAAAGCAAAATTCGTTCGTCATCAGCAACGCTTGAATCGCTTGCTGGATTGGCGTAGATAACGTCGGTTGCATACTCGAAAAATCTTCTTTTGAATCGTATTTTTCTGGCGAATCCTCAAAGCTTAAAACAACCGGCCAAGTAAACGTATCGAAGCCTTCGTTCTCAATGCAATCGACGACAAAATCGACGATGTCAGCTTCCTTGACTTCCAACGATTTAACCGTTGTACTCGCCTTTCCGTGTTTTGCTGTCCAAGTACCCATAGCTTGTTCTAGATTGTGAAATATCGAAGCCCGAACTCCGTCTCCTTCTTCCGATGCATGTTCGATCGTGCCGCGTATAGCCAGCCTGCCATTTCTTGGTGCCGTCCAGCGCCGAACGCAACAGTAGTCGAGCGATTTACCGGGATGACCGCCCTTTTCGCTCACCGTTGTCCAGCCAAGTTCACTATCTGGTGGTCCTTTCATTCCCGACCACGATCCGTTTTCGAATCGTGGAAGTCGTTCGAATGAAGCAATCTGGTTGGCTTGTAGGTCGAGTTTACCATAGCCATAACTCCAACAGTTCTCCGCCGAAGTTACTTGGCTCGTGTCGGCTTGTTGCATAAACTTCGCAAAGCGTGTCGTCTCGTCCGTCGAAGGTTCGCGAGCCAATAGCTTTCGGAAAATGAGACCAACTTGTTTCGCCGCGATCTTCTTTTCATCGAAGCCCGACGGCATTTGCTTGCCAGACCATTCGATCGATTCAGCCAACGGTTTTACTGGTGCAGCCATCATTTCGCTATTCATAAGTGTCAAGCTTTGCTGCGGCACGGTTGTCTGAGCGCGTTGAGGAACATGGGCATCGGGAGAAGCAAAGTCGAACGATCGAAAGAACTGAGGAAGATTTTGGCGATCGATATACGCATAGACTGTCCGGCGTTTCGAAAAGGGAGCAATATGAATGACTTCGCTTTTGCCTCCGATCGCCACATCGAGATTTCCCGTGACCATAAGCACGGCATCTCGATACGATTCGAAATCCATTCGTTTTCGATTGGCGCGCCAAAGTAATTGGTTCTCAGGATCCCTTTCGAACAACTTTGCCTTAGAGAGACTGCTCTGCCGATAGGTTGAAGACAAAACAATTCGCTGAACTAATTTCTTCGTGCTCCAACCGTTTTCAACAAATCGGACCGATAAATCATCGAGAATTTCTTGGTAGATTGGTGGATCGCAACGCAATCCAAAGTCGCTTGGCGTGTCGACCAACGGACGTCCGGTTAGCCAGCCCCAAACTCGGTTCACGTAGACTCGGGCGGTTAAAGGATTCTTCGGCTCGACAATCGCCTCGGCCATTTCGAGACGACCGCTACCTGTTTTCAAGGGGCGATGGGCACCATCCGATTCGAGAAAATCGAAGAAGCGCCTCGCAACCTCTGGGCCAGGAGTACCAGGATTGCCTCGCAAAAAAACATACGTCTTGGACGGTTCGGACTTATCGACCAAACGCATACTTGACGGCCCATCGCCTGGTTCGTCGGTGTCGCTGAACATTCCATGGAGTGAATAGTAGTCCGCCGTAGTTACCGGATCGAATTTATGATCGTGGCATCGAGCGCACGAGGCGGTTATTCCTAACAGACCTCGGCTCACCACGTCGATTCGGTCATCGATGATGTCGTTCTTGTTTTGCAAAAACCGTCGACCGAGTGTCAGCATTCCCATCGCGTCAAGATGACCTGCTTTGTTCTCGGGATCGAGTCGATCTCCAATCAACTGGTATCGCAAAAAATCTTCATAGGCTAGATCTTCGTTAAACGAACGGACGAGCCAGTCTCGATATCGATACGCATTCGGGTATTCACGTTCTTCCTTGAAGACGTACCCTTTGTTGTCGGCGTACCTAGTGACATCCATCCAACGCCTCGCCAACCGCTCGCCAAAGTGCGGTGACTCTAACAAGGATTGAACAAGTTTTTCGTACCAGTCGCTATCTTTTGTTTTGCTCCATTGAGCGATTTCCTCGATCGATGGCGGCAGCCCGAGCAGATCGTAGTAAAGTCGGCGAATCAGAGTCCGTCGATCTGCGTCCGGTGAATGCTTTAATTCATTTTCCGCTTGGATGGCAACGACGATCGCGTCGATCGGATCGCGAATCCAATCTTCGGTGACACCGGACAAACGGTCAGGAGAAATAGACTTGGGAGGCAAATAGGCCCAGTGACCGCTGGCCTTGGCAAGCTTATCGGCGATCGAATTCGCGACTGTTGGCGATGAATCATCGTCACGAGGATCAGGGGCTCCCATCTCGATCCACTTGCGAAGGATCGAGATTTGCTGTTCGGGGATTCGCCCCTCGGGCGGCATTTTGATCTCCGCGTCGTGGTACTCAATCGCTTGAATCAAGAGACTGCGATCGGGCGTCGAAGCGCGAATCACCGTGCCTCGCGTTCCACCTTTGAGCATCGCATCGCGGCTGTCCACTCGCAATTCACCGTTGGCTTCACCCGCTTCCAGACTATGGCACTCATAACAATGTTCGACGAGAATCGGGCGAACCTTGCTTTCGAAAAAGGCAACGCCTTCGTCGCTCTTCTCGATCGCCAGAAGCGACGTGCCGAAAACCGCTGCGAACGCAGTGTACAAAAGGAGCGAAATTACGACACTTCTCGCTGATCGCCACCGCGAAAACGCTCGTTCCCAGGCTCTCGCCTGGGAACGCACTGTTTCGGAGGCTCCGCCTCGTGTGCCGTTTGTCGCCACTCTCGAACCATTGCCATGTCTGCAGGCAGAGCCTGCTTTATAATGGGTTCCGAGGCAGAGCCTCGGAACCAGATGGTGGCGTTCAGCGAGATGTGTCGAAATTACCCCATTAGCGATCATCGCTGGATAGCTCAGAACAAGATTTCGGAAGCAAAACCAAAGCGGCATGGGACAAACCGACTTTTCGAGGCAGGATGGATTCGGCGGGATCGAATGGTGTTCCCGACGGCGCAACATTCGTATGCCATGTTCGAAGCCGCTACATTTGCGGGAAAATCGAACATTGCGACCCGATAGTATAATACGGATAGGAATTTCAGGCGAACGGACAAATCCTGGGAAAACGGTTGAGTTTCACGTCGAGGTCCGCTTCGGTACGGACTTTGCTGGGTTCGTAGCCCTATCTTTAGGTACACGCAGTAACTCAGCTCGTTTTTCACGATAATCGGTTTCGATGCGACGTTTCCCTCGAGTTATTAGTTTTTGCGACTAGAATGGCCATAGCCTTAGAACCGAGTTGCTTTGATATGTTTTGGAGAACGATAGTGAAACGAGTCCATCTGAACGGGTACAGCTTAGTCTGTATTTTTTTGGTTTGCTTTAGCCAAGCAATCTGTCTCGGGCAATCCGATTCGGATAGTCCAGGTGCTCGTCCGAAACCGTCGACACCCATCGACCTAAACGCGGCGCGTCCAATGAGCCAAGGCCAGGGCGGCGGCGGCGGTATGGCGGACTTCGATAGTTTGATCCAGATTATTAATACGATGGTACCCAGTGGCGATTGGGATTTAGGTGAGAACACGATCGAACGTTATCCGAACGGTGTTTGGATCGACCCGAATGGCAAGCTCCATCGCCAAAAAACTTCGGTTAGCCTTCGAGTGCCTTCAGCAGCCAATACGGTAAAGCCAGACAAATTCTTCGAGGTTCCTCAACTGGGAGCACTCCAAACGAGCGAAACCATTCGTTGGGTTTCGCTGGTCGATCTTGAAAATACTTTGAACGAAAAGCGTGCGCAAAATGTCATGGCGTCGCCGTCGATGGAACTATTGGGTGGCCTAACTAGAATCGACTATGTGGCTCGCAACCCTGAGACGGGCGATTGGTATCTCGGCGGACCAGCGGGCGATTTGGTGCTGGACCGAAAAGGAAATCTCGTCGGGCGATCGACAGGCTTGCCGCCGGTGCTTTTAGAAGACCTGCTTTCCATTGCCCCGGCTGTTCTCAATGGACGTGGCCCAATGGGTGTTTCGATCGACCCAGTCCCGGAACGACTCAAAGCTGCTAGCGACTTCGTTGCCTCTCCAATCGCCAAGAAATCGTTGACGCAGAATCACGCAAAGTTTTGTGATCGACTAACCGAGACACTTGGCGATCAGCAAGCGACGGTTTTCGGTTTGCCAAAAGACTCGCCGACAGGCGTCGCGCTCTTGGTAGCCGATGAACACATGAAGCGCATCGGACTTGGACTCGAAAATGGACCGGCGAAACTACGTTCGTATTGGGAAGAAGCCGACAAACGCGGCGCGATCCAAAGTTCTGGATTGATTCGTTGGTGGTTCGCCCTTCGCGACGATATTCAGATCGGGGTCAACGACTCCGAGACTGTCTATTCGATTGAGTCGCCGACTGTTCGTGTGATGAGTCAAAAGCAATGGATGGATCATACCGGTGCTCGTCGCGAAGCTGACAGTCAAGATCCTGCAGCCGACGCATTTGCCACTGGCTTTACCGAGCAATTCAATGACCTTCAGGCGATGTATCCAGCCTATGGACGTTTGCGACACATCTTTGACTTAAGTGTCGCGCTGCGTCTTATTCGCGAAGAAGTTCAAGCTGGACGAGGCGAGCCACTCTCGATGTTGATGGACAGGTCGATTCAACCACATGCAAGCGAACCGATTCAATGGATTCCCTCGGTTGCCGCTTGGCACAAGACCTCTAATGGACGCGTTGCGGCGATCGTCAGCGGTGGAGTTGCCATCGACGTTAAAAAGGCTTCGATCGATAGGCAAACCGGCCGCAAGCAACCTACGAATATCAAAGCGTTTGCGTTCGAGTAGCCTTCAAATCCCAAAGCGTCTCGACGCATCTTCAGCGAATTGTGAGCACTGCCAATTTCAAAGGGCCGTGTTACACTATTCCGCATGAGCGATTTCAAGGAAAAGCTATTCCAATACGTTCCAGCGCTGGGGGCACTTCGAACCTATTCGCTCGCAACCTTCAAACGCGATGCATTCGCCGGTTGCACCGTTGCCGCTATCGCGGTTCCGCAATCCATGGCGTACGCCAGCATTATCGAATTGCCGGTCCAGTACGGGCTATATACCGCGATCGTCATGACAGCGGTCGGTGCGCTCTTTGATTCGTCAAAGCATTTAATCAACGGGCCAACCAACGTCATCTCGATCGCTATGCTGAGCGCGTTGGCGTCGATTCCAGAGGAATCTCGACCAGCCGCCGCGATCATGATGTCGTTGATGATCGGGATCATTCAGACCGGCATTACGCTGTTGCGACTCGGCGATTTCTCGCGATTCATTTCTCATGCCGTCATCGTCGGGTTTACCGCCGGAGCATCGGTATTGCTCGTCATGGATCAACTCAAGCACGTCGTCGGCTGGACCTCGCGAGGCAGTCCTCATGATCACTTTTTAAAGCGATTTTATCTAACGGCGACAGAAGGTGGCCCCATTCATGCGTATACCTTGCTAGTCGCTTTAGGAACCATCGTTGTCATACTAATGCTGAGAGAAGTCAATCGACGCTTTAAACTTGGCTTACCCGAATTCTTGCTCGGCATCGCAATCATGGGTTTTGCGGTATCCGCCTTGGGATGGTCAGGGCCAGCCGGAGTTAAACTCGTCGAAGCGGTTCCTCGACACTTGCCGAGCTTCATGCTGCCTACGATCGATTTTGAAATGGCAAGCGAATTAGCAGGGAGCGCAACGGCCATTGCGTTCCTCGGACTGTTGGAAGCCATTGCGATGGCAAAATCCTTGGCCGCTAAGTCCGGTCAGAGACTGGACATGAATCAACAATGCTTGAGCGAAGGCTTGGCCAATCTATGCGGAAGTTTCTTCCAATGTTTCCCCGGTTCCGGTTCGCTGACGCGATCGCATATCAATCATCAATCCGGCGGAGCAACGCAGTGGTCCGGAGTTATTTCTGCGATCATGGTCGCCGTTACCGTCGTAGCCTTGGCACCCTATGCTGGCTACATCCCGAAGCCGGCCCTAGCCGGTGTACTCGTGTTGACGGCTTTTCGAATGGTCGATTATCGAGGTTTGCTCTACTACGTTCGAGCGACTCGATTTGATGCGGTTATTGTTTTTGCGACCGCATTTTCGGCAGTCTTTATTTCAATCGAGTTTTGCGTACTGATCGGCGTCGTTTTATCGTTCTTTATGTATGTTCCGCGAGCCGCCAAGCTCTATGTGAGCGAATTGACGGTAGGCGAGAATCGTGTCGTTCGCGAGATCCGGTCCGAAGACCAACGTTGCCGATTGTATCGCATCTATAATTTCGAAGGCGAAATGTTCTTCGGCTCGTCGACCGATCTAGAGAATGCTTTTGATAGTATCGTAGCGCACCTGACGCCCGATACTCGAGTTATCTTGATTCGATTGAAGCGAGCAAGAAACCCAGATGCGGTCTGCTTGAAACTACTCGATGATTTTATCGCTTTGATGCATCGGCGCGCCATCACCGTATTGTTAAGCGGGGTACATGAAGGGATGCGCAAGGCGCTAGAAAACGTCGGTGTTATCGAAAAACTAGGCCAACAGCGGGTCTTTCTCGAGTCCGCCGAGATCTGGTCAAGCACTATCGATGCCGTACGATACGTCTATACTTTGCTCGGCCCCAAGCGCTGCGAGATTTGCACACAGAAACCGAATAGCAATAACGACAACGACGATTTTCACTATATGATCTAGCCTGATTGGTTTGGCGTTCCGTAAAGCCGCAACCGAAGTAGAATCATAGCCGAAACGCCATTAACGGACTCATAGCTCAGTTGGATAGAGCAACGGATTTCTAATCCGTAGGTCGCAGGTTCGAGTCCTGCTGGGTCTGCTACCTTCAAACCCTTGTTTTTCTGCGGAATTCGTTGGTTTTGCAAAGGTCGGTTCTCTCGAATCTCCAGGTGGAATGACAACACTTTTGTTGTCAGGTTTCGCAAGGTTTCGCACTGCGACGCGTCCTAACTGTTGTCGTGAGTGTTGACATGCAGTTTTGTCCGATGTTCCCGTAGCTCGTTTCGGCTGCTGAGTGAAAGCTGACCTCATCCGAGAAACGGCATCGGACTCGGCACCCGGGAATAAGTGGCCGTAGCGGTCGAGGGTCAACTTGATATCCGAGTGCCTCATTATCGTCTGAACGGTCTTGATATCGGCTCCCGAGCGAATAAGCCAACTGGCGGTCGTATGCCTCAATGCGTGAAAATCGATTCTCGCGGCTTCCGAGTCGATCGAGCGTAGAAAGTCGCTCGCGTCCCGTTCGATGCGTTCCTGGGCGTTTTGGAAGGTATCCAGCCAAGCAGAACGAGCGGCGTCTAGGTCGGCTCGAAGCATGTCAGCGACGTCGAATTTAGACGGCATCGAAAAGACGACTGCACCACCAAGTTTTTTTCCGGTACGCTGCGAAAACTCCGCTGCTAACTCTGGTTGGATGTATTGCCTGGCTGGCTTTCCGTTTTTTGTTCGCGCGGCGTCGGCAAGGATGAAAGGCGTCTCTCCCGTCAAATGAAGCTTGCCACGTGTCAATGATCTTAGCTCGTTCGATCGTAAGCCGGTCTGAATCGCCGTCGCATAAAGTAGAGCTCTCTCGAGTCCGGTCATGCCAAATCGCTCGGCTGATTGTCGCGTAATCGAATCCAGCCAATTCCATTCGTCGTGAGATAGGAATCGTCGCACTAGCCGCCGATCATCCTCGACCGATGGTTTCGAAACGGTTGCCAATGGGTCGCTGGCAAGCTTTCCTGACCTCACCGCCCATTTCGTGAACCCTTTGATCGCTTGAAGATGCGAAGCGATGGTTCTTGCGGCCTTACCTTCAGCGTGCATCGTCGCTGCATACCGATTCACTTTGTCTGCGTCAATCGTCCCGAGTGAGGAAATCCCAACTTGCTCAGCTATCCGTTCGATCGTCGACCGAGTTGAATCGATGTGATTTTCCGAACGTCGCTTAGCCGAAAGCGATGCGGAGTAATCATCAAGATGGACTTTGAGCGGCTTAGCGGCCATTTGTGAAAGTTCATCCAGCTTGGGATTGATGACGTTCTCGCGACGCAAGGCTACTTCGCTTTCGAGCTTGTTGGCGATACGAATGGCTGCGGACTTGTCGGTCGTACCCGAGCATTTGAAGCGACGTTTGCCGGTATGATCGAACCAAGCGATATACCATCGCGATTTCTTGTCGGACTTGTCACGTTTATAGACTGTTGACATTCATTCAGCTCCTATTTCCGAGTCAAAAACACCAAAGTCATAAGCCAACTGCTCAAGCAGCTCGGCGGATCGCTTCAGACTCGCGTATGCGGCGTCTAGCTTCGCCTTCTCTTTCGGGGTTGGATCGATCAAGAGAATCTCTTGGCGTGCCTGCTCGATTGATTCAAGGGCGTTCTCTATGGTGGTCATGATTCACCGCCTTTCGTTGCGGCCTTCGGTACGATTGGCGGCATCGCTCGCAAAGTCGGCCAAAAAAACGGAATCCGCTGGCGATAGCATGAAGGCGCAACCAGAGGAAGAGCCGCGCCTGCCCCCTCCTCGTCAATCTTCTTCAAAGCATGGGAAATCGCCCGCAAAGAAAGATTCCGCGAAGAAACGCGACTAACGCCATCACTTTGAATTATCCACAAATCAAACTTCATGATTCACCGCCTTTCGTCAAGTTCACCGGCAATGGAACGCCTGAAGGCCATAGCAAGCAACCTGCTTGTCGGTCGGTCTCTGCCCACTCCATCGCCCAGCGTGCGGCTTTCTTGTGTGGAAATCGTCTGCAAACGATCGTTAGCTCGCCATCGTCATCGACAATCCAAACGTCGGTGCGGATCCTTGACGGGGTGACTGACTCAGAAGGTCCACGCTCCGAATCAACGGGGCTGTCATTCGAGTCGGTAAAAGATAAACTAGACATGTTCAAACTCCTCAAAAGTTTGGGCCACTGCTCAGGACGTCCGAACGCGTCGCTGAGCTTTTTTCGTGGCTGGACATTAAAAAACCCGGCCTAGCCTCTCAAATTGTCACGCCTGAGATAGCTAAGTCGGGTTTGTAGGTTAGGTTTTCTTGCGTGACATTTTGATTGTATAGCCGGTAGCTGTTTTGGGCAATAGGCGTTGTAGCGTTTTTGGGCAATACTATTTTGCAGGTATCAACGCTCTCACCGAAACGCCCATTGCCTTAGCGATTGCAGGATAGGAATCAAGGGGTGCATCTCGCCCGCGTGACTCCCAGCCGTAGTATGTTCTTGTTGGGGTGTTGAATCCGTTATCCGTAATCGCTTCAGCCATTTGCTGACCACTCATCCCGGTCTTTTCGCGAAGCATACGAAGCCTGGCGGCAAACCTGCCTGAGTAGGTCGATTCATCGATTGGTTTTGCGGCGGGCGACATTGTGTTTCCTTACTGTGCGGGTGCGATTGCTCGAAAACGGCAATTGTATCGACTGCTTGCGGTTTTTGTTGCTGTTACGTTTGATATCTCATCAACCATCGAATCCATCGACCACTGCAACGAATGATGGGACTAATGGGAATCATGGGAATGATATCTCATCAACCATCGAATCCATCGACCACTGCAACGGCACCACCCGTAAACCATCGCCTGCAACCACGTTAAAACGTCGTTTGCGAGCACCTCGGTAAATGTGCGTCAATTGTGTCATGGTTTATCGAACCTCTCGCCTGGCCGGAGATTTCAAATACTTTTGGGTTTTCGGTTCAAGTCCTTGGCGGCCTATTTTTGCACGGCTTTTCATTGGGGTTTTTCGACTTCAAGGAAATTCAACTCAAAACAAGGCACAAACGAGCCTGGACTTCGAAAAACCCATATCAAGGATTCCTCATCTTTCGCCTTTGCGGGACTGGGGCCAAATCGAGCAACCGTTGAAGGTCTTCGTCTCGTTTTTCTGGATTGCGGTATCCAAATAACTCTGCGGCGGCTGCCGCGACTCCTAACGCTATATCTTTTGTTTGCTGGGTCGCGGCTGCCACTCGTTCTGCGGCGGCTTTATCGTCCTCTTTGCCTGGCGTGAGTAAGGCGAGACCAACGTCCTTTGCTGCTAAGCCATGTTCTATGACGTTTGCAGCAGTAGCAGCAGTGGAAGCAATTAGCGTAAGCGTATTGATGCCAGCTTCAAAAATCGGCGTGAACTTCAAACCTAGTGCGAGGATGTCAGTAAGCAGTTTTTGCGTCTGGTCATTGAAACGATTCTTGGCGTCTTCAAGCTGGCCTAACTTCGGCCCGATACGCTCGCTTCGATCTAATCGGTTCATCGCCGTATTGACTTCGCCACGTGCCTTAGCGGCTGATATTTCAGGGGAGAATTCCGTGAGGTCTTCAGTCGCGTTTCGAACGGCCATTGAGAAGGCCACGACTGCGGCTACCGATGCGACGATTGGCGCTGCGATCATAGCGACGGTTGCTCCGGCGGTTGCGGCTGTCGCTGCTACGGCTCCTCCTCCTCCACCGGCTGCGGCGGCTGCGGTCGCTGCGGTTGTTCCTCCAACTAAGGACGCAAACCCTTGACCGATCGACGAATTCGCTACACGTCGACCAGCGGATGCAACGCCTCGACCAATTCGAGTTTTACCAAGTCGCTTGGCTCCGGCTTTGGCCAGCGATCGCATTCGACGATAGCCGCGAAGAACTTGCTTGCCGGGTATCGATCGCTGAAGAGTCGACTTGACGAACGCCTTGCCGCGTCTTCCAGCCGATGCAACGCGAGAAACAAGCGGAGTGCTTTGATCCGGTGGCGGCGTTACTGGCTGCGGTGTTTGAACGCTTGGTACGGCGACCGCGCTGACCGCAGGAACGATTGCTTGCGGTGTTTGTGGTGCGACCGCGCTGACCGCAGGAACGATTGCTTGCGGTGTTTGTGGTGCGACCGCGCTGACCGCAGGAACGATTGCTTGCGGTGTTTGTGGTGCGACCGCGCTGAACGCAGGAACGGTTGCCGTCTGGGTTCCGTTTCGAGTCGTGGCTGTGGCCGCTGCCGATCCATCCGAGGTTGATGACGAAGTTGCTGCCTTCTTCTTGTCCGGCAGGATAGCGGCAATAAGCCTGTCAATCGGATCGCTGAGCCACTTTGGAGAGAAGTTGCGAACTAAGTCGCTGATTGAATTGCGGATGTCCCGTAAGCTATCGTTGGAACTGTCGGACGGCTTTTCGGTTGGGCTCGTTTGGTCGGTCTTCTCCGAGTCGCGATTGGTTGCTGACTTCGCTATTTCCTGTTGGAAGCCTGCAACGTCCCTTGCGAATTGCTCGGGGTGAGTGTTGGCAAGGAAGTTCGTATCCTGACCGCCTTCCGTCTTCGCTCGCAAGTGTCCTAGCAACTCGTCTAACTGCTGACTTAAGCCAGCGACGCTATCCGATCGACTTGGAACGCTGCTTGCGTCTGCGACGTCAACACGTTGTTTGCCGCTTGCGTCGGATGTCGAAATAGCTGGAACGCTACTCGCGTTTGGTGCATCCGACGTAGCACTACGGCCAACGCTCTCGACCGTTGGGACATTCGACGGCTGATTATCGTTGGGTGGCCGATCGAATGCGGCCTGCGAGTCTTCCGAGCCATCGATCAGTCGAATCGTCATTTCGGCGCTAGACATTTCATAATCCTTTACTTTTTAGCAGGGTTCTTCGAGCTTTTTTGATGTGAAAGCCAGCCAGCTCGATTGTGTGGTTGACGTTCTCAATGATCTTTAGGTAATGCTCGATTTGCGAAGCGTGAATAAGTTCGCGAGCATCTTCGAACTTTCGGCGGGCTTCCAAGAGCCTACGCTGTACGGATAACGTGCATTTGATTTTTTTCGATAGCGGTGCGTCCGAGGTTGCCCATGCCGTCACGATATCAACGCTTGCTTGGTTGCAAATTTCGGCAAGTTCATACTGGTATGGCTCCAGGTCGACGATGGTCATTGTTTTTTACTTTCGATGGTTGGCTGGGTCGTCTATTCGGTGCTACTGATTCGTAATCCATTGGAAGACATTGAATCTGTTGGGATTCGTAACTATGACAGCGCTGGGCGCAACAGTCATGTTCGGCGGAAGTTGGTTTCTTATGGTTTTGTCTCGCTTTCGATGCGAGCGGAAGTGTCGAGACTGTCGCGCCCGTTGTCCGGTAAGTACAGAACAATCGATGGGTCGCCGGCGGTCGTAACGTCAAGCGTTTTTTGGTAGCCACGACCACGGCCTAACGTCGCAAGAATGAACTTGATCGCCCATGCTTTTTTTTGCTTGACCGCAAGTGCCAGCCCAAATTCGGCAACGTCAATTAGCTTTTCGCGGCATTCGGAAACGAGGTCGACCAACGATTGATCCTTGGCGATACGATTGGCTACTGTCTGCCGCGTAACACCAAGTTTTGATGCGATTGCACTGTAGTTGCCGCCTGAGCTCGTTATAAGCGCAGCCATCTCGGCCTTCGTTGTTCGTTTTCGTTTTGGCTGCGTTGTCATGTTCCCTATGGCCCCCGTAAATTTTCTTGTTGCTTGTAAGCTTGCCTGATCGCTCCAACGGTCAAAGCGATCTCTCCAATGAAGGCATCCAGGGAATGAAGTAGTCGACGAAGTTCGTACGGCCTAACCTCTTTCGGTATCGTCCTTTCGATTGACTTTCGAAGGCGGACGGAATCGGTTTGGTGCTCTCGGAACTGCGCAAGTGCTTTTTCCAGGTCGCCTATCGCAAGTGCGGTCGTAACGTCTTGCGATCGTTTGGCCGCTAGATGTCGAGAGACCATCTTTCGAATTCTGGTTGCTTTGCGGTAGCTTCTGGAAGAATCACTCATTTTCATGCAGGTTGCTTTTGCACCGCTCCCGTTTTGATGGAGTTGAGAACACCTGTAGCACCCAAATCAAGATCGCCGGAAGCGAGTCGGAACCGATTCTGCGAAACGGCGATAATGTCAAGCTGCTTTTCGCAAAGCTTCGCGATATCCGCAAATGCCGCATCTCGATCGGCAATCGATTGCTCTCTTATCTGGGTTGCTACTGTCAATCGAGTTTGGAGCAACAATTTTCGAAGATCATGTTCGGCGGCGTGCATCACGGTTTTCACCCGTTCCAACGATGACGTCAACTCGCGTCGATGATCGTCGATTTCACGCAAAGTATCGAGGGCTGCTAGACGTTCACGCCCGCTGCCGGTTTCGATCGCCGTGTTCGTTTCACGCTCGGTAGAGGCAAGATTATCCAAGTCCGTTTGGAACTCATGCAGTTGCTGAGCAAGCACACGATAGGCGTCGATTTCCTCCGAGTCGTCGATAGAGGCAATCAAATTCTTGTCGCTGATCTCTTCCGTTCGAACGCGGTCTAGGTTTTCGTTCTTGAAGGACAGTTCAATGAACTGGACGCCTCCGGAATTGCCGCGATGGTAAAGTGTTTTTGTATTCCACATAAGTAGAAACTCTCTTTCGGTAAATGGTTTGGTTCGGAACGCGGGAGCTGGTCAAAAACTATCGAGACAACGCTTTTACGGCTTCGTTGATTTCGTATTCTGAAAGCGAGGCGTTTGCGGCGGCGTTTTTCTTTCGAGCTTGTGTAGAGAGCATAGCTACCATCGGATCTGCAACGGTTACGTTGTCGGCCATGTTTTTCGCTTCGGTAAGGGCTGGGCATCGCCGCATGATTTCACCCCACTGAACTTTTCCTACGGTATGCTCGCCAGCGGCAATGAGCATTTCGATAATGCTTTCCTTGCCGCTAAACATGAGAACGCTACCGACGCCGTTGAAAACATACGCGATGCCTTCGATCGCTTCTTCGCCTAACGAGGGCTTGTCGTTTAGGTCCATTTTGAGGGTGGCCATTCGTGTTAATCGTGATAAATTGTTTTGAAACATGATTTTCTCTTTCTAAAAACTAAAACTGAGGAAACGGGGAAACTAACTACCAATTGGATTTTGCGACCGATAGGTTCAGACGTTTTTTGAAATCGCGAAACGCTTTCGTTGCGAGTTTCAAAGCGGGCTGCGTTTCGTCCAACAACTCATCGATCGCATCGATGTTCGGTTGAATTTGCTCAATCGTCGCGTCGAGCTTCTGTTTTGCGACTTCGGATTCATCGACGGTGGTTGTGATCTCTTCTGGTTGTGTCATGATCTTTTTCCTTAGGGTTTGGGGTGGAACGTGCCTGAAAATGTGTACTTTTGGGGTGTCTATCGATCGATTCAATTTTCCATCAAGCTATTCGCTGCGATTTCGTTTTTGGTTCGAGGCCATGGGGGAGTAGTTTAAAAATTGCGTCAGCCTCTCGCAGACGATACCGAACCGCGTAAAACAAAATGCCTCGAGCTATCGAAGCGGACGTCGACGCATCACGGCCTAAAATCATCCGGTGGCCCTGAGCTATCCAACTGGCGAACGAAGCTTGCACTTGCTTGCCGGTCAAGCGTGAACGCCACTGCGCTAGCTCGAAGTCGCCCCAACCAGCTTCGATGACGACTGCCGATACTGGCCAGCCTCGAAGCCGGTCGAGCTCGCGTTGGAATCGCTCGCGCTCCGAACCGCAACACATAACGAAGTCCGCAAGAGATTTCCTTTCGATGGCGATGACTGACTCCATGCCCGCAATCGAGTAGTCACCCACGGAAAGAGTCCCTGGAATGGATCGCATCGGCGACAAGTCCCACGGGGTCTGCTCGCGGCTGTCAGTGATAGCGGTGATGTCGGAAAGTTCGAGTGGTTTCATTTGTGCGGTTTTGGTTCAAAATTTGGGCATGTCCTTACGGTGTTATTCACACTCACAAGACTTACTACTTACGCTCCTACTACGTAGGGAGCGTAAGTAAGAAGTCTTACGGCAAGAGTGCTTACGGTGTTTTTGTCGTAAGAACTTCCGTAAGGACTTGCCAAAAAACGTTGAACTTTTTACCTCCTTTTTGCTTCCGTCGAATTCGCTTTACGGTCTTGTCGAAGTTCGCCATCTGATTCAAAATTGCCATCGCTTTGGGAGCTCCGAAGGATACCGCTTCGATGACGCGTTGCTGCAACATTGGTTTATCCGACGTACCGAGCACCTTTAGGATTTCGTCTTTAGACTTCGCGTCGTCAATCTCTTTGGTTTCGGCTCTGGGAGGCTTCTTACGCTTGATTTCGGGTTCTAGCGTCGACGCTTGCCAAATTGGATAACACCACTGAATAGTCAACGGGTCCGGGCTCTTGAACGAACGGGTGACGGCCTCAAGGACTGCGAAGCCTGGTTGCTCATGTGGCCGAATAATCAAATGAGTATCCGCAGCTCTGGAAATAGAACCGGCACCGCTGCCAACGTCGGTAATGCTCTTGTCGGATTGGTCACCCTTGGACGAGTGATGAACCACGACGAACGCTGCGTTCATCCTGGCGGCGTGCCTGTCAAGCCAGTTGTAGACGGCCATCATGGCTGCATTGTCGTTTTCGTTTGTTCCTTCTGGGAGCGTTCGGTACAACGCATCGAGCACAATCAGCGAATACCGATCGTAATCATTGCCGAAGTGCTGCTCTAACGAGTGGATCGGTGCGGACTGCCCTCGAAGCGACATAACGTCGATAGTGTCAATGTCGTCTGTGGTGTCGATCTCCATTTCCTGAGCGATACGCCACAATCGATTAGATAGCGTCTCTGGGTGCAATTCGTTGTCGAGAATCAACACGTTGCCAAAAACGGTATCAAAGCCCAACCAAGGCTGTCCTGTCGCGACGCTCCAAGCTAGACCGCCTGCAAGAAAGCTTTTGCCTATCTTCGGACTGGCGATAATATTGCAAACCTCTCCGCGTCGCAGCAAACCATCGACAATGACGGGTCGCAGCTCACGGTATTTTTCCCACAATCGCCGAATACCCATCGGCCTTGACGGATCGTAAACCGGCGGCTCGAAGTCTACCTCTCCATGCTCATCACAAGCGTAGGTACTCAAGATGCGGCCCTCAACTCGGGCTTGGGGTCGCAAAACGCCTTCCACGACTCGCGAAACATGAAATGCCGTGCAAGGTCGAGCGGGGTGACTGTCCGAATCATGCGGGTAGCAATCCGATTGCTTGGAAAGTAGATATCTCGGTATCGCTGCGGAAGGACGCTCGATATGTAATCTTCCGCGAGAATCTCACACCTCGTCAGTGCTTCGGCGTTCGATTGATCTTCTAAAGTTGGCGCGTTGACAAAACGAACGTCAACGCCATCGGATCCGAATATCTCGACGAAGTTGTCTTGGTGAGCGACGATTAAGACGCATGGGCGCGGGGATTGACTAGCCACGGGTCACCTCCATCTCAACCATCATCATCGCGTCGTCGACGCGCTCGAGGATGTCCGAGATCTCGGCCCTGCGTCGATCGGCCTGGGCGGTCTTTGCGAGGCATCGATCGCAATCGCAGGGCGGACGCTCGGAATGCTTGACCGCCGATCGGCCACAAGATTTTTTTTGCTTAACTATTGGTTTCGAGTTTTGTTTCGCTACAATCATTCGTGCATGCCTCGTCTAAGGTATGGGTTTGTTTGTCGGTGTTGGTGTTGAAATTTCAAGCGGCTTTCTCTTCGCCGGGATTGGCCGCTTGTTTTTTTCTAGACCTTGTGTTTTCCGGAATCTCGCTGCCGGTCGATGTACTCGCGTAGGTCAACTAGCGAGTACCGTACCGCTCCACCGATGCGGATAACCGGCAAATGGCCGCTATTCGATAGCGTCCATATAGTCCGCGTCGAGATGCTAAGAACCTCAGCCGCCTGCCTAGTGGTGAGTAGCCCTGTTTCTGGTATTGCTGATACGGCGCTCATGGTACGTTTCCTGTTAGTCATCTTTTGTTTCACCCTCGCAGAACTGAATTTTAGACGATGTTTTTTCGCGCCATGTTCGATGGCGCGAAACAATTGATGCGTGATCGCTAGCTCGCCATGCGTGGAGCAAGTCCGCTAGCGTTGGAAATATTTAGAAAAAGTTTCGCGACATTCGCGCCATTCAGCTTTTGTCGCGAAGTTAATGGCGTTTCAGCCACTTGACCCAAGCATCGTAGGCCGCTTTGGCTTTGCCTTCTTCAATGTTTAAGCGGAGTTCGATTTTCCTATGGATACTTGCTGCCCATCCCGTTTTTGCTCGCTCTTCGTCCTTCGTATTGGCGAGTTCTGTTTTCCATTCGATGACGATGGCTTTTTTAGTCTTACCGAGACTTTCGATGTACTCATCCTCAGTCTTCTCGGCGACTTCATGCAAACTTGATTTACGAGCAATGCGAAGGTCCTCCGCCCACCGTTCCAGCTTTTCGTCGCAGAATTGTGGCGATGGATTCGCGAAATTTCTGTCGATCCAGTCGGACAGTCGCTCGCAGTCTTCCGCTCGCGGATTTAACACGAGCCATGCGATTAGCTGCGCCTGGATATTCTCGCTTCGCGATGGTGGTGTATTCTTTGGGGCGTCGGGTGAATTCCGCATATCTGTGTACAGTTTTTCACATCGCTCGTAAGCTTTCGACTTTTCAGCGTCATCCTCTATTCTCGCTGCCTTCCGACATTCAATTTCATAATCGTGGTAGCGATCAAGCCACGGTTTTTGCTTTGCCATTTGAGATTGCCTTTCGTTGATAGAGACGGGCTGCCCCTGTACGCTTCCACGAAAGACGAGCGATAGCGTACAGAGGCATGCGCAGCGGATCAGGCTGCTACCCGGTTGTCGTGATCTTACCCTGTCCGATGTCAGCATTGGCCACCCCCTTGGGTGATGCGATCGGCGGCATTTAGAATCGCTTGCCGTTGGGTTTCGTCGGCCTGCTCGTAGAAGTCGACTAGCCGACACAATCGAGGGTCGGAAATCTCAATGTTTTCCGAGTCGGACGATTCTGGTTGTAGCCGTGTGCGCTGCCGTGTATCAGCATTCCCTTGTTTTTCTGCGGTCGCCTCTGGATTTCTAATCCGTAGGTCGCAGGTTCGAGTCCTGCTGGGTCTGCCTTGGGGATTTGTAAGGTTTTGCAACCAATCGCAAGACCTTGCATATCTCCTTCCCTATCAACCGCTTCGGTCAACTCTTGCGAAGTGATGCTCTCCTCTGCGGACGCCTGCTGCGCCGTTTTTTGCGCAAAGAGTGCGCCGCTTTTTGCGTCGCCTTCGACCACCGGGTTGTTATCTTCGTTCATCGATCGACGTTCGTTGTGATCGTTTTGAACCAAGCTGACCTGGATTTCATCCGGCGATTGCTTGCCATCTACAACGGGCGGTACGATCACTGTATCGCCATCGGATTCACTGGTTGCTGCCTTCGCATAGTCTGCTTGGGTGACTTGCAAGTAGTGACGCATAGCGATTTCAGGAGTATTGCCAAGCCAATGGGCAACAACATGAATCGGAAAACGAGCCACCAGCTCCGTTTCACGAGATGCTCGAAGGTTATGAAAAAGACGCGGCCAAGGTTTAAGTTCTGCTCGCTTCAGAATGCGTAGAAGCTGCGTTCGTAAGTTTGCGTTTCGCCATAGTCCCGTCGACGTAGCCGCTTCTCGATATCTACGGTCGACAACAAAATCGTCATTGTTCGTATCCTTGGCTCTTGCTTGCGTAAGAACGGCAGCCAATTCCGGAAATAGCGGCATTAGCCGCGTCGCACCATTGAAGTGATGTTCAGTTTTGGGTGACGTCACCAGGATTGTTTTTTCGTTCCAATGAATGTCCCGCCACCGTAGCGATAAAGTTTCGCTCGGAGTTCTAAGCCCGCCAAACCTTGCTAGCGCTACTATGCTTTTCCAAGTTGAATCGCAATGATTCATCAGTGCTTCGATGACTTCTCGATTCACGTAGAATTTTCGATTCTCGGGGATAATCGCTGAATGCGTTACTTCCGCAAACGGGTTTGTTGAGACTATTTTTCTCTTTACGGCTTGGCTAAACATTGATCGTGATACTTGTAACCGTTTATGAATCGTGCTTGGTGCTAATTGCAATTCGACGAGGTTTTGCTTAAACATCTCTGCATCCACTTCGGTAACGGAAGCCAACTTACGCTCTGCTCCAAAAAAGGTAACGAGAGTATTGCCTGCTAGCTTCCAAACCTCCTTCGTTGACGCTTTGACATCCTTTCTCCCATCGATAAATGCGTCAATGAACGGCCTTAAAGTGCTGATTAGAGTGTTGCGTGAAGGCATGAGATTTACGGTGACAAGCTTTTCGTAGAGCTCATCGGGCAGTTTTTCCGCCCAAGATTGTGTCGCATGTTCGGCAGTTTGTGAAAATCGAACCGCTTCGGCTAGTTGCTCGACATGCCGAACCCATTCCTCGGTTTTCCTTAGAGAAACCTTCCCTAAGCGTATCGTCTTGCGAACGCCTTCGACGTTGGTGAACTGAATCCGACGGCTTCCAGCCGAATCGGTACTTATACTGGCCATGAATGAATCCTAAGTTGCGTTGTGAAGGTTCGGAAATTTGTTGTTGTTGGTAGAAGAATTCGCAAGTGGATCGATTTGTTCAAGTAGCTTGCGTTCGATGAAGCGTTCGAGTTCGATGATCGGGTAGCGTTTAGCGGTACCCATGCGGATGCATCGAATCTCGCCTCGGTCGGTCAGCGTCCACAACGTTCGCTCCGAAATGCTCAGTCGTCTGGCTGCCTCTCGCGTCGACAGCAAGAGAGTTTCAGGGTTAGCCGTTGCGTCAATATCCATTTCAGGATTCTCCTTCGTCTTCTTGACTATGGAAGAAGATCCATTCATGGGCGAGTTCGAGAATCTTGGCGGCGAGCGGGAGATCGTCGCGACCGAATCGCGTCGACTCTTGCCACATGTCTCCGTTCTTGAAAAGCCTACAAATGGTTACTTGATGCCTGACTCCGACTTTGGTTTCGTTTCGCCATATCGCGGCTTTGACAAAGCCCATGCGAATGGTATGGATGGGTGGGCGACTCATATCTTTGCTTTCTTGGATTCGATGGTTGTTGAAATTGATGATTGAATACAAATGCTTAAGTCAAAAAATGGGGGGCCTAACGAGAATCCGAAGATCCGTCAGTTAAGCCCCCCAAAACCTTCGCTTGCGCTGGCAACAAACATGGCGTAGTGTCCTACTCAAGCTGCTCGGCGGTCACCCTCAACGAGCGGCGAGTAAGACGAGCTACGAACATGTTCGGAGCGCAAGTTGCAGACACGACGGTGACTAGCCGTGCCTGCGCCAACCTTAGGAAAAACCAGCGTTACTCCGCGACTACTAATACTCTTCGGGCAGAAGGAAAGTAGTCGCTGAGCGATCCGCTTCTGTAATCACCCAAAAGCGTTTTCCCTTGAAATCCTCATAGACCGACATCAATCGGTATCCATGTTCCAAGGACATCTCGTTTTCGAGTCTGTCATCCTCGCAAACGAGCCCCCAATCACCGCGTGCGTGACGGCATAGAGCTCGATGCACATCCTGGCCATCGACCTCTTCCATCACACCTCGCGTGCAAACCACAAAACCCAACGGGAACTTCAAAGGTCCATCAAGTACTGCAATAGTCATGATGCCCTCCTAACCCGTTGCGAAGTTGGTATTGCTTTCGTCTCGGCAAGCGCCTTGACCATACTTTCGACCGGTTGACTAGCCGCAGTCGAACGCATCCATTGAAGAGCCGCTGTAGCGGTTTTCAATAGATCAAGCAGTTGTGACTCGGTATACGAGTTCGACTCCTGCCATTGGTCTTGGTCGTTCTTGTATCGACGACTAAGGGTTACGCATGGCCACTCTTCACCCGAAGATGAAGCGTTAGACCATAGTGTGCCTCGGATTGCTCCGAAGCGAATTTCATGGGTTGGCTTTTTCTTTGTTGCCATAATCCTCCAATTGGTTTGTTGTTTATGACCGACGAGAACTCATTTCCTCGCCGGTACTCTTCGATAAAACCTTTCAAAACCTTTCACGAGCAAAGCTATTCAGCTTCTGAATCCAAGTTCTCCTTGATCCATGCTTGCGCCGCACTCACTACGTTCGCAAGGTGACATAGTTGATGGGGATAGTACCATCTGGCGAGTTTCAATCGACCATTGCGGTCATTGAAAAATCGCCATACATCAATCATGTGCCAAGGTTCTCCTGAAACAGGTTTGACAAGCGTTATCTCCAGATGGACGTTGTCACTTTCTATCTCGTGGACTCTTACTTCTTCTTTTCTTTTCATTTGCCTCCTAGGGTTAGTAAATAAAAGGCGACCAGGGAATTATTTCCCTGGCAGCCATTTAATTTTCCTCATATCCTCTTCACCAGCCTCAACGAATCCAACAGCCTCGTTGATCGCTCGAACTAGGGATAGGAAGTCTTCTCTCGCAAAAAGCTGACCGAAACAATGTTCACGGTCAGTCGTGCGCCAGACTCCTACCCGCATGTGAAAGGTCTCCTTCAATGCCGATTTGTCCCGATAGATCAAGACTTCAACGCTTTCATGTTGAAATCGGTACGTCGGGACTCGCTCGGGGTACTCAAGAAACGGTCGCCCGCATTCTTCGCACCTTGTCTCGCGAAATCTCCTCGGATGAAAGATTGTCTTCCACGCTTTCCCAATTCGAGTTCTTAATTTGTCTTTTGCTGTTGCCATGTTTCTGGTTCCTCCAGAAATTCGGAAAGCGTCATCGTGTTACCGATGCTCCTCTTTCCTACGGTTAGTAAAGTACGCTGCTCAATGTTTTTGCGACTCTTTGAGCGAAGAGTGGTGGGTTGGTTAGTTGGGGGTACTAACTCTAGTGTTCGATTTGAAAGGTCTCCTGTTGAATCGTGATACCCGCTAGTAGCGGCATGAGCTCGGGAAGAACGACGACGGAGATTGGAAACCTTCCGACGCGTTTGTACGATGAAAATTTTTCCATGACGGCGTTGGCGCGAGCGGTAGAAACCGTCGTCCATAGATATTCGAACGAATTTTGCTTCATGAACGTCGCAATCAACGGCTGCTTGGCGAACCGAAGTAGATCGGCGCGAAGTTGCTGTGCCGGACGATCGGGACGACTATGGAGCTGCGAATCGATTCTTAGAAATCCAAGGTATTTGCAATCGCTGGGCTTCACGAGGAATCGGGACGCGATTCCTCGAAAGCTCTCACCACAATGCTTGATGAGGGGGCTTGTTAGTGCAGGTACGACCGATGGTCTTTCGCGACAGCCGATGAGCAATCTTGCAAAGGCAAATCTCTTGATCGGTTCGCCCAAGAGGCCAAAACTTACACCGCGTTGACCAACGATGGTGCATACCTCAGAGGTGGGCACAAAATAGAACTTACCGTGGTGCAACACACCGCGTTTGATAACGCCTGCTTTTGCCAATCGCCGAACGGCATGCCCGATCGCAATTCGATCAAGTCCATCGAACGCTTCTGAGCAGTCCCAAACGCTACTCGCGGTTAGTCCGAACTTCATAATATGCGTTAGTACAACGCGGTCGTTCGTGATGTTACCTACGCTTCGGCTCTTTTTGCGATTAGCAGATTTCATAATCACACTCCAAGCTTCGGCACGCACGGTTGAACTGGCCGCGACTGAACTTTGGAGAGAAGATAGGAGCGACGACATATTTCAGTCGTCCTTCAGTGCCTACTTTGGCGATCGCGACTCTCGCCAGATGGTCGAATCGATAAGCATTTACCAGTCGATGCCAAGACTGGGGCTGGTTGCCCGTTTCGATAAAACTCATGTAGGCTTGGGATAAACGAAGCGATGCATTGAGTTCCTCGAAGCTGTACTTCAAGTAGCGTACTCCAGCAATGCCTGCTCCTTTTCGACCGAGCCAAATCACTTTCGAAACATCAGCGATCGAACGGTTCTGTACCTCGCGAAGCTCGTAAAGAAAGAATCGTTTGGCAAGCTTATGCTCGGCGGTATGCTCGTTCGTTCCTGCCTTCGTCAAGAACTTATCTAATCCATACGATACCGAGTTTTGAATGCTTCTTTCTAAGAGAAGCAATCGCTCGCATCGTTTAAGCAAGGTTGAAATGCGATCTGAATCGAATCCCATGAATAGCATGACTTGCTGAAGTTCTTCCCTCTTCAGCACATCGATACGGTGGATAAAGATTTCGAGAAGCACCTCGATGGATAACTTCCGGTCAGACGACGATTGCGTAGTCATTCAAACATCTCCTTCTGCCAAGAATTGATATCCGGCGGAAGGTCGCGGCGGTCTCGCTCACCGGGATCAGGCGCGTCGCGGGTGTCGATGATGGTCGTACTCCCAGTAATCATTCCAGGCATATCCGTTGGCCAAGAATATTTTCGACGTTTCTTATATTCATCATTCGAGATGTGAAACTCGCTACGCGCAACAAACGGCACGCCGCGATATTGACCGTAGCCCTTTCGATCGCCGGTAATCTGAAGAATGCTCAAGTGAGGATCATTCGAGATGGCGTTGATATCGGTATTCGACGCGCGCAGAACCTCTTCTACTCGCCACGTCCTGGATGTACCGTTATCGTTTTCCGTGTAAGATGACCGAATCTCGTCCCGTTTACCGAATTGTTGACTCAGCGATTCGATTTCGGAGGCGTTCTTAACGGAAAACCACTGTCGAATATGACAGTTTGATTCGACGGCACTCGCTAAACCGCGATCCATCTCCACTAAATCGGTCATCGATTGGTTGGCTAAGATCAAGCCGATATCTAAGCTTCGCGCTGTCTGGAAAAGACTATCCAAGCTCTTGACGGCCATTCGCTGGAATTCGTCAATTACCAGGAAGACCTTATGCTTTCGCTCGGTTTTCTTACCAGCCACCATCAGAAAGTTAGCAACCAGTCGAGCAATCGCCGGCGCCATCATCGCGGCTGTCGGCGAAGGGAGTTTAAAATAGGCCAGTTGGGGGCGAGTAAAAAACTGAGCAAGGTCGATTTGATGATCGAGTACATCCGGCGTTTCAATCGTTGGCGCGGTGATATTGATCGCGTCCAACGCTGCCATTCGAGAAAGCACGAACCAAGCATGGGTTCCCGATCGTCTCACCTCTGGAAGCAGGAGGTCGCTCGACTTGGATCGCAATAATCGATCTACATCACGAAACAATTGACGCATCGACATAACGTGTGGATTGATTATGTTGCCGGCTTGAATCACCGATGAATTGCAGCCACGGAAAAAATCTGGACCAAACCCGCTGCCATAGTCGAGTCCAAGCGAACTACAGATGATGTCCGTTCGTTCGAGAATGCTTAGGTCTGTCCAGCCTTTAGTCAGGAACGTATTGAACGCGAACGTGCGAACCCCGTTTTCCATGCTAAAAACGCGAAGTGGCATTTCATCGCCGCCGATCTTCGGAGATTGCCTTCTTGCAGCATCGAGAGCCGCCAGCAATTCGGTCGAATCCCCCTTGAGATCAAGGACAATTACACTCGAATCGCCGCGACGCGTGATTTGCTCGATCAATGGAATCAAACCGACCGAGGTTTTTCCCGATCCGGTGGTGCCTAAAAAATGCGCATGCTGCATCAAGTGTGAAACATCGACTTGAGCCGGGCTGCCATCAGCGGCGACCTTGGCGAGATAGATCGAATCGCGATTTACTCTCGCTTCAGATTTCTGGTTCGCGTCGACGGCCTCGTTCCAACCGACCGTTTCTCCTGCTGGTTTCGTTGGCATGGCCACTGCGACAGAAATGAAGCATATCTGGCTTGCCACCAACGCAACGGAAGAACCAAGAACCATCAACAATTCAATGGGTGAGACGTTCGATTGGATAAACCACCAATATGCAACCGACGTGAAAATAAATAGCAAGAATGGTAACGGTCGAAGCACCCGGAGGCAGGTTGTTGACGCTTGCAAGCCAGGTGCCAGCGATCCAACATTCGGATAGAAGAGATAATTGACGACGCCGTACAGCAACAACCGACCAAATTGGAAACCGCTCGATTGGTTGAGGATGATCGCAAAAGCAAACGTTACGACCGCGAAGGGAATGGTAATACCGACGAATTGAGAAACCGTTGCCGCCGATTGAAGGATCGCAAAGTAAACCAAGCAGACGCCCGATACGATTACATACCGCGCATCGAACGGTTTGGGAGTTTTCCCCAACGGATTTATCGCTACCCAATGGAGAGCCAAGTCGATCGAAGCCCACGCGTAAAGGAGTCCCATCAATATCAGTCCATACTCTTTCGTCGCCGGTGGGCTGCCAAATACGCTGAAGGCTTGGGCGATACAAAGCAGTGCCGTAAGATCGGACAGCCCGCGAACTGCTACAATCGAAAAATGAGCGACGAACACGAAAAGGAATATGTTGTTGATCTCGGCAAGATTAAGAAGCAATGGATGCAACCAGGTCGCGTCGCTCCCTAATGCTCGCAAGCAATAAATGATTACCGCAAAACCGAACAGGCCGCCAAAGTAAGCGGAGAACAAACTTTGAACTTCACTACCGGATGGGTAGTAAACCGTTGCGGGAAACGCAAACGGGAGTTTCCGATTCGGAAACTTAGAAGAATCAACAGGATTATCGAAAACTGGCGCACGAACGGACATAGTTACCAACTCCTAAACAGCGGGAAAAAACTGAGCAAGCTCAGGGACTACAAAGACTTGAAAGCGGATACCCCTTGGCCAGCGGCGTTTCGCGACGGCCTGTTGAATAAGCTCTTGTTTGACGGAACTAGCGGTCAGTACGACCGAAACAAATCGCTTCGCGCCAACGAGTTCGTTGAATGCCCCGATTTTTTGTCGTGCTGCCAAATCGAGACTGCATTTCTTGGCGACGTGTTCTGGCGTTCCACCAAGATCGACGCGAACGAGCCTCAGCGTCGCATTGGCACCATCGCCATCCAAAACGTTGACACCGCCGACGACTTGATCATCCAAAAGCGGAAACGCGACTTTGAATTCCTCGTTCGTTACGAGCTTTAGGTTCAGCCCTGAGTAAAAGCAGTACTTGGCGACCGCATATTGCGTTGAGAGCGATTGCGGTCCAAGCGGCCGCGAGCGACTGATAGGAAGCCCATATCCTTTGACCAACTTTGGACCCGGCACAAAGTATTGGCGACGATCGATCAGGGAATAGGCGTTAAGCCAACCTTGCCGTACCAGTCGACCGGTGATCTTTACCACGGCATTGATCTGAAGATGCTCAAAGTATCGCGAATGAAGGAACTCGTTCGTCGTCAAGCGATATCGAATCACGTCGGATAGGATGCTTCGATCCCGCTTGCCAAGTTCAGCCCGCATCGATCGATTGGAGTGGAGTTGTTTACCAGACTTCATAAATAAGCTCCCTTGCAAAACAGTAGCGATGGAACTTGTAAAGTCTTTTGGCGGAATAGACGCCACCCAGCTCGACGGCCATTTCCGGCGCGGTGCCGTTGGAAATAATGACGGCATCGGGAACGCCTCTAGCCCGCATCGTGCAGGCGGCTAAAAAATCCTCGCCTACCCAACGAAGAGCAACGCTCGGATGGTAATGAAGAAAAAACAAAAAGACCGAAGCAAGTCCAAGATCGTGAGATACCTGGAGAGGATGCTTGAGTCGACCTACCGCTCGACGACCTACCAATCGTGAGAATCGCTCGGCGGCCATGAAGGTAGTCACCCGCCGCGGAGCGAGCCGACTCCAACGTTGCTTCAACAAGCGTGAATGATGCTCGAAAGCAGGTTCCGGAAAGCCTGGCTCCCAAACGTAAAGTGGTTGGACCGGAGACGGAAGAACACGGGCAAGCAGCCGGTTTTCAGTCAAGATGCCCTTGTCTACCAACTGGCCCAGTCGACGATTGGCACTCGCTTCGTTGCCGTCGAAGAACGCATGAGCTAATTGTTGGAAACTCATGACGCGAACCTTCGAGGTGAGAACCGATTGAATCTTCTGGTCTCGCTTGCTAAGTGACATTTGGTCGCTTGCCTTCCGAAGCTGGTGTAAGATAGGACTACTCACTGCGATGACACGCATCGGCGTGCCGTGTCATGCGGTAAGTCCAATTGAAACATGAAGGCCGCGCTCCGGTCTGGTTAGTTTGCGCTCTATTTGCGCTCTGTATTACGAATAATTAGGAGGTCAATCGAGTCGACATGAATCCCCCGAACCAGCCACACAAGAGCAAGAAACAACTAGGCTTCGATAAGTCGTTGCCACCGATATGCGGTCAGCGATTCAAGGACGTGCTCAACGTCAAGGGGTATTCTGAACCTGATTTTGCAAAGAAGTATCATGTGAGTCGCAACACGATCGCCTTGATCGTTAACGGCGGGGAGGTGAAGGAGTCGACTATCAAATCAATTTGTGAGTTCCTCAAAATTGATCGAAGCGACATCGAAGTTCAAAGTCGATATCCCGTCGACCCTGCGTTCATCATCTATCCTCCTGATGAATGGCTACTTACCGACGATATACGACAGCCCGTCAACACCGACAACGGACTGACGATCCGGGTGGCCAAGTTAGAGCACCAAAATCTCGATCGTTTCGGACGAGGAAAGTTTTATGAATTGGTGCATGTCGATCGGGAAAAACGCGAAGATTTTAGTGAACGGGTTTTACGGCACGCACGAGTTTGCGAGCGTATCAAGAATCTCGATATCGTTTCTCAATCTCGGATTGCTGCCAACTACACGATACGCAAGGTCGAAAATAACTCGGGTTGGTGGATCGTCGATCATTGGATCGATGGACCATCGCTTCGTGAGTCGTTGAAGAAGGATTCGGAAGTCTGGAGTGCCTCCAAAATCAAATGGCTTGGAATCGAACTTCTCGAAGCGATTCGTACGCTGCATCAAGTAGACGTGATTCTTCGCGAGCTGAATCCGAATTCGATTTTTATCTGTGGATCAGGGATCAAGCTTTCGGATTTCGAACTTGCACAGTTCGAACAAGGAACCATTTCTATATCGGGAGACTGGGAATCAGAAAGCGTATATCGGGCTCCCGAAGTCGATGATCGCGTTCGCAATTTCCAAAGCGATTTTTATAGCTGGGGAAGGATCATGTCGTTTGCATTGACCGGTGATCCTCGTGACAAGGAGCCGAAACAACTTGCCAATTATCCGAAAGCAGCTTCGGTTATCAAGAAATGCCACCGTCCAAGTTTTTCCGATCGACCGAATTCAATTGATGCAATCCTATCCGATTGGAATTCTTGGAAACCGGTGAATTAATCCATGAGCAACTATCCAGACGACGACTCTAACCCAAAACCGATTGTGCATGTCCGAAGTCTCGGAGAGTTCGAATACTGTCCACGCGCAGGGATTATCGCCTTTGACAATCAGACGGGCAATGCAATTGATCATGAGTCAATCAGAATTCCCAATCTCGGATATTCACCGATACTCGATCTGGTAGAACTCAATGCCGAGATAGCCAAGAAATGGAGTCGCGTTGGCAAGTCAGGATTTATGGCGATCGCCCTAGCGATTTTCGCCTATGCGATGGGAAGAACCATCGGTTATCCCGATGCCATTCCCCCTTGGCTGATTGCGTTGTTCCCTGCTTCGGTAGCGTACTATGCAGCCAAGGATTTGTCGAAACTATACGAACTTTGGTTTACCGCCCGTCGTGCCGGACCAATGCAACTTCTCCATGAATCGCCCCGAGTCGCCGTCGAAGTCGACTGGTGGGAATTGGTGAAAGCCTATCAAGTTGGTCCGTTCGGACATGCATACACCGATAGTCGAGAAGGCATTTCGGGAAAAGCTCATCGTTTGCTCTCATCCCACAGACATCGAATTCCTGTTATTTTAAGTCACAGTCGTTCGGAGAATTCTGGAGTTCGCCCTACCCATAAGATTAAATTGGCGGCGTATGCCAAGCTGATCTCTTCCTCCGAAGAACGAGCAATTTGCGACTGGGGAATCGTCATTTTTGCGAACACAAGAAAAGGGTATGCTGTGCCGATCGATTCCGTCGACATCGAGCGAGCGTTCCGCAAACTTCGAAGTTTTCATCGAGTAATCGAGGACAGTTCAGAGGGTAAGATACCTTCGAAACCCCACGAATCAGCCTGCCAATCTTGCCACAACAATGTTCGACGTATTCACAAAAAAGGTGTTACGGAATCCAAAGTTGGCAACCGCACAATATTGCCGTTTATCGATCGAGAGGACGACACCCATTGCGATTGCGGCGATCGATTTCAGTGGAGGCCACCATTGCGAATTGAAACTTAATCGTCGCCTAGCCATTTCGAAACTAATCTTCCGATGGCTCGACTTGCATTTTGGAAAGTCGAAGTCGCGATATTTGGGTTATCGGAATGCTGATCCATCAAAATATCTTGGGAACCAATCGCTGCCGATCTGAAGTGCTCGACAAGTCGATCCATCGCTTTTACAAATTCATTCGGCGTCGAAAAGCGATTCTGCGAATCTAATTTCAGAAGCCTTCCAACCACGAGATCAAGTTCCGTCAAAAGTTTCTTCGGAATCGATACCGAACGGTCGATCTTGGTACTCGGTGGTTCATACTCCCGTTCGATATCCGATCGGAATTCTGGGAGTCCTGCTTTACCGCCAAGTCCCTTGTACGGTCGTTCCAAGGTCAGCATTTCATATAGCACAACACCTGCCGAAAATTGATCGACTCGAAAGTCAATTTGTTGTTCAGGAATCATCAATTCGGGGGCGGCATAGTGCGGATGGAATCCATCTCCGGCAACCCGAAAATTCGTCCGTTCAACTTGCCAACTGCTCCCAAAATCGGTCAGGAAGATTGAACCTTGATCGCTCGGCAAAATCAGGTTGGTGGGTTTGATATCGCCATGCACAATTTGGCAATAGCCCCATAGAGTTTGCAAGCTGTGAGCGAGCGATTTGATTCTCCGAATCGACTCCCAAACCGACGGTCGCTGGAGTCGATTCTTGACTGCTTTCTGAAGGTAAACTTCGAGCGGCGTTCCGCGTTTCCAACTTAGAATCCAAACTCGCTTGCTGTCGTGTACGCCGCAAGCCAACAGTTTCGGAAGCCCGTACGCGTCCTCCGGTAGTCTCCGAAGCGACCTTTCTAACTGGTCGGACGACGGCGAGCGGTCAAGCAGAATCGCCGTGCAAGTCATCCCGCGAGGTCGCGGCTGCGGGTCGCGGACTTTCCATCTCCCGCGACTCGGCATCGAAAGCTGGTCGAGGACGTCGTACGTTCGACCATTGATGCGGAGCGTCGCCGGGTGGTCGGACGGCTTCACCGTATCGGAATTGGTCGCTCCATGTCGTCGTCGTTTTCCATTCATCGCGTCAATCACCTTACTTCAGGTTAGAACCAAGTACCAACCGAGGTGTTCTATATTTCCGGGGTAGGACACATGCTACTTGGCACAATCGCTCTTACATAGGAAAACCCCAGCTCGAACGCGGTTTTTACATGGCATCATGACTGGCATTTTGGGTTCACAGTCATCATGCCGCCTATCATGCCGTCAAAAGCACACTTCGTTCATGTCGACACGGCGCCATGCACGACGGCGATAAACGGCCATGCTCGTCATGGCGCAAGCAATCCTTTCGCGACTAACAGGTTCTGGTACTTCAAGAGCAACTCTTGAGCTGGTGCCAGGAATAGAAGCTCCTCGCCATCTAAGCTTCCGCCAACGTTTTTGGGAAACGCGTGGCGACCGCGATCATTCTTGAGACTGCATGCAATATTTCCAAGGTTTAACAAGCCTTCCGGCGTTTTCTCCAACGCTCCAGCATCGCGAAGTGCTTGCAACGACATTGGACCGACCGAAATTGTCAATTCGAATGAGAGATTCTTTAATGGCTGGGCTCTTCCTTGGCTACATAGAGCTGCGAGATAGATTCGGATTTTGGGTTCGTCGTACGCAAATGAAGCTTCGAGAAGTGCCAAATCTTTTTTGGTCTTTTGCAAACTCGCTTCGACCCGAATTTCATCATGAACTTGCTTGAGCTTATCGCGAATCGCGTCGATCTCCGACTGAATGTTTTGCAATTCAACGTCGGGTAATTGTTCGATCTTTGTCGAAGAATCCGATGCCACTTGTTTCATCGAGTTGGAAGAGTTTTGATCCGCCAATAGCTTCTTGGCGAAAGCAAGCCCTCGCTCAATTTGGTAGGAGCTTAGTTCCAACTTTGCATCCTTGGAATCTCGCCCTTGTGCAGAAACGGGCTCAACACTGGCACCAACTAGGACTATGAAGATCGTCAGAACAATAAGCGGTTTCATTCAGAGAGAAGTCCCTTCTCGACCAGGAGAAACTGGTACTTCAAAAGGAGTTTCTGTGCCTCCGAGTAGTAAGCGTTATATCCGATTTGAAAAGTTCCCCCACCGAACTTTGGAGCGAACGGATAATTCCCTTCCTGCTGGAGTATCGTGGTCTTACTTCCATGGAGATTTTTGTAGCGATCGTTGCCAACGGTCATCGCTAATGCCAATTTATACAGTCCGTCTTGCGTATTGTTCAACGCACCGCAACCAATGAGCTTCGTCAAGGAAACTTTCCGTGGGGTAGCCTCGTTGGTCTGGTAACCAGACGATTCCGGCTGATTATATCCATCGATCATCAAAACCTCCAAATAACGATCAATTTTAGATTTGTCCCGTTGAAATTCTAGCTCAATACGTTTCATCGTTTCTCTCAATGCGGCGCGCTTTTGAACTAATTCCGATTCGATCTGTTTATCGAGAATCTTCGAATTTTCTTTCGCTTTTTCTAGCTGTTCCTTCGCTACTCGCAACAGAAGATCGGCTTCGGTTTTCTCCTGAATTTTTTCCGCCATGCCGGAATCCTGAGATTGCTTTGCTGCAATCGTCGCTGACTTCATTAGTGCGGATGCCGCATCGACTTCTGCTTGCTTTCTTTCAGCGATCAGGACTTTCGCAGACTTTGGAGCTGGCGGAATGGATTTGCAGACATGCTCAATCGTCAGTATCGACAATTCAACATCATGAAACTCCTTCGTGGCTCTAGCCAAAGCCTCTTCAAATTCGGGAAGTAAGCCAAGGGTTTTTCGATGTTCCGCGTCGGTCATCCCTCCGACTTCCGCGGCGACTAACTCGGAATATCGATCGGCAATTTGATTGACTCTGATCTCGCTATCGTCATGGTGCTGAATCAACGCAATCAAAAGCGGAAAATGCTCTGAACTGGCCGCAATTCGCCGCCCCGATTCGCTGTCTTGAACTTCTTCCAATCGGACACCAACTTGAGTTCGAAGCGCACGAAGTTCCTGAATCTTGCCACCCAAATTAGCCAATGAATTGGCCAATTGAGTTCTCGTCGATTCGGCGTTCGGAGTTCTCGGCTTTGCGATCGGAGCGACTGCAATCGTCGAATCCTTCGACGATTCAGTTTGGAGATCACTTTGCCAAGTTTGCTCAACAGCGTTCGGTTCTACCACAGGACGTGGTCTAGTCGATGCATAGTGGACGTACCACAAAATAAGGAGCGTGAGCGAAATAAGCGACAGGAACTTCATCGGGATGCTTCGAAGAAACTTTTGCCACACGGATTATTCTCCACCGAGCCATTCAGAGAAAAAACTGGCCGCCTTGCTCAATGCATTTGGTCGAGAAGTCTGATTAGCATCCGTCGACGTGAGTCTTTTCAGCTCATCTTCGCTAGTCTCCGCGACATCGCGAGGCCCCCATCCTGTCAAGACAAATGAACCAATGCAAATTGCAGGATCAAAATGCAGGCGTGGAATAACCTGAGTTATTTCCCATGCCCGATTCAGTTGCTTGTGGACGTGAATCCTCTCCTGGGTCATCGTTCCGGCAATTAGCGATAGCTGATCCTTGAGCCACTTTGGAGATTGAGCGATCAATCGGCAAGCACGGTCTGGAATGGGAACCGGGGAATTATCGACGTGGCATGAGAAAGCGTCAATCAAGTGGTGGTCGTGACAGGTTATTTCGGTATTCGTACTTCCGTAAACAGTTCGCTTATCGAAGTCCTCGAATGTTTCATATGAATTTGTGGTGCGACGGCGAAAAAACATGTAGCGGCAATTCTGACCTGGGTACCATTGAGCAACGCCCACCGAATTACGGTGGAACATCTCGATTAGACTTTGAGCACAGTTTTGAACGAAATCTTTGACTGCGAACCCGTGGTCGTTTGCAAGTGCAATGGCCAAATCATCCGTGTGCTCGCTCACGAATTTTGCCGTGAGGGCTGACTCGATCGGTTTCATCAACCCAGCGATTGAATTGAGTGACTGCTCCTCGATTCTATTACTTTCAGAACGAGCCCTCGCTTGAGCGCGAGCCACGATTGCATTGTTAATGGGCGCGTCGAGCGTGTCCGATTGGCTTTTAGGCGTGTAGTCATTACAGCGATGGACATTCTTGAGAAACTCCGTCCATTCGGAAATCATGGAATTGAGGTTCCCAAGAGCACCGTTGTACTCGCCTATCAGCTCATTTCGATTTTGACAAATTCCAAAACGGTTGACATGCGGTGCCAACTGTTGATTCACCGCCAGTGCGATCGGATGGCAAGCTTCGCGAGCGAAGAGTTCGAACGAGAATCGATTCTCGGCTTGCAACACATCGCGTCGTGTTGCAGTTCGGTTAATCGGCGCAAGCTCAAACGATTGAAGCAACTCGGGGACTTGGAATGACAACTCATCGTAAGCGATCGCAACCATTAGAACCTCGTGGCAAGACCTGGAAACTGGAACTCCAACGAAGCTCTAATTCTGAAGCATAGAAGCGAATTTGTCCAGTTTTTTAGGAAACATCTCAGGTCAAAGCGTTTGTTGGATATCGAGAAATTAGCCGTTGAGCGTTAGCTCCGGAGTTTTTGAAGCGAACCAGGCCTAATGCCCCTTCCCCACTTCAACCACCTCAAGCAAAAATTTACGGCAGCATCCCTTCCCGCTTCAGCCACGGTTCCAACGCCTGTTCTACGATGTCTTGCTGCGTAAAAACCTCTTCGCCTTCCAGCTCTCGTTCTAAGGATGCTCGCTTCAAAGCTCCGGCTATGTCTGGTCTCAAGCGAATCGTCACTGGAATCAAACCGACTGGTTGAAAGCGGTTTGCCTTCTTTGATTTTGCTTTTGGCGTTCGCGATTCTACAGAATCAATTCTTGCGATTTCGTCGCGTACGACTGGTCGCGGTTCGTCGCTGATTCTCGCTGGAGCGACAATCGGTCGTTCGGAATGTTGATTTTGCGTAACAAACGAACGAACCAATTCGTGGTCCACTCCTGGTACTGGTGTTGATACTGCTGCGGCAAGCGATCTTCGTTCTGCCATGTCTTAACCTCCTTGTTTGCTAATTGAATTTGATATCATCACTTTCCTCTCCTACTCTTTCGAAGTGCAAGAACTTTGTCGCTCGTTGCCTCCGGAAGAATCTCCTGAAAAAATTGGTCGATCTCCTCGGCGGCGTCTCGCGCGGAATAACCCATGTTCCAAACGAATGTCGCCTGCCCTGGTGCATCGGCATAGGATTGTCGAAGCGTAATCGCCGTCTCCGAAAGTGAAAGCTTAAGATTGGATGCTGCATCTCGCATATCCTTCGTCAATCGATAATCTCGCCCGACCATCGTAAGAACTGCAATCGCCTCTGGTGGTCCTTTGCGAATCGATTGAGCTTGGCGAACGAAAGCCGTGTTTTTGTCTAATGCTCTCGCCTCGAACATGCTCGCTTTGCAAGGGATGATTGCAAGATCAGCCCACATGAGAAGCGCCCTACTCGTCTCGGTCTGGCTTCCCGGTCCATCAGCGACCACATAATCAGCCTCGCGAGCTAAGGACGGCAGTTCGTCGAGTACCTCGTCCGCATTTGAAAGTCGAACAACCTGAATATCGGGTGCGGCTTCCCTCACCCACTCGCTTGACGAACACTGAGTGTCGCAATCTGCAAGGATGACTTTTTTACCATGAGCATGAAGCCAACCAGCAAGATTTCCGGCCAGCGTTGACTTCCCTACTCCCCCCTTCGAATTCACGAGTGCTATTATCATGAATGCTTATCTACAAGATGGCTTGCAATCACGCAAGCATTTTTTATGGCTTGCAAGTTTGGGTACCGGCAGGCAAGTTTTCAAGCATGCAAACATACTGTCCATCGGTTCAACCTGCCTGGAATACAGCCTACTGGCATGTCTGTTAGACGCGCAGATTTCTGGTCAGTTGCCTGGCAGATCGGCCTAACTCGCAACACGCCCTACGGCAAACAAGCACTTATGTTGGCCATACGCGTAGGAAGCAAGCCCACAAGTCAACAAGTATCGAAGCGTGATGCGTTGCAAGCCAATGGGATTACTTGCTGGCAATAAATCTTGAAAGCGAGAAAGATTCGAATCGAGCCATAAGCGATCGCGGTTGACTTGCTTGCCTGCAAGCTTGCAAGCAAGCAACCAACACATCGGGTTTGATCTAGCTTTCAAGAATCTTGTTGCCAAAACTTCCAAGTTCTGAGATGGTTACGCTCGCTTTAAGTGGCTTAAAGTGAGGGTCGGAAATAGGGGCTTTGGAAGACCATAGGGGATACCGTGAAATGAAACACATTTTTTATTTCGCAGCATCAAATGGGCTACCGTGAAATGAGACACAAAATGTCGATCAACTACCGTGAAACGAAACACATTTTACCGGCGGTTGAAACACCTTTTGAGGCTTGAGTACCGTGAAACGAAACACCTTTTGCCTTGCTAAGTCGCTGAATCGAAAGGCTTTTTCGTCGCAGTAATTTGTATTATTAACTTATTAACTAACAACAGGGGAGTTGGTTGTCATTTGGAGCAGAAGAGTCTCATAATTCAAGTCAATCGAAGCCCGATTTTGGATTCGAGATCGCTTGCGACATTCGAGTCCGGAGTCGATGAACTGAACCTCGCTGAGTTTCCGCTAGCAGGTATTTCCGATCGAACTTCCGATGGAAAAAAGACCGTCGTCTTCGAAGATCAAATCTTTGATCGAAACGAGGGGAGGGAGGTCACGAGGCGCTTGACCATCTCTGGTTCTGATCGTTATGGGCTACCAACAGCAATCGACGATGACGTTCTTCTTGCCTGCATTCAGATAAGCAAGCTGCAAGATTTTCAAAGCCCAGAGGTCACGTTTAGCCGATATGAAATTCTAAAACTCCTCCGTTGGGAAGACGATACTCGGAACTATTATCGGATCGCAAAGGCGCTCCGCCGGTGGAAAGGACTCACCATTTATTCCGATCGAGCGTTTTATGATCACGGCGAAAAGAGCTGGGTCAACCGCGATTTCGGCATCATCGACACGCTCTATATCTATCAAAGGGAGGCAACTCAGAAGGTCGAATCGCCCAGTGCTTCAAGGCTCACTTGGAACGAAGTCATCTTTCGAAGTTTCAAGGCTGGCTACCTCAAGCAGCTCGATTGGGGACTTTATACGCGACTTGAAAGCCCAGTTGCCAAGCGTCTTTATCGATTCCTCGACAAACGATTCTATCATGGAAGCACTGTCGAAATAGACTTGCAAGAACTTGCACTTCGCAAGGTTCGACTGTCGGACTCAAACAATGTTGCTCAGCTAAAGCGGGCATTGCGAAAGGGGATCGAAGAGCTTGAAAGCGTCTGGGACCTAAAGCGTCTTCCTGATGACAAACGATTTGAGAAAAAGGGGAAGGGGAATTGGCTAGTTCGTTTCGAGCGTAAACCGAAACGAAAGGCGATGGAAATTCCGCAAGAAATTCAAAATGCTATATCAGCCCCAGTCGATCCAACTCGATTGGAGCTTGCCCTAACCAAGCGCGGAGTGGGGCCTGCCTCGGCAGAAGAGCTATCGATGAAGTACTCACTCGACACCGTTCAAATGATGATCGAGCTATTCGACTGGTACAACCAGCGAGGTCAAACTCGGGACATAGGCTTCCTCGTCCATTCGATAAAAAACTCGGACAGAATCAATTTCCCGAAAGGCTTTGAAAGCACCATTCAAGTGAGCGCTCGCAAAGACTCTGAAAAAAACCGCATCGCCTCGGAACGGGATTTTCAGACTCAACGCGAACGAAGTGTTCGCGTTCGAGAAGAAAAACGTATAGAGGCGTTTACGGCCTTTTGGCGATCGCTCTCAAAACAGCAGCAATATGAATTCGAAATCGAAGCCATCGACGCAACCGAGCCTACTAAGCGAGAAGGGTATCTTCGGTCGCAAGGCAAGGGAAGCCAGTTATTCGAGCACTACCGCACGGTCATCCTCCGCGACCACTACGAGCGAACCAAAGAACTCAACGAAAAAATGATCGAGCTGAATTAAAACCCGTCACAGTCTCGCTTCAAAATCGATTTGAGCTGTTACCCCAAAAACGAATCGTCTTTGATTGGTGGCAAGCTTGCAGGCTGGCTTGCAATCCAAGTCGATGCTTCTCTAACGACCGTAGACAGCTCTTCTTCGTTCGTGACAAAGAAGTTAGGGGAGTAGCCTTCCTTACCAGAAGTCTTGGCTTTCCAAGATCGACTAAGTGAGAAGTCAAAATACTCGAACCCGCTCGGCGATTGTCGCTTCCAAATACTCGCTGCCACTGCTCCATGTCTGACCATTTTTATCGGTTTTAGTGTTTGCTTTTTCGTATCTTCGTTCATCGTTACCTCCTTGATGTTGAATAATACCCGACTCAATAGCACGGTTTCTAGTAAGTTGTCAACGGTCAGCTAAAAAAAGTCGAAAAAAGTCACTCCAACCCTCTATCTGCCAGAGTGTTTGTTTTTAGAACGTGTAATTCGTTTGGTTTCATTCATGATTTCGGCATTGTCGAAACATCCATTGAAGCATCTCGGACGATTGCCGAAAGGCTTGTTGCCAGGACTGATGACCTACCCCTGGAAATTCGGAGTATCGTACGTCGCCGTTGGCTGCTTGAAGTTTAGCGACTATTTTTCGCGTCTGTTCTGCTGGACATGTTCGATCTTGATCACCATGAACTGCCCAGATTGGCACTTCGACAAGTGATTCTGCAAGAGTCGCCGAACCGCCGCCTGCGATTGGCACAACCGCCGCGAACATTGCAGGGTTATCGGCGGCAAGTTCCCATGCTCCGAACGAACCCATCGAGAATCCGACAAGGTAAACCCTATTGCGGTCGGCTTGTGGGTTTTTGAGAACCTTTTCTATTATCGCGACAATCGGGTCGCACGATGCAGAATCCTCGGCGATGAAGTTATGTCGAAAGCTCGTCCAGTTCATTTCCGTCGGGCATTGCGGTGCAACGACTATGCATGGGAAGTCTTTTCGATATGCCTTTTCCATAAGCAGGGACGGGACAGCTCGCAATTGTAGCGCGTTATCCGCTCCTCGTTCACCCGATCCATGCAAATACAAGAACACTGGGAGCTTCGGCTTGCTGGCTGTGGCGTTCGGCACATATACTCTGTAACTCAACGGCCAGCATTCGTGCCCGCTATACCTTATGTCGATCTGCTCTTCCTGGAAATCATTCAGTACCCCATAACGAAGCGCTGCTTGTCTTTCTGAAGCTGTTCGCTCGTACCAACCAACTACATTCGATACGACGAGGCTCAATGCTACCCACCATCCTAATATCAAGGACGCTTTTTTTGTTTTTGAATGGACAAACACCCAAAACCCGCCTTTGTCGCACGTATAGATTTCATGCGTGCTATCGATTACACTCGAATCGCACGTGGGAAAGTAATCATTGGAATTCTATTAGAATCATCACAAGCGCTTTGAACATAGGGTAGGAATCGTCGAAGTGAATTGCAGCGAACGGGTAAGCCACCTAGGGTCGATGTTGACTTGGAATCGAGCGATCTTCTCAAGCTTGCTTATCATACATTCGGCGTTGCTCGCCTATGGTGCATGGGTTCACAGTCCAACGTATAACGAACCGGCTCATCTTGCTGCCGGTGTCAGTTACTGGCAGTACAATCGCTTCGATATCTATAACGTCAATCCGCCGTTGGTTAAGCTCGTCGCGGCGATCCCCGTATTGATTGTCGGATGCGAAACGAACTGGGATCATTTTAGCGACGCTCCCGGTCGTCGAGTCGAGATGACTATTGGCCGAGATTTTAGCAAAGCCAATGGAGTTCGATTTCTTTGGTTAATAACGATCGCACGATGGTCCTGCATTCCGTTTAGCCTTCTCGGTGCCGTCGTGTGCTACCGCTGGTCATCCGAGCTTTATGGTCCTTGGTCAGGAATTTTTGCTATGAGCCTTTGGTGCTTCTGCCCCAACGTCATTGCACATGGTCAACTGATTACGTCAGATATCGCATCCGCATCGCTCGCAGCGTTGGCTTGCTATACATATTGGAATTGGCTGAAAAAGCCATCTTGGTGGAATACTATTCTCAGCGGTTTAGCCCTTGGTATCGCCGAGTCCGCTAAGACGACGCTACTTATTTTCTACCCATTGTGGCCGATCTTGTGGCTTCTCTATCGAATTCCTGATCGCCATCGATTTACCGTCCGCGACTGGTTTCGCGAAGCCGGCTTGCTTGCTTGTCGTATGCTGCTGAGCATCTATGTTTTAAACCTAGTTTATGCCTTCGAAGGCACGATGACCCCGCTAAAAGATTTTCACTTCGTTAGCCGACTCTTCACGGGTATCCCCGATCCAGATAACAAAATCCCCAACTCATCTGGAGCTCCCCTCGCCCCGTATTCGGGGAGAGGGGTTGGGGGTGAGGGGTATTCGCATGACAACAATAGATTCATCAATAACTGGCTCGGCGATCTTCCAGTCCCATTTCCGAAGCACTACATTCTCGGCATCGACGCACAACGAAACGATTTCGACAAATACCACAACGACTTTTACCTCGGCGGGCAATGGTCTAAGACCGGCTGGTGGTACTACTACCTTTATGCCGCAGCCATCAAAATTCCGCTTGGAACCTTGCTCCTGCTTTTGCTCGCTGGAATCATGTGTGTCTGCTCTTTGATTTCACGATGCGTAGGAGCACACAGACGTCGATGCGAATCAGACGAAGTAAACGCATCTTCACCTATGAATTTTTCGCGTATCCAATTTCGCGACGAGTTATTCTTAGTTGCCCCGGCGATCACTATTTCTGTCTTTGTCAGTTCGCAAACCGGCATCAACGAACATTTCCGTTACATTCTTCCTTGTTTCCCCTTCCTCTACATTTGGTTAAGTCGTAGCATAAGGAACAACCCGAAGCTTGTATTCGCTCGTCCCGTCGAGGCAAAGATGATTGATCGTGAGCCGATGGCGCTAGCCACGGGTTCCGGCAACACTGGAATTTCCACTAATTATCAAACAGCCGCACCGGCGTCTAGCACCGTACCGCTCACGTTATCACCAAGTGCGTTAGGGCGTGACGGGCAAAACGCTGCGAATCTCGACCCATATTCATCGCATTACAATAACCTCGGCCTTCCAGCTATCCGCGCGATTGCAACCATACTACTCGCATATTCCATCGCGAGCAGTCTCTTCGTTTATCCCAACAGCCTCTCCTACTTCAACGAGCTTATCGGTGGACCGGCACATGGTTCCGAGCATCTCATTCACAGCAATATTGACTGGGGCCAAGATCTCATCTATCTCAAACGATGGCTCGATGCGCATCCCGATGCCGAGCCATTTTATCTCGACTATTTCGGCGGCTTCGCCCCTTTAGACATCGGAATCGAATTCAAGTCGATCCCTCGCATGTCCCGAAAATCAAACAATAATGAGCCCACCATTTTGCCAGCTGGTTGGTATGCTATCAGTGTCGATCATCTTATTCGCGCCACCGACCCAGACAACGGTAACTTCGTCATCGCAAGTTTTAACGAGCGACAACCGATCGCTCGTGCGGGATGGTCGATCAATATCTATCGACTCGAACTGGACGAACAACTTAACCTCGACTAGCGTTTTGAGTACAGCGATTTGTCACCTTCGCAGCGATTCCCGGCGAGCATGAAAACGCTGGGAATCGCTGATTAAAAGGTTGCACCCGTGCGTTTCAACACGGCGCAAATCAAGACAAAAAATACGATCGCGACAACAAAAACAACATTCGACTTTACACTCACGGTATGGCAAGTGTGCTGGCTTCTAGAGACTGGAACGTCTATCGGTGCAATCTAACCTTTGGGCTTTCCGACGTCGTCTGATTCAAACGTAACCATCTTGAGCATGTCGAAAACTCGAGTCCCGTCTTTGCATTAAACTTCGATATCGTTTGACTGTACTCGCCCGTATTCGATCAATTTGATGCATGTTTCGTATTTGTTTAGCAAATCTGGCCTTGTTGACGCGCGAACGGACTCGCGGAGAACGATAGGCATCCAAACGTCGTCAACAAGCGTTGAATCGATCACTTCGAAATCCTCCAGACGCCAAGACGTTTTCCCGTTCGAGCGTCGCCTTTCCCACTTTCCATTGCCTTTTATTGGTAAGGAACCTTTACGTAAATCCAAAAAATACACCCAAATTCCAAGCGACTCGTTGTACCCGAACGGTCTCCACGGTACGGTCAATTTAACCAAACCATCATCGTCAAGTATTTCGATTAAATAATCATGCTTCATTGCGACAAGATTCGGAAATAGATGTTCCTTATATCCGTTACCGTCACCGCTTAACCAGTAGGAATATCGATTGTCTTCCAGGTTCTTCGGATATTTTAGTGGCTAGATGCGTTTATTGACGTCTGCGCGAGGAAATAATGTTTGTGGTCTTAAGTTTCGCCCAATCGAAATGTCGACGCAATTGATTGGGGTTCTTTTATTGGGTGGTCAGTTCATTCGTCAGTCGTTCGTGGAGTTGATCGATATCCGGCGCAGGCCAGTTTGCCAACCGCCTCCATTTCGTGGTCGACCAGACATGTTCAACAGGATTGAGCTCGGGGCTGTATGAAGGAAGATATTCGAAGCTTAGCCAAGGACATTCGCAAACTCGGAAAAATTTCTCAGCCCTTCGATGTGCACTCAAACGATCCCACACCACGATTATTCTTGTTTTCAACTGCTTGTGAAGTTCCAACAAGAACAATAGGAAGTCTTTAGCCTTCGCGTTGTCTCGTTGTATCCGAAAGTACATTCCCATTTTCCGATGATCTTTGGAGAGAGTTATAGCAGCCAGAGCCGTTAGCCGATCGTGGCGATCCCATGCTTTCAATTTCGGAGGCTTACCTCGCTCAGCCCAAGTTCGCCGAACCAATGGCTGTAGCATGAACCCTGATTCATCAACGAATACAATGCTAGCTTGACGTTTTTGAGCCGAATGGCACGAGGTTAAGCTTATGAGCATGATGTGTTGTGCATGCAAATCGGTGCCACGTAATACGTGGTAGCAGCATTCTGAGTTAGCATTTATGGTGCCAAATGATAGGCTGAATTCGATTTGATAAATGGCGAAACCTCCACGAAATTGAATGTTCTCACACACTTCAATTCAGGAGGCTCGCCATGTCAGTCCAGTCTAACAGCATCTTTGGCCGTTTGGCAAACCAGATTCGCAATTCAGAGTCACTTTTTTTTGACGCTCGACTATCCAAGGAAGCGATACACGTAGCGTGCCTCGCGTTGGGCCAAAAGTTTCGAGATCGAATCTATTCACCGGCGATCACTGTATGGATGTTTATCGGACAAGTCCTCTCGTCGGACCAGTCGTGCCGCGATGCCATCTCGCGACTGAATGTTTGGCGAGTAGCGCGTGGCATGAGGCCTGCTTCGACCGAGACAGCCAGTTATGTTGAGGCACGGCAGCGACTTCCTGAAAAACTGCTTTTGGAATTGGCGAGAAGCAGTGCGGACGAAAGTGCTTCCCAATCGCAACCGAATTGGCTGTGGAAAGATCGAGTCGTTAAAACCGTTGATGGTTTTACCGTGACGATGCCTGACACGCCGGCAAATCAACGCGAGTATCCACAATCGA